>Ga0172369_10002462_pt1 | contig 25444 bp, 24 predicted proteins | sample LakKiv25m_FD_114539 | JGI IMG/M metagenome (GOLD analysis project Ga0172369, IMG submission 114539) | Freshwater microbial communities from Kabuno Bay, South-Kivu, Congo - kab_022012_11.25m | ecosystem: Environmental > Aquatic > Freshwater > Lake | place: Democratic Republic of the Congo...
GACCGCCCGCCTGCGCGGACAGATCACGGTCAAGGAAGTGCAGATCGGCGCGATGCGCGCTTTTGCAACCGACCGCCACCCGGATATCCAACTTGCCCAGAAGGAACTGGAAGTGCTGAAGCACGAACTTGCGAGGACCGAAGGCACTTCGAGCGGCAAACCCGAGGATCAGCGCGAAAACAAGGGTTCAGGTATCGATAGTTTTGGTCTGTTGCGCAACGTGAAGTACTACGAAACCATCTACGAACTGCTCGCCAAGCAATTTGAGATTGCCAAGATCGACGAAGCCAAGGATTCGGCGGTCGTTCAGGTGATGGATAAGGCAATCGAGCCGGATCGCAAGTCCAGGCCTAAGCGCTTGCTGATTGCGTTGATATCCGCACTCGCCGCGCTCTTCATTGGCGTTCTCTGGGCCTTTATTCGTGAAAGCATGGCCAGGGTCAAAGCCGATCCACAGCAAGCAAGCCGCCTTCTCGACCTAAAGCGCTATCTAGCTTGGAAGTAGCAGCAAATTGTCGTGGACGAGCAGGTCTTGGTATTGCAGACGATTTCGCGAAGGTTTGCCGCTCTAGATCGATCCGAAACGTATTGCGCGAGCCGTGCTTGCATATATTGAATGAGCAATAGCGGTTGAATCGTATCGAATTCTAGACGAACGGGAATGGGACCATCTGTCTTCGTGTTTAGTCTTCTTTGCGATCGAATCGGCCATCCCGTCGACCTGAAAGGGAACGGGTGATTGCCGTCGCATCGGTGGCGGTTCTTTTGGGTACTCGCAATGGGGCGAGTTGGCTGGATCGGCAGCTTGAGACGGTATTGTTGCAACAGAGTGTTTCGGTCGTTATCTTCGTATCAGATGATGGTTCTACCGATGACACATGTAAGCATGTGCAACGGTTTGCACAGGATCCACGGGTCGTTTTACTGCCAACAAGCTCAGAGCGACTGGGCAGCGCTAGTGCAAATTTCCAGCGCCTGATTCGCGATATTGGGGCGATGGAATTCGATTACTTCGCCTTCTGCGACCAAGACGACGAGTGGATGTCCGGTAGGTTGGCACTTGCCGTGGAGTGCTTGCGCAGCAAAGGCGCGGACGGCTTCTCGTCGAGTGTCACGGCCTTCTGGCCAGATGGTCGGCAATCCCTAGTCTATAACGCGCATAGCCAAACCGACTGGGATTACTTCGGCGGTGGGGCGGGACAGGGTTGCTCGTTTGTCTTGTCGCGGCGCGCAATGGCATGGGTTCGGGAAGTGCTGTCTGGACAACGTGAGCATTGCCGTACGGTTCACTATCATGATTGGTTAGCATACGCGTTGGTAAGAGCTAAAGGATGGCGTTGGGTCATGCACCCTGAGCCGACATTGCGCTACCGCCAGCACAGCGTCAACGAAATAGGCGCGCGCGTCAGCTTAGGTGCGGTACGATTGCGTCACAAGCGCATTGTTGCTGGCTGGTATGGGAAGCAGCTACGCGCCATCGCAGAGATTGTTGGAAGAGCCTGTCCGGCATCAACGGGCGCTGAAAGGGTGCTAGCCATGCTTGCCGCTAAATCAATCGGTTCACGGTTGCGGATGCTTGCGATTGCGTTAAAAATGCGCCGTGCACCGTTGGATCGGCTCGTGTTTGCCGGATATTTCCTGGCGGGATATTTGCGGGTTCGGCGATAGCAAGTGCTCAGCTCGTATTAGCTGCTCTATGAACCTGAACCGAAAGCGGCGCTGCTGCGACGTTGCGCCGGATACGCGATATGCGCCGAGGTCATCGCCGGTCTATTCGATACGCCGACCTATCCATCGTACGCAAGTAGCTCACGAGCACCCAGAGTCGCCAGAGCATCGTCGACTGCGCGCTCGCGGGAAGACAATTTGAGGAGATGTCTTGGATTTCGTCAAGGTAAAGGGTCTTAAGGGACTCAGCGATTTCTGCGGTACCTCCCGGTACGGCGAGGTAAAGTTACGATGATCATCGTTCGAACGCCGCTCAGGGTAAGTTTTTTTGGTGGAGGGACCGACTTCCCGGATTTTTTTTCCTCCAATCGAGGCGCCGTACTGGGGACGGCCATCAACAAGTACATTTACCACACGGTTTCGCATCTGCCGTCGTGGCTGTTCGATCACAAGATTCGTTTTGCCTATCGCAAGGTCGAGCATGTCCGGAGCCTCGACGAAATCGAGCATCTGCCCTTTCGCGAGATCCTGCGGCACTGTCAGGTGCTGCAGGATGTCGAGGTGAATCTCGCTTCGGACCTTCCTTCCTTTAGCGGCCTCGGTTCGTCATCTAGTTTTACGGTTGGCCTAATCAAGGGGCTAAATGCATTCCAGGGACGGCATATTGCGCAGGATCAGCTTGCGCGTGCGGCAATTCACATTGAACGCGATGTGCTCGGAGAAACCGTAGGGCTGCAAGATCAGATCTTCGCAGCTTACGGTGGGTTTAATCTGATTCAGTTCAATGGACAGTCGGAATTTACCGTCGAGCGGGTGCCGGTCAGCGAGGCGCGCATGCGCGAGTTGAGCGACAGCCTTCTGCTTTTTTTTACGGGCATCACCCGGCGCGCGCAGGAGGTCGAACAGAACAAGCTCAAGAATATCGATTGCATTCGGGACAACCTCAAGAACATGCTTGCCTTAGTTGACAAGGCCTACGATGCCCTGACCGGCACTGCCAGCCTGTCGGCATTCGGCTACCTGCTGGACGATACCTGGACCGAGAAGCGCAAGCTCGACGGGTCGGTGAGCGCACCGGAGATAGACAGGCTGTACGCGCTTGGCATCGAGGCCGGGGCGCTGGGGGGCAAGCTCCTTGGCGCCGGGGGTGGCGGGTTCATGCTTTTCTATGTTCCAGTTGAGAGAAAGGAAGCTGTACGCATTGCGCTGCACGATTACCACGAGGTGCCGTTCGCAATCAATGCGCCCGGTAGCACCGTCGTTCATTCCTAGAGATATCGCCGGATGAGCAGCCCCCTATTCGCTGCGCAACTCGAAAGCCTGCAATCCTGTCTTGCTATGCTCGATGTAGGCACACTCCAGGAGAAGCTTGATCGAACGATCGAAAAACTCGGCAGTACTCTCGCCGCCGGAAAGCCGATCCTCGTCTGCGGCAACGGGGGCTCCGCCGCGGACGCTCAGCATATCGCCGGCGAGTTGGTAGGCAAATTTTTGAAGGAACGGCGGGCGCTCAATGTTCGCGCGCTCAGCACCGATACTTCGGTGATCACCGCTTGGGCGAACGACGTGGCGTACGAAACGGTTTTTTCACGACAGGTCGAAGCCTACGGCCAGGTCGGTGGCGTTCTGTGGGCAATCTCCACCAGCGGCAATTCGGGAAATGTACTCGCCGCCGCGAGCAAGGCGCGTGAACTGCAAATGAGCGTGCTTGCGCTCACCGGGGATGGTGGCGGCAAGCTAGCCTCTCTTTCGGACATCCTGTTGGACGTTCCCTCCAAGCTCACGCCGCGTGTCCAGGAAATGCATATTATGTTGTACCACTACCTCTGCGAGCGCATCGAAGCGCGATTTTGATAAAGGAATGACCTTGAACATATTAGTGACTGGGGGAGCCGGCTACATCGGCGCCGTGTTGGTGCCAAAACTCCTCAATGCCGGTCATGCCGTGACCGTGCTGGACAATTTCATGTTCGGCCAGGCGACGCTCGCCGAGTGCTGCGGGTTCGATGGTTTCGAAGTCGTACGCGGTGACTGCCGCGACGAAGCGACGATCAAGAAGCTCTTGGCAAAGGCCGATCTGGCGATCCCGCTCGCAGCGCTGGTGGGTGCGCCACTGTGCAAGAATGATCCGATTGGCACGCGAACGATTAATCAGGAAGCCGTCGAAATGATCTGCCGTCTGGCGAGCCCGAACCAGCGCATTCTCATGCCGGTGACGAACAGTGGCTATGGCATCGGCGAGAAAGACAAGTTTTGCACCGAGGATAGTCCGCTGCGCCCGATTTCGCTGTACGGGGTCACCAAAGTCAACGCCGAGAAAGCCGTCCTCCAAAGGGAGAATAGCGCAACGTTTCGCTTGGCGACCGTGTTCGGCATGTCTCCGCGCATGCGCACGGACTTGCTGGTAAACGACTTCACCTACCGTGCGGTGCATGATCGGGCCGTTGTCGTTTTCGAGGGGCATTTCAAGCGCAACTACATCCATATCCAGGATGTGGCGCGTGTGTTCTTGTACGCCATCGAGCACTTCGATGAGATGCGCGGCCGGCCCTATAATGTTGGCCTTGACGACGCAAACCTGTCGAAGATCGAGCTCTGTCAGGTGATCCAAAGGCAGCTTCCAGATTTTGTCTTCCTGGAAGCGCCGATAGGCGAGGATCCGGACAAGCGCGACTACATCGTCTCGAACGCCCGTCTCGCGGGCACGGGCTTCAAGACAGAATGGGGGCTGGATCGCGGGATCAAGGAACTGATTAAGGGGTATACGATTCTCAGGGACTCGCGTTACGCGAACGTCTGACGCGACGGCTCCTCGATGTCCTCGTGCCTCGCTGTCGTTCTCGCCGGTGGACTGGGCACCCGCATCCGCCACCTGCTACCCGAACTTCCCAAGCCGCTTGCGCCGGTTGCCGGTCGGCCCTTTCTCGAGTGGGTCGTACGCTATCTGCATCGGCAAGGCGTGCAGCGGATCGTTCTCTCGACGGGCTATTTTTCAGACAAGGTAGAGCAGTTCGCTGGAGAGCTTGGTATTCCTGGGCTCGACATTGCTTGTATTCAGGAAGCGGTCCCGATGGGTACCGCAGGCGGGTTTCTCAACGCGCTGAATGGCTCGGGGGACGATTTCAGCGATACCCTGGTCTTGAACGGCGACTCGCTAGTGCTTGCCGAAATTGCGCCGTTGCTGCGCGCCTTGGACGATGGGGAGACCGACGGTGCGCTGCTCGGCGTGCGCGTGGCAGATACCGCGCGGTTTGGTACGATAGATTTCGACGATGGCGGATTTCTTCGCGGCTTCGCGGAAAAGCGCTCTGGCGCTGGTCTCGTCAACGGTGGCGTGTACCTCTTCCGTCGAGTAGTCGTTGCCCGGTTTCCCGACGCCCGGCCGCTGAGCTTCGAGTACGATGTGTTTCCCGCCTTGCTAGCTGGAGGCGCCCGAATCCGTGTCGTGCCGTGTGATGCGCCATTTCTCGACATTGGGACAGAAGAGTCCCTTGCGCAGGCCGGCGCATTCATCGTAGGGAATATGAAATGGTTCGAGTGATCTCCCGAGTAAGCGGTTCGTAGCCGTTGAGCTTCGCGTATAATTTGCCTCCCGAGCTGATCGCGGAGGGCAACCGAATCAAGGTTGCGGCGAGCGATGTTCCGGTTCTAGACACAGGGGCTGAAACGTCTCACGAGACGGCCGGCGGACTCGTCAAGGAATCAAAGATAATATCGGTGGGGTTCTCGTGATTTGTCGCGTTTGTGATTCGTCCAACTTGGCGCCTGTGGTGGACTTGGGCAGTCAGCCCTGGTGTAACAATTTCCTCAAGAAGGGCGAGGTCGGCAAAGAGCCCTTTTACCCGCTGCGCGTATTGTTCTGTCACGACTGCCATACCTCCCAACTCGACTTCACGGTCAAGAAGGAGGTCATGTTTGGTGATCATACCTACCTTTCCGGCGTGACCAAGTCGCTGTCCGAGCACTTCCGTAACATTGCAGTCGAAGTAGATGAGCGCTTCTTACGCGATCGCAAGCAGAAATCCGTGCTCGATATTGGATCGAACGACGGCACGCAATTGAAGCACTTCCAGGCGCTGGGTTACGAGGTGCTCGGTGTCGAATCGTCCAAGCTGACCGCGAAGATCGCCAACGAGGCCGGGGTACCCACCTTGAACGCGTTCTTCAATCAGAAGACGATGCGTGGCATCGGGAAACAGTTTGACGTGTTCAATGCGTCTGGGGTGTTCTTCCATCTGGAGGAGCTGCATTCGGTGGCGGATGCGATCCGTGATGGCCTCAAGGCAGGCGGCGTATTCGTAGTCCAGTTCCTTTACATGAAGAGCATCATGGAGAATCTGGCATTCGACCAGATCTACCATGAGCACCTCCTCTACTACACGCTCGAAACGATCGAGGTGCTGTTGCAGCGCCACGGGCTGTCGATGTTCGATGCCTACCTTGCGCCGATTCACGGCGGCTCGGTCATCGGATTCGTGACTCATAGGGACAGCGTCGCACCCTCGGCACGCCTCACAGCGATGCGCGGGGCTGAGCAACTCGCAGGCTGCAACACTATAGCCGCCTACCATGCGTTCTCTGACCGAATCAAGCAGATGAAAACCGATAACGTCGCCTACCTCACCGGGGCGCGCCGGGTCGGCAAGAGGATCTTCGGTTTCGGCGCGCCGGTGAAAGGCAACACCATGCTCAACTACTTCGGTATCGGACCGCAGGTGATTGAGTGTCTTGTCGAAAAGAACGTGCTACGCCGCGGGTTGTATTCGCCGGGTATGCACATTCCGATCGCGATCGAATCAGAGCTAAAGGAGCTTCCGGACATCTATTATGTTCTGGCCTGGAATTTCAAAAAGGAGATCCTCGCCAACAACCGCGCTCTTCTTGATAAGGGTATCGAGTTCTACTTTCCTGTGAACCCCAAAGAGCGCGAATGAACATTCTCGTCACCGGCAGCTCCGGCTTCATGGGTGTGCACCTGTGCGCGGCGCTTGAGGCTCGGGGCGATAGCCTCGTGCGTCTGAATTCGCGTAATTGCGATCTGACGAAGCAGGGTAGCCTCGAAGCGTTTTCGGATCGGCGCTACGATCTCGTCTACCACCTCGCCGCCTGGACACAGGCGGGCGATTTTTGTCTGCGCCACCCGGGCGAGCAATGGATCATCAACCAGCAGATCAATACCAACGTATTGGCGTGGTGGGCAGGGCATCAACCCGATGCCAAGCTCGTTTTCATGGGCACGAGTTGCGCGTATGCGCCGAATAGCGATCTCGCCGAGGACAAGTACATGGACGGCGAGCCAATTGATAGCCTGTACACCTACGCAATGACGAAACGCATGCTTTTTCAGGGTGCGCGAGCGCTGAACCGGCAGTTTGGCCTGCGCTATTTGTGCGCAGTGCCTTCAACTCTCTACGGTCCGGGATACCATACGGATGGCCGCCAGATGCATTTTATTTTTGACCTTATCCGCAAGATCATTCGCGGAAAGGAGTTCGGCGAGCGGGTAATACTCTGGGGAGACGGGAACCAAAAGCGCGAAATTGTACTTGTCGATGACTTTGTGCGATTACTTTTTGTCCTCGTCGGTAATGTTGAAAATGATCTCGTAAATATAGGCGCCGGCGAGGAATTCTCGATCCGCACCTTTGTCGGCCACATTTGTCGGATTGTCGGTTATCCGGAGGACGGCATTCAATACGACACTGACCGTTATGTCGGCGCAACTTCCAAGTGCCTCAATGTAAAGAAAGTACAGCGATTGGTTCCAGGGTACTCGCTGACGCCGCTAGAACATGGCCTGAAACGGACCATCGACTGGTTTTATGAAAGCCGAGCCTACAAGCAGTGAATGGCAGTAATCGAGGCGACATTACAAGGGGCAGTCCGCAACGCTTGATCGAATACGCGGGCTCAAGAGAAGGCAGAATCTGAAAGGAAAAATGAAAGAGATGCGTATTCTAGTTACTGGTGCCTGCGGATATAAAGGTAGCGTATTGGTCCCCAAGCTGATCGCCAGCGGTCATGAGGTTGTCGCTTTCGACATCATGTGGTTTGGGAATTTCCTCACGCCGCATCCGAAGCTTAACGTGGTGAGGGGGGACATTCGCAACATAGACGATGTCAACCTCGAAGGAATCGACGCGATCATTCACCTGTCGTCGGTGGCCAACGATCCTTGCGGAGATCTCAATCCCAAGCTCACCTGGGAAATCAGCGCGCTCGCCACCATGCAACTCGCCGACAAGGCGGCACGCTGCGGCATCGGGCGATTCATTTATGCATCCTCAGGCAGCGTCTATGGCGTCAAGGAAGAACTTCAGGTAACCGAAGAACTCGAGCTGAAGCCGATTTCGGAGTACAACAAGACGAAAATGGTCGCCGAGCGCGTGATGCTCAGCTACGCGGACCAGATGGCGGTCCAGATCATCAGACCGGCGACGGTCTGCGGCTATTCGCCGCGCATGCGGCTGGACGTGTCCGTCAACATGCTTACGATGCAGGCGCTGCGCAACGAGAAAATAACCGTCTTCGGCGGCAGACAGGTTCGTCCGAACATCCACATAGACGACATCACGGATCTATACCTGTTCATGCTCGATCATCCGGAGCATCGAGGCATATACAACGCTGGGTTTGAGAATCTTTCCATCATGGAAATTGCGCAGCGCGTGGTCGAGCACGCTCCCGCGGCAATAACGGTTACCGAATCGAACGACCCCCGCTCCTATCGGGTCAACTCGGACAAATTGCTGGCGACCGGCTTCCGGCCGAAAAAGAAGGTGGACGATGCGATCCGCGAGATCGTGTACAAATACCGCTCGAACGAACTGAAGGACGAGGATCGTTTTTACAACCTCAAGTGGATGCAGCAGGAAGTCCTGAAATGAGTGAACCCCATCCATCGGCCAGGACCTTGTTTGCCGATTACGCGCGGCGCTTGCAATCGCTGCTGCAGTCCTCGGACTGGACCGGGGTCGAGCGGCTCGCCGAGGAACTCGCGAGTTGCTGGCGCGACGGCCGGGAGGTCTTTCTTTGCGGCAATGGAGGCAGCGCCGGGAATGCTATTCACCTGGCGAACGACTTTCTCTATGGCATTTCCAAAACGCTCGGATCGGGCCTGAGGGTGTCGGCCCTACCGGCCAATTCGTCGGTGCTGACCTGTCTGGCAAACGACGTGGGATACGATGCCATTTTTTCGGCGCAGCTCGCGGTGCAGGGGCGCAAGGACGACGTGCTCATTGCCTTGTCCGGCAGCGGCAACTCTCCCAACATCGTAAAAGGCCTTGAACAGGCGAATGCCATGGGGATGAGGACCTACGCCATACTCGGTTACTCGGGCGGCAAGGCCAGGGCCCTGGCGGGCGTGCCGATTCATTTTCCGATAGACGATATGCAGCTAGCGGAAGACATGCAGCTGGTGGTCGGGCACATGATCATGCAGTACCTGTACCAGAACCCTCCCGCAAGGAATTGACGCGTGGCGCAACAGGAAACCTGCCTTGTAATCGGGAGCAATTCTTTTTCCGGCGCGAGCTTCGTGGATCACCTGTTGGAGCAAGGATATCCGGTCATCGGTTGCAGCCGCTCGCCTGAGCCGCATGCGGCCTTCCTGCCGTACAAATGGGCGGCTCGGCCTGGGATCTTCCGTTTCTGCCAGTACGATCTCAACCGCGACCTCGACGCGCTGATGGCACTGGTCCAGCGCGAAAAGCCGGCGTACGTCATCAACTTCGCCGCGCAAAGCATGGTGGCCGAAAGCTGGAAGAATCCGGACCATTGGTTCATGACGAACGTCGTTTCGACGGTGCGCTTCCATGATCGTCTGCGCCAGTGCGATTTCCTCAGGAAGTACGTACACGTCACTACCCCGGAGGTCTACGGCAGTACCAGCGGCTCGATCGACGAGGGCGCGCCGTTCAATCCGAGCACGCCCTACGCGGTGTCGCGGGCTGCCGCCGACATGAGCCTGAGAACCTTCTTTGCCGCCTACCGGTTTCCGGTGGTGTTCACCCGCGCCGCGAACGTTTTCGGACCCGGGCAGCAGCTATATCGGATCATTCCCAGAACCATCCTGTTCATCAAGCTCGGGCGCAAGCTCCAGCTTCATGGGGGCGGTCACTCCGAGCGTTCGTTCATCCATATCCGCGACGTTTCGGACGCCACCGCGCGCATCATGCGCGACGGCGCTCCGGGCGAGTCCTACCACATCTCCACCAGGCGCAGCATCACCGTGCGCACGCTCGTGGAAATGATCTGCGAGCGCATGGGCGCCCGCTTCGGGGATTGCGTCGAGGTGGTGGGCGAGCGCCTGGGCAAGGACGCGGCGTATTTGCTCGACAGCGCCAAGCTGCGCGGCCAATTGGGCTGGGAAGACCGCATTTCGCTCGAACAGGGCATCGCCGAGACCATCGCGTGGGTGGAACGCTGGCTGGACGATCTGAAGCAAATGCAATTCGACTACGTTCATAAACCTTGATCAAGCAAGCACTCGTGGAAGGGAGCATCGTGGGGAAAGAAATTGATCTGCTGGTGAATTATCCGAGAACCAAGCGCAACGTCGAGGAGCGCGGCGCTTCCAAGACCGAAGAGGATCGGGCCGTCGCGCGCCGTTTCGGCCGTGAATTCTTCGACGGCGACCGCAAGCACGGCTACGGAGGTTTCAACTATCTGCCGCGCTTCTGGCAGCCGGTTATTCCGACGCTGCAACAGCATTTCGGCCTTACTTCTGAGAGCGCAGTGCTCGACGTCGGTTGCGCCAAAGGTTTTATGCTGCACGACATGGCCCAGCTCATTCCGGGCATCTCCGTGAACGGGATCGACGTGTCGGAGTATGCGATCGTGAACGCCATCGACGACATGAAACCACGCGTCCAGGTCGCTGACGCGCGAAGACTCCCATTCGGCGACAAGTCCTTCGACGTCGTCATTGCGATCAATACCGTGCACAACCTCGATCGGGCGGATTGCGCCCAGGCGCTGCGCGAGATCGAGCGCGTAAGCCGCGGCGGCGCCTACGTGACGGTCGATGCCTACCGCAGCGATGAGGAAAAGGAGCGCATGTTCGCCTGGAATCTCACGGCCAAGACCATCATGCATGTCGACGAATGGAAAGCCTTTTTCGCCGAGGTCGGGTACACGGGCGACTATTTCTGGTTCGTTCCGTGACCCCGGAGACTTCAACGCAGTTGCTGTTTCAGATGAAGCGCATGCGCTTCGTCGAGGAGGAGATCGCGCGGCGCTACAGCGAGAACAAGATGCGCTGCCCGACGCATTTGTCGGTCGGGCAGGAAGCGGTCGCCGCAGCCGCCGGCCTCGCGCTGCGCCGCGACGATCTGGCGGTGAGCGGCCATCGCGCCCACGCGCACTACCTGGGGAAAGGCGGCAATCTGCCGGCGATGCTCGCGGAAATCTACGGCAAGGCGACCGGGTGCGCGGGCGGCAAGGGCGGTTCTATGCATCTCATCGACGAGCGCGCCGGTTTCATGGGCAGCACCGCGATTGTCGCCGGCACCGTTCCGATCGGCGTCGGCCTCGCCTACGGAATCAAGCTCAAGCGCACCGGACAGGTGAGCTGCGTGTTCCACGGCGATGCGGTGGTCGAGGCGGGGGTGTTCTTCGAATCCGTGAATTTTGCAGTGCTGAAAAAACTGCCGGTGCTGTTCGTCTGCGAAAACAACCTTTACTCGGTGTACTCGCCCTTGCGCGTGCGGCAACCCGGGGGGCGCAGCATCGCGAAAATGGTCGAAGGCCTGGGTCTCGCGGTTGGCGGCGGGGACGGCAACGACGCGGCCAAAGTGTATAGGATGGTCAGCGAGGCGCTCGATGCCATCCGCAAAGGCAGCGGACCGAGGTTTCTGGAATTCGCCACCTATCGCTGGCGCGAGCACTGCGGGCCGCATTACGACAACGATATCGGCTATCGCACCGAGGCCGAATTTCTCGAATGGAAGGCAAAAGAGCCGATTGGCCGGCTCGAGGCGGAGCTGCGCTCCCGCGGCGTGATCTCGGCCGCGGAGATCGGTGAGATGGACCTCGCGATCGGGCGCGAGGTTGGTGCCGCCTTTGCGTTCGCTGAGGCGTCGCCATTTCCCGAGGCGGCAAGCGCCTGCGCGGATTTGTATGCTGAATCGCCCCTGTCCGACGCCGTGCCGCGAGGCGCAGGGGCCTGATCGTGGCGCTGATGACATTCTCCAAGGCAATCAACGAAGCCCTGTCGGTCGCGATGGCGCAGGATCGGAACGTCATCTGTTACGGCCTCGGCGTCGACGATCCCAAGGGCGTGTTCGGCACCACACTGGGCCTGCAGGAGCGATTCGGGCCCGAGCGGGTATTCGACATGCCCACCTCCGAGAACGCGATGACCGGGATCGGCATCGGCGCCGCGCTCTACGGCCTGCGCCCGGTGATGACCCATCAGCGGCTGGACTTCGCGCTGCTGTCGATGGACCAGTTGGTGAACAACGCAGCCAAATGGCGCTTCATGTTCGGCGGCCACCGAGGGGTGCCTCTGACCGTGCGCATGATACTCGGACGAGGCTGGGGCCAGGGGCCGACGCATTCGCAGAACCTGCAGGCCTGGTTCGCGCACGTGCCGGGGCTGAAAGTGGTGATGCCTTCGACCGCGGAGGATGCGAAAGGCCTGCTGCTTTCATCGATTTTCGATGACGATCCGGTGATTTTTCTCGAGCACCGCTGGCTGCACAATCTGCGCGGCGAAGTGCCCGCAGGCGATTGCCGCGTGCCGATCGGCAAGGCGCGTACCCTTCGCCAGGGTGGAGACATCACCATCGTAGCCATGTCCTACATGACGATCGAGGCGCTGCATGCGGTCGATCACCTCGCGGCGCAGGGTGTGGCCTGCGATCTCATCGATCTGCGCAGCGTTCGCCCGCTCGACTGGGCCGCGATCGAGTCCTCCGTGCAACGCACCGGCCGCCTGCTCGCCCTCGATACGGGCACACTTACCGGATCGATCTCCGGCGAAATCGTCGCCCGCATCGCATCCGACTGCTGGCCGCAGCTCAAATGCGCGCCGCAGCGCCTCGCGGCACCGGATTTCCCCGAAGCGACAAGCCCGGCGCTGACGCGCAGCTACCACATACGCGCCGAGCAGATCGCGGAAAAGGTTGGTACCATGCTGGCCCGCGAAGTCGAGCACCGGTCCCTCGCGCAGCAGCGCGAGCATCCGCACGACGTGCCCGGCGATTGGTTTAGCGGCCCGTTCTAAGTCTTTTCGAGACTATAACAGGTACGCTATGAAGCATATTTCCGAAGCAGCGAAAGTATTGGAAGGCCAGCGCATGTTTCAAATTCTTGCGATGGCCAAGGAACTCGAGAAGGAAGGAAGGGAAATCATTCATTTTGAAATCGGTGACCCCGATTTCAACACTCCATCCAACATTGTCGAGAGGTGCGTCGAATCGCTTCGTCGCGGTGACACGCATTACACTATATCATCAGGGCTGGAGGCTTTCAAGAAGGCTGCGGCGGAATTGACAGTAAAGTCCAGAGGGTTCAGGCCAGATAACGATCAGATCTTGGTAACTGCCGGCGGGAATATACAGATTTACTATGCCATGGCGTGCACTGTAAACTCAGGCGAAGAGATCATAACGATTGACCCTTGCTTTGTGTCGTATAAATCGATTATGAAGTTTCTGGGTATTGTTCCCGTGATGGTGCCGCTTTTTGAGAAAAATGAATTCAAGCTGGATCCTGGTGATCTTGAGAAAGCGATCACCGCGAAAGCCAGAATGATCCTGATCAACTCCCCTCATAATCCGACCGGGGCAGTCTTAGGAGAGGCAGAGGTCAAGGCGATATACGATATCGCCCAGAAGCACGATTTGTATCTGGTCAGTGACGAGGTATACGGTCGAATGGTTTATGACGATGCGAATACAAAGTTCGCATCACCAAGCAAATACGACCACTGCAAGGAACGTACAATTATCATCCACTCATTCAGCAAGTCCTACGCGATGACCGGATGGCGGATCGGTGCAATGACCGCCCCCGCTGAACTCATTCAAAAGATGGCGTTGCTGCTAGAAACAACATCCTCATGTGTTTCCCCATTTATTCAAGCTGCGGCGATAGAAGGTATGTCGTCGAGCCAAGTGGAGATTGCAAACATGATGGGTGAGTATAAGAAGCGGCGCGATTTGATGGTCGGCATGCTAAACCGGGTCAATGGTGTGTCCTGCGTGTTGCCAAAAGGAGCATTCTACGCGTTCGCAAACATAGGCAAAACCGGGCTCAGTGACCTGGAATTTTCAGCCCGAATCTTGCGAGATGGCGGGGTCGCAGCATGTCCCGGATCTTTCTTTGGGGATCACGGTAAAGGCTACGTGCGTTTTTGTTACGCCAATTCGATGGAAAACATTGAGAAGGGAATGAAAAAGCTAATGTCCATATTCGGCGAAAAGGCCTATGGTTGACATCAATTTCTCGCTTCAAACGACATGTCCAGTTTGCGATGGTCGTAGCCAGCAGATAGTACCGCTTGCGCAGTATCCGATCACGGAACTGTACGTTGAGTGGACTCCAGAGTTCATCAAGGACGGGTTCTTGGATCAAGCTCTGCATTTTTGTGGCAGTTGCCGCCACGCCTATCTGGAAAAGATACTGGATGTAAAATTCATCTACAACAATTATGTGACCACGAGTGCCGCTAGCCAGGGAGCGATTAATTGTCTAAAGTCTTTCAAGGAATTCATTGAGAGGCATATCCAGGTCAGCGACTACCGCCTAATGCTCGATATAGGGGGTAATGATTCGACGTTTCTCAGTTATTTCAAAGGGCTCGATTTGCGGTTGATCAATGTCGATCCGAATGCCTCTGGCGGGGAGCGGTATGAAACGGTCAAGTGTTTTCTTGAAGATGTCGATCTGGCGAGCTACAAGCACACTGAAAAGAAGATCGTCGTCTCCAGTCACACTATCGAACATCTGGCGCAGCCTGCGGCATTGGTTAGAAGCATAAGCGAATCGCTTAACTCCGACGATTACTGCTTCCTGCAATTCCCGTCGATCGAACGGCTGGTTGAGAACTTGCGATTCGACCAGATATGCCACCAGCACATCAATTACTTTTCTCTGACTTCGATCACCAAGCTATTGAACAAACATGGGCTGCATATTATTGACTATGAGTACGACGATGCCCATTTCGGAACTTTAAGGGTAGCAGCGTCTCTGAAAAGCAACGTCGCAGCCGATGCCGGGCAGCCAGAATTAAGCGCGTTGTCCATCACTGGAAAATACGATTGTTTTCGACAATACTACAACCAGTTAAACGGGGCCATATCGGTCATGTTTGACAATGGCACTGGATTTGGCGCAGGGCTGATGGTGCCGACATTGGCCTATTATTTGCCCACAATCAATTCATTGAAACATATCGTCGATGAAAACGCGTCCAAGCACGGAAAGAGGTTTATCAATATGCGATCCAAGATAGTCCCTTTGGCGCAATTAAGTATTAGGGAACCAATCTTGATTACTTCGATAAGTACGAAAAGTGCGGCGCGCGCGATATTTAATAAGCTTGCGGCGCTCGACGTCGAGCACATTGTGTTGCCGACGATTTTGACGTGAGGTGATATGAAACTTGGAATCGCAGGAAAATATGCGTTGGTGACTGGTGGGGCGAATGGTATTGGCGCAAGTATTACGGAGTCTTTCGCCAAAGAAGGGGTAAATATTCTCTTTACATCGAGAGATCAGAAATCGCTGGATCAGATGTATGAGCAGATCTCGAAATATGGGGTAAAGGCTCACGGCGTTCTTATAGACTTTCTTGCCGAAGGCTGGCTAAAGCGGCTTGAGTTGGCTATTTCGCAGTTTGAGATCGACATTCTGGTAAACAACGCGGGCCACAATTTCAACATAACCGATCCATATTGCCCGATAGAAGACTGGCGCAAGGTGATGGGGCTTAACTTCGAGGTCCCGGTACAAATCTGCAATCTTGTGATCCCGCAGATGAAGAGAAGGGACTGGGGGCGGATCGTTAATATTACTTCCTGCGCCGGGCTCGAAAACAGCGGCCCGGTGACCTACGGCGTCTCGAAAGCCGCATTGACCGCATACAGTAGAACCATGGGGCGAATTCTTGCCACGGAATCGAAGAACGTGGTGATGACTGCAATATTTCCCGGCGTCGTAGCAACAAAGGGCGGTCACTGGGAAAAGGTTCTGGAAACAAATCCAACTCGTGCGGCGACCTATTTGAAGGAACGTTGCCCTCTTGGCAGGTTTGGCGCACCTGACGAAATCAGTCCCGTAGTAGTGTTCTATTGCTCCAGTTTCGCCTCCTTTAGCCATGGCGCAATTATTCCCGTGGATGCCGGTCAATCGAAGCATTATATGTATTTCAATTACCTGGACTGACAATTGTGAAACTCACCGATGCATTAGCGCATGTCCTGCTCATGAGCGGAGTAAATCACGCGTTTGGGCTTCAGGGTGGGGCTGTCGTACATATCTTTGATTCGCTGGAGCGCGCTGGGATCGGCATGACATACACCAACCACGAACAATCGGCAGCGCTTGCCGCAGTCGCCTACGCGAAGGTAACTGAGAATATGGGCTGTGCGGTAGTGACCACTGGTCCAGGTGCCACGAACGCCATTACCGGACTGCTGGCTGCGTGGCAGGACTCCATCCCCTGCCTGTTCGTGAGTGGACAGGTAAGGTCGCAACACACCTCATACGGCCGCAAGGTACGGCAGGTGGGGACGCAAGAAGTCAATATTTGCGATATCGTCAGGCCAATTACTAAATACTGCAAATTCATTCAAGGAAAAGATAGTTTTATTGGCGAATTGCGCCATGCTTTGGAAATTGCGCGTAGTGGCCGTCCGGGGCCAGTTTGGCTGGATCTTCCGCTGGACTATCAGTGGTCCGATATTGCCTTCGAACAGAATTCAGTTACCCCTTTCATGAAGCCGGCCATGTCGATCTCTGACGTCGGTGGTGCCCGCGCTTCGCTGGATCTTCTTAACCAGGCAGAGAGGCCGCTGTTGGTTTTGGGTTACGGCGTCCGCTTGGCCGGCCGATCGCCACATTTGGCTGACTTGATCACGCGACATCATTTGCCGTTTGTCACCACATGGACCGGCGCCGATCTGTTTCCAACTGCTAATCCGCTGAACTTGGGTATTATTGGCATGAGCGGGCAGCGTGGTGCAAACCGTGCGGTATTTCAGGCTGATCTATTGGTCTGCCTCGGGACCCATTTATCGATCCCACACACTACGACGTTATTTGATAGCTATGCGCCGCAGGCAAAAAAAGTTATTGTCAACATAGATGCCGATCAACTTGACAATCTAAATGTCAGATTTGATCTCAAGATCAACGAGGATCTCAACGCGTATCTCGCGTGGCTTACCGCACAAAGCATCAAGCAATTTAGCTGGCCGGACCTCAGTGTTCTCAAAGGGCAAAACTGGTACGTTCCAAAACTGCAAAAGTTGCCAAATTCGAATCTGTATATCCGGAGATTGACTGAACAGGGCCCTGGGAGAACTTGCCTGATAGTTGATGGTGGCGGCACAGCGCTCTATGGTGGGTTTCAGAGTTCGGTGCTAAAGCAGAACGATAGGATTATCTGCTCCTCTGCCATATCTGCTATGGGAACGGGTTTGGCCGAGACTATTGGTGTGTCAAAATTCCCAGGCTTTTCGAAAGTTCTGTGCGTAATCGGTGATGGAAGCTTCTTGATGAATGTCCAGGATCTGCAGACGATTCGCCAGGATAATATCAATGTTGTGATCAGCGTGTTCAATAATAACGGCTACCTGGCAATCCGGCATACCCAAAAGGAATTCCTGGGCGGGAGATATTTTGGCACGCATCCCGATTGGAAACTGACGATGCCGTCGTTTGAGAAGATTGCCTACGCGTTCGAGATTCCCTATGTCCGGTTGGATAGAGCCGAAGACCTCGAACCTGTTGTGCAGAAGCTCCTAGCAATGAATGGGCCGGTTATCTGTGAAGTCGTAGTTGACGAAAATCAGGACGTACTTTTTAAGCAGGGCTACAAGGCCAACGAGGATGGAACGTTCAGCCCACAGCCACTGTCGGAAATGGCGCCTTTCCTATAGAACGTAGCTGGAGTATGGCGCTTAGAGGCATAAAATCATTGCATTGCTAACGCAAGAAGAGAACAAAATTGGTAGCCCATAAGTCAGAGCAGGAGGGCCAAGAACCGCAGGACGGATTCAGCCGCGCAATGGATAGGAGTAGGCCGCAGTGTATTTCAAGAATTGGGCCACAGGAAACGCTATTTGAAAACAGCTATCAGCGCCTGTACAAGGTTTCGGTGGAACTCGGGACTATCACCAAGGAAATATTTGTCACAGATTATGGCGAAAGGGTAGGAGTCATCGTCGAAGGCTTCCAAGGAATTCTGCTTACTCGCCAGTATCGCCACCTCATAGACCGGATTTCTTGGGAGATTCCCGGCGGGAAAGTAGATCTGGACGAGGGGGTCGAAGATGCGGCGCAACGCGAGTGTCTGGAGGAAACGGGAATTCTGTGTCGCGAACTGAAGCCGCTCCTAATGTTCCACCCCGGGCTCGACACCTTGTATAACCCCACGCATCTTTTCCATACCCGTACTTTCGAGGAGAAGACTGCTCCCGAGCGAATTCACCGCGACGAAGTCTGCGGCCAGGAATGGGTGCCTCTGGAAAAATGTATCGCAATGATTTCGTCCCAAATCATGGTGGACAGCCTGTCGGTGATTGCCTTGCTTTCCTATAACGCGTTCATACAGCGGAAGTGACATCTTGAGCATGATCAAAACCACCCGTGCCGCAGTCTTGGCAGTACTCGGTAAGCCATTGGCCATCAAGAAATTGGAAATTCCCGAATTGCTTCCCGGTCAGGTGCTGGTCAAGGTTTTTTTCAGCGGCATGTGCCGCAGCCAGCTCATGGAGGTGCACGGTGGTCGCGGCGAGGATCCCTGGCTGCCGCACTTGCTTGGTCATGAGGGCTCGGGCGAGGTCTTGGCGGTGGGTGCGGGCGTCACCAAGGTTCAGCCCGGCGACGAGGTCATTCTGGGCTGGCTGAAGGGACAAGGATTGGATGCTCCGGGCGCCAAGTATCGCTGCGATGGGCAGGTAATCAATTCGGGCAGGGTCACCACCTTCAGCGAACACACCGTTGTGTCGGAAAGTCGTGTGGTCAAGAAGCCCGAAGCCCTTTCGAGCGACGTTGCAATCCTGTTTGGATGTGCGCTGCCGACCGGCTCGGGGATGGTAATCAATGAACTTCAGCCGGCGGCAGGCAGCACGGTAGCGGTACTAGGCCTGGGCGGTATAGGACTAGGTGCGTTGCTGGCGCTACGCGCATATGGGTGCAAGCAGGTCATCGCAATTGATCTTTCCGATGAAAAGCTGGCTTTGGCAAAGGAGTTCGGCGCGACGCATGTCATCAACCCGACGCGCGACGATGTACTTGGCTCGGTTCTAAAGCTAACCGGGGGCGGCGCGGATTTCTGCGTCGAGTCCGCTGGAACCGTGTCGAGCATCGAGCTGGGCTTTGCACTGATACGCAAGGGCGGCGGCAAGCTGCTCTTCGCCTCCCACCCCCCCGAAGGTGAAACCATCAAGCTCGCCCCGCACGAGCTGATCAGCGGCAAGCAGATCGCCGGCAGTTGGGGCGGGAATTCGATGCCGGACAGGGATATTCCACGGATGTTCCAGGCTTTCAGCGATGGCAAGATTCCGCTCGAACGGTTGATTACCAAACGCTATCGTCTGGAGCAGATCAACGAGGCGCTGGACGATCTCGAGGCGGGAACGGTGTTCCGGCCGCTCATCGTCATGGGCCACACAAGCGATTCGGCACCACCAGTCGCGAAAAGATCGGACGAGTGATGCCAAATCGAACGGTTTTTGTCTCCGGCAATTTCAACGTGCTACACCCGGGGCATCTGCGCCTGCTGCGTTTTGCGCGGGATTGCGGTGAGAAGCTGGTCGTCGGCATTCACTCCGATCGCTTTGCCGGTCATGACGCCCATGTGCCGGAGCGGCTGCGCCTGGAAGGGGTGCAGACCAACAGCTGGGTGGACGAGGCGTTCGTGATGGATGCACCGGTGACCGAGGTGATTGCACGCCTGCGTCCCGATGTCGTCGTCAAAGGCAAGGAACACGAGGCCCGCTTCAATCCCGAACTGGCGGCGCTGGAACAGTATGGGGGGCGCTTGCTGTTCAGTTCCGGCGAGACGATGTTCTCGTCCGTGGATTTGCTGCGCAAGGAGTTCTCCGAAACGGATCTTCGGTCCATCGCGCTCCCGCACAGCTATTTGGCGCGCCACGGCATCGATAAGGCACGGTTGGGGGCGTTGTTGCATCAATTCGCGTCCCTCAAGGTATGCGTGGTCGGCGATCTGATCGTGGACGAGTACATCACCTGCGAGCCTTTGGGGATGTCGCAGGAAGACCCGACCATCGTGGTCACCCCGGTGGACTCGGCTCGATTTATCGGAGGCGCGGGCATCGTTGCCGCACACGCCGCGGGTTTGGGCGCCCGGGTCCATTTCGTGAGCGTCACCGGCGACGATGCCCATCGCGAGTTCGCGCAGGGTAAATTGGCTGCGGCCGGAGTCCAGGGCCACCTGCTCGCGGATGACAGCCGCCCGACCACCCTGAAGCAACGCTTCCGGAGCATGGGCAAGACGCTGTTGCGGGTGAGCCATCTGCACCAGGGGGCCATCGCGGCCCAGCTTCAGGCGCGGCTGCTGGAATATCTCGAAGAAGCGATGCAAGGCGCCAATCTGCTGGTGTTTTCCGATTTCAATTACGGTTGTCTGCCCCAAACGGTAGTTGAGAAGATCAGTTCCATGGCGAGAACCAGGGGGGTCATGCTGGCTGCCGACAGCCAGTCGTCTTCCCAGGTGGGGGACATCAGCCGCTTCCAGCAAATGGATCTACTCACGCCAACCGAGCGCGAGGCCCGCATCAGCACGCGCAACCGCGAAGACGGTTTGGTGGTGTTGGCGGAGGCATTGCGCCGTCAGTCGTCCGCGCGAAACATCCTGCTCAAGCTGGGGGAGGAGGGGCTGCTGATCCACGCCGGGAACGGAGCCAGCCCCGAGTGGCTGACCGATCGCATCGGTGCCCTGAATTCGGCGCCCAAGGATGTGGCCGGGGCAGGCGATTCGCTGCTCATCGCCAGCGCGATGACGCTGGCGTGCGGAGGCAATATCTGGGAAGCGGCCTGCCTTGGCTCTCTCGCCGCCGCGGTACAAGTGGGGCGGGTCGGCAACACCCCCATTCAGCACCAGGAATTGCGTCAGGAACTCATCTGATGCGCGCGTTGCTCCTTGCGGCGGGGCTTGGTACGCGCCTGCGCCCCATTACCGATTCAGTGCCGAAATGCCTCGTCGATATCAACGGCCGGCCGCTTCTGGATTACTGGGTCGAGCTGTTAAGCAAGGGCGGCATTACCGAGATCCTGGTCAATCTCCATCATCTGCCCGAAGCTGTCGAGGCGTACGTAGCAAGTTGCGCATATCCGGTCAAGATAACAACCGTATTTGAGGATCATCTGTTGCTTACCGGTGGAACATTGTTGAAAAACAGGGCATTTTTCCAGAACGAGCCCGCCATGCTCATTCACGCAGACAATCTATCTTGTTTCGACGTTCGTGCCTTTACGGAAAGGTTTTTTGACAGAGACAAAGATATAGACATAACAATGATGACGTTTCATACCGATGCACCGGAAGCCTGCGGCGTTGTGGAACTCGATGAGAAGGGCGTCGTGTGGGCGTTTCACGAAAAAATCAAGGCCCCTCCTGGCAATCTTGCCAATGCCGCTGCGTACATTCTGGCCCCAGCAGTATTCGATTTCATTGCCAGCCTTGGTAAGCAAGTCATCGATTTTAGTACCGAAGTGCTGCCGAACTTCATCGGGCGCATCAACACGTTTCACAACGACATCTACCACCGGGACATCGGGACCGTGAAAAGTTTGCTGCTTGCGCGGCGCGAATATCCTGCAGTAGTCGCCAAGCGGCGTCTAGGCCCTGTTGCTTAACCGATCTCAATGACAGCTATCTAAACCATGTCAGTCCCTGGGTTACTCATTTCAGTTACGCTTCCAAACTTTAACCATGGACGATTCCTGCGTGAGGCGATCGAGTCCGTCTTGACGCAGACCTATGAGCACTTTGAAATATTGTGCGTGGATGATGGTTCGACTGATGATAGCCGGGAAATCATAGAGGAAATCGCGAGTAGGGATCCCCGGTTAAAGCCAGCATTCTTTGCACAAAACAGAGGTTCACTCCAAGCGGTGGATAACGCATGGCGCAGGGCAAGCGGTGAAATAGTATTTGGTTTCGCGGCCGACGACGCGTTATCTGATCCTGATTTTTTTCAGTTAGGTATTGCGGCATTGAAAGCGTATCCTACGGCAGCGGGTTTTTATGGTCTCACGCAAACCATATCTAATGGGCCATGCAACCCGCATGGCAGTATGGGTTCGGGTCTAAGGGAGGGCTTTATTGAACCCGCTGAGTTTGTTCACGGATTTCTCAATGGGAGAATTTTTGTTCCCGGCACCAGTTCGCTTTGGCGTAAACGATTGGTAGAGGAGGTGGGCGGCTACGATGAAGAATTGGGGCCACAATGCGATTACTATGTAAACCACATCCTGCCCGCCTTACATGGAGTCATATTCTGTCCCCGGTCGTTTTCGCGGATGCGGATATGGAAACAAAATGAAAACTACAGCGGGAAATCCTCGGTGGAGGAAACGTTGGAGCGCTTGCGGCTAGTTGAACGTAGATTGCGGTCAGTTGCTCCGATATTTAATCACAACGAAAATGATTGGAGATCGTGGCGAAAAGCGCACTTATTTTCGCTTCTTTCACAGAAGAGTCCAGTCTACGTATTCTTGATCCAGATTAAGGCATGGCTGCGAGCCTGGATGCCGGATCAATTGTTCTTCGTTACGAATATCGTGGGTCGATACGTATACGGTCGCGTGATGCGAGTTATTGCTCTCCTCTGCCCGCGCTATAGGGATCTGACAAAGAGATTTCTGTAGTTCTTCTCTCTGCGGCATACTGTGCGCCGTTGCCAAGTCAAAGATGAGTGACATCGGGTGAGCTCGCGCCGCCGAATACTCATGAAGGATCCAATGCATCCCAAGCTTCCGCATTTCTTGGCAGTCGATCGCGCTGTTGCTTTTGCGGTTATTGGCAAAATGTGGGGCATGAGTGCTGGGTTGATAACGACCCTGCTGATTGCATCGTATTTTTCTCCGGCATTGCAGGGTTTTTACTATACGTTTAACTCGGTGCTCGCGTTTCAGGTGTTCGCGGAGTTAGGTTTAGGCGCAGTCCTGACTTCCTTCGCCAGTCATGAATGGTCAAGGCTTGCCGTTGACGAGCACGGCCGGATATCGGGTGATGAAGACGCATTGTCAAGACTTACCAGTCTGGGTAAATTTGCTTTAAGGTGGTACGTGGTCGCGGGCGCCGGAATGACGCTGATTCTCGCGGTAGGTGGTCTCTTTTTTTTCGGGGCGGCCGGCGAACAGGCATCCTCGTGGAGAATGCAGTGGCTGGTGCTTTGTGCGCTGACAGGCCTCAACTTATGTGCCGTACCAATATGGGCATTGTTGGAGGGCTGTAACCAAGTCTCCAATGTTTACGCATACAGGCTCATTCAATATATTTCATCCGGTATTGCTGGGTGGGTGGGTATCTATCTAGGAGCGGGCCTCTGGGTCGCGTCTATCGTCAGTGCGACGGGTCTGCTGGCGATGATGGTTACGGTCGGTCGTCGCTATGGCGGATTTCTCCGAAGGATTCTGTTGGGTCGCGTTGAGGGCCCGCGTTTGGATTGGCGGATGGATATATTGCCCATGCAGTGGCGTATCGCGCTAAGCTGGATAAGCGGATATTTCACGTTTTCGCTGTTCACACCGGTACTGTTCCATTATCAGGGCCCTGTGGTTGCGGGGCAGATGGGCATGACTTGGGCTTTTGTGAATGCCCTGATGGCACTGGCATCAAGCTGGGTTACTCCACGGGCGCCTTACTTTGGGATTTTGGTCGCGCAGCAAAGGTTCGTTGAACTTGATCTGGAATTTTGGCGTGTCACCGCGGCGGTTGTCGTCGTAACGGTATTGGGTGCGTCTGGTATTTGGGTACTTGTATATGCTTTGGGCGGACTAAATCATCCTTTTGCGAGTCGCATGCTTACGCCTGCGGCAACCGGGTACCTACTTCTTGCTACGACGCTCGTAGCCGCGTCCATGCCGATGGCGGCCTATCTGCGCGCGCATAAGCAGGAGCCATTGCTGGGTTTGTCGGTTGTCAGCGGGCTGTTGAACGGAATCGCCATCGTAGTGCTAGGACGGTACTATTCAGCGGAAGGAGTGACAATAGGCTATCTTGCCGTGTCGGCGCTGGTAGTTCCGTTTGTCGCGTTGATCTGGCGCCGGCGGCGGGAGGAATGGCACAGACATGCCATCGTCATTCGTGGATGGTCGCTTTAGTCACCGAAGTCAGGAATTGCTACAATTATCATTGGCGTCTCGAAAACCTTGGGTTTCTGTCACGCTTCGAAGCCCTTCAGATCTATGCCATTCGAAAGGCACCTTAAGTTGCAAAACCGTGTCCAGGCGTTCGAGGCTAGTACACGGACACTATCCAGATAGGGTAATACGTGATTGGATTTCTTTCCACTGAAGTTAACTTGTCTCGACTTTGTATTCGGTCGCGAAAGACATTCAGAAGTATTGGGGAACAAAGTTGTAGCTGGTTTGACAAAGATGATGAGCGATCGAGAAATTTATGAGTGATGCTGGTATGAAATTTTCGATTGTTACTATCGTACTAAATGGTAAGGACTTTATCCAACGTGCAATCGATAGCGTTCTTGACCAAGTGTATCCGAATTTCGAACACATCGTAGTTGATGGCGCGTCAACGGATGGCACGCTTGATGTCGTGCGTGCTTATCCGCATGTGAAGCTAATTTCGGAGCCGGATGAAGGATCCGTTTTCGCGCTCAACAAAGGCTTGCGCAAGCTGGACGGAGACATCTTCGGATGGCTAAATTCAGACGAGCGGTATTTGCCGGGCGTATTCCATCGGGTAGCAGAATATTTTGCATCCAATCGTCGATGCGATCTTGTTTTTGGCACCAGTCAGTTCGTGGATCGAGATGGACGTGTACTTGGACGCAACCGCTTCCGGCCATTCAACCTGCATCAGCAAATTCTAGGGCTAAACGCTATTTCGGCGCCGTCGGCAATGTTTATGCGGCGTAGTGCGCTGGATGGAATTGGCGGCCAGGCTGACGAACGGTGGCGTGACGCATACGATCACGATATGTGGATTAGGGTGGGGAAACAATTCAATATTCACGGAGTGGATGAGTGTTTTTCGGCATTTACGCTTCATCCGTATAGCGGGATGACTAGCGATCCCTATCGTTCTTGGCGCGAGGCTCGGCGAATCCGCGCACACCATGGAGGCACCCGGAAGATAGCCGACAGGCTGTTCTGGATTCCGTACGTTGAGGCGCGAATCAAGTTATATCGATGGCTGAAATGGAAGCGAATGACGCGACAAAGCCGCGCTGTACTGGATAGCAGGCCACTTGTTAAGTAAAGTTTTGTTGAACTAAACCGCTTCGCGGTGGTGTGGTAGCTTGGCCATCTTGTCTGCTGTCGTCACCTGAATTGTCATTGTCCGGCGCGCTTGCAGCATCGACGCGCTGAATCCTCGATCCTGATTTCC
>Ga0172369_10002465_pt1 | contig 25437 bp, 23 predicted proteins | sample LakKiv25m_FD_114539 | JGI IMG/M metagenome (GOLD analysis project Ga0172369, IMG submission 114539) | Freshwater microbial communities from Kabuno Bay, South-Kivu, Congo - kab_022012_11.25m | ecosystem: Environmental > Aquatic > Freshwater > Lake | place: Democratic Republic of the Congo...
GAAGTTCCAAAACATTTAAAAGACGCCAGTTATCGCGGGGCAGAAAAATTAGGGCATGGTGCCGGATATAAATATAGCCATGATTATAAAGATCATTATGTAGATCAAGAATATATCACTGAAAAAAGAGTTTATTATGAGCCGGCAGACATCGGATATGAGAAAAAAATCAAAGAATATCTGGATAAACTACGCAAACAAACTTGACACTGTGACAATGTTAGTTTTGTCAAGTTTATTAGGGAGAGATAGTGAATAATAAGGCGGTGGCGTTACTTTCTGGCGGGCTGGACAGCACACTGGCTATCAGGCTGATGCTTGAACAGGGCATAGAGGTGTACGCCTTAAATTTTCTGACGGTATTCTGTACTTGTACTTCCAAAGGTTGTACCCATCAGGCTACAAAAGTGGCGGAAGAATTTAAGATTCCGATCAAGGTTATGAATATCACGAAAGAATATATGGAAATAGTTAAAAATCCAAAGTATCCCAGGGGCAGGAACATGAACCCGTGTATTGATTGCAGGATCTTTACTTTTAAGAAGGCGAAAGAGTTTATGAAAGAAATAGAAGCTTCTTTTGTGATAACCGGAGAAGTGATGGGCCAGAGGCCTATGTCTCAGAGAAAACAGGCCATCTTGACAATAGAAAAAGAGTCAGGTCTTGAAGGGCTCATTGTAAGGCCGCTCTCCGCCAAATTTTTTGAGCCCACGATTCCAGAAAAGGAAAGGGTTATAGACAGGGAGAAGCTTCTCGGCATACAAGGTAGAAGACGGGTTGAGCAGATAGCGCTGGCAAAAGAATTTAACATTAATGATTATCCCTGCCCTGCAGGGGGGTGCCTTTTAACAGACAAAGGTTTTTCAGCCAGGATAAAAGATCTTTTTAAATATATGCCAGAATATGATATTAGCGATCTGCATCTTTTAAAGATAGGGAGACATTTCAGGATATCAGATAATTTAAAATTTATTGTCGGGAGAGATAGTAAGGAAAATGAAAAATTAATGGGTTTATCAAAAGAAGGTGATTTTATCTTCGATGCCTTGGATATCCCAAGCGCTGTTGGCCTTGCAAGGGGAAGGGTCAGCGAAAAAGGAATAACGGCAATGGCATCGATATTGGCAAGATATTCAGATCCAGATGGAAGGGAAATTGCTGTTTCGTATAGGCAGTTACCCGCAGAAGATTGGCAGAGCATATCTGCTATCTCGGCTAATGAAGATCTTTTAAATCTTATTAGAATTTAACTTCTTCTGTTGCACTTTGCTGTTGAATGCGGGATTAAATATTCTAAGGTGGGCATGGAAAAACCGGATAAAAGTCAATGTCTCTATTATAAAGTTGAAGGTATGAGCATGTATCCTACTTTAAAAAACGGCGATATAGTTTGTGTTAAACAAATTAATCCTTTCAATATAAATGTGGGAGACATAATTATCCATAACACTCTGTTATCAAAAGAGATTATCCATAGAGTAATAAAAAAGATAGCGCAAGATGGGAAACAGATACTAATAACAAAAGGCGATAATAATATATCCCTGGGAGAACGCGTTTATCCGGAAGATATATTGTATAAAGTAATCTTTGTGGAAAAAGAAGGCCGCAGGATAGAACTTAATAAGGGATCAATGAAATTAAAGGCGATATTTTACACTTACGCGTCAACAATCGAGATGTGTATTTATTCATTTTTTATAAATTATCAATATGGCTTAAGGCATATAATTTTAGGCAAGATATTGCAAAAATTACAAAAACATAGGATTTATAAGCTATTGATCATGATGTGCATAAATAAAAAGAAGATTTATTATCGGGTCGCAAAGGCTAATGATGCGATTTCTTTAGCGCGTCTCTATAAAAACTATTACTGGCCTCCTAGATTAAAGAACCTCACAGAAATGTTTAATAAATCAATCAGATATATGGGGGATTGCGGATGTTATTTTTTAGCGCAGATAGGGAATAATGTTGTTGGCAGCATAATTGTCAGGCGGTTTCCAGAGGAAGGATATATTTTATCCGGTTGGCGCATCTATAATTTCCATGTAGACTGGCGTTATCGAAATATTATGGGGATAGAGCAGCAATTGGTAAGATTAGCTGTCGAGAGAGCAGGAAAAGAAGGAGCCAAAGAAATTAAGATTTTGGTTCCAAGAAGAAATATTTTTTGGGTTAATTTTTTTCAGAATTTGTGTGGTAACCCGATATCTTCACAATTCGATGAGTTGACAGTCATATTTACATATTATGTTTAAATCAATATGAAGATAATTCTTATAAATTGTAATTTATTGATAAAAGGTAGCCGCGCTGAGACTAAAATGGTCGATTTCGATGTAGGGTTGCTCTCTATCGCAGCTATCCTGGAGAAATATAGACATAGCGTAGAAATTATTGATCTGGCTTGGCTTATCAGGCAGGGAAGACTTTCCGTAGATAATAATTTCCACACCAATGTTGCCAGGCTCATAATCAAACAGGGCAGTGACGTATTAGGGTTTAACACCCGCTGTGACACTTATCCTTTTGTTTTAAATATTGCCACCAGATGTAAGAAAATCAATCCTAGAGCGGCCATTATTCTCGGAGGCCCCCAAGCGACATTTACTGACATCGATACTCTCAAGGCCTTCCCCTGTGTGGATATAATTGTAAGAGGAGAAGGCGAGTTAACGATTGTTGAGTTAATGAAGAAGCTGGAAGGTAAGCAAGATTTAAAAGATATTAACGGTATCAGTTACAGGCAGGACGGCCGGATAATCAGAAACAAAAACAGAGAGCTGATCAGGGATTTGGATACTTTGCCTCTTCCCGCGTATCACTTGATGGAGAAATATCTTTCCTGTGAAGATAAATTATTACTCCGGAACCTCAGGATATATATACAAGTAGGCCGAGGTTGTCCCTACAGGTGCACATTTTGTTTGAGCAGCCTGATGTATTACAATCAGTGTAGGATTAGGAGTCCGCAGAATATCATTAAAGAGGTCGTATTTTTGAATAGAAGATATAAAATTAATAAATTTGTTTTTGGGCACGACCATTTTTTGGTTAACAGGAAAATTGTTAAAAAAATCTGCAATCTTTTATTACAAGAAAAAATGAATATTGATTGGGTTTGCAGTTCAAGGACAGATGCAATAGATTCTGAATTATTAAAGAAAATGTCCGGATCCGGCTGTAAAGGAATATGCTTTGGTATAGAATCCGGCTCCATGCGGCTTCAAAAATTGATTCAGAAAAATTTAGACCTTTCTTTTACGTCGAAACTTATTACAGAATGCAGAAGATATAATATTTCTCCGAGGCTATGTTTCATCATTGGTTTTCCGGAAGAAAAAAGCAAAGATATAAACAAGACATTGGAGTTAATATTAAAAAATTATGTCAGCCATGAAAAATTTATCCGGATTAAGCTTCACCTGCTTGCAGCAATAGCGGGGACAGCCTTGTTTAAGAAGAACAAAAATAGATTGGTCTTTACTGGTTTCTGGTCTGATATGTCCGAAGGTTTAACGGCCCATTTGAAAGAGAACTTAGATTTAATAAAAAAATTTCCGTCTCTATTCAGTAACTTTTATATAATTAGACCTAAATACCTGCCCCTGAGCCTTCCCTACGAAGCCGTGAATACATTTGAAAGGCTTATATATACATATCCCTTATCATTTTATATAGCAATAAAGGACCTTCATTTTTATCCTCTGGAGTTTTTACACAAACTAAAAAAGTGGGCAGAAAGAAAAAAACTGATTAATAACAAAAAGACCGGCAGCATATTTTATACCAAAAGCATTATGAAATATTTTCCCTTATTTCTAAAAAATATTTATGTTCAAAATAATATTTCTTTCACGGCTTTAGATTATATTGTAAAGGCGGAAAAAAGAAAATGTGAAAAATGCTTGAGGAAGAGTAAAGAAATACTTATATGAAAAGAAAAATTTCTCCCGAATTTTTAGATTATATTCTAAAAATAGAAAATAAAAATTTTGAGGAATGTTATAATAGTTTAAAACGATATGACACGGCATATTTTTAAATCTATAGCTGGTGAATGCCTGCAAAATGCAAAGACACCTCTCCTTATCAGTTGGGCATTGACCCACAGATGCAACCATAGATGTTTGTATTGCCGCATATGGAAGATGAGGCGTTGGGAATTAAGTACCGATGACGCCCTTTTTATTATAAATGAATTAGCATCAATGGGGACTATCCTTATCTGTCTTTCTGGAGGAGAGCCGCTGCTAAGAAATGATATAGGCAAAATTACAAGTTTTATTCGTAAGAAAAATATATCATTTGATATTAGTTCCAACGGTTATCTTATTAAGAAGAAGATATCGCAGATTGAAGGTGTGCGCGTACTTTGCCTTAGCCTGGATGGGCCAGAGAAGCTGCACGACCAGATACGAGGAAGAAAGGGCGCATATAAGAATGTACTAGAAGCAGCTCAAGCGGCAAAAAAGAGAAACATACCGGTATATTTTCGCACTGTTTTGTCCAGGATGAATTTGGATGAAATCGATCATGTTTTAAATATAGCTGCTAATCTAAAGATAAAAGTCATATTCCAGCCAGCTACGCAGAATTTATATGGAACCGATAATAAAAATCCCGTAGCCTCTTTTACAAAAAAATATCGGGAAGCCATAGACAAATTAATAGCCGAAAAAGTGAGCGGGAATGAATATATATATAATCCTATCCCGCTCCTTAAATATAATCGCCGATGGCCAGAGATTTCTAGGATAAATTGTATTTCAGAAAAAGTATTCTTTCACATTGGGCCTGATGGCGTGGTTTATCCGTGTATTTGGAACCGTAACCTCAAGACCTTACAAGGCAGAGATTGCTTGAAGCTTGGTATTAAAGAAGCTATCTCTAGTTTGCCTAAGGCATCTTTATGCGACGGCTGTTGGGACTCAGCCGCGTGTGACCTTAATTCTTTACTTTTGAATCCGCCAAAGATACCGCATGGCAATGCGGTATCCAGCGATAGAGCACTTTAAGGGAGAATAATAAATGAACCTTTGTGCTGCTAAGTTTACCTGGTTAGGCGATAATAATCTTAACGGTAAGACTGTGCTGAGATTTTACGTAGAAAATATCTCTTTCCATAGATTTTTACAGCCCAAGGATATACTTATTATAGAAAAAACCGATATCTCCAAAATAAGGCCGGGAGATTTTGTCTTTGGCCGTAATAGTTCTCTGCAGGAAGGCCTATTTCAGGTTATTAAAAGCAGCCAAAAAGACAGGACGGAAGTCCTTAAGATTAGAGATACATATGAATTATATTTTAATGATAAATTATATCCTCAGGAATTAGTCGGAAGATTATTATACATAGAGAGAAATCATCGCCGGATCAGGTTCGACACATTTATACATACAATACAAAAAAAAGTTGAAATTATCTTATTAAGCCTTAAAATTAAACTTGGCGAGTTGGTGAAGATTATCAGCAGCTCAAAGCCATACAAATACTTCGTCAGAAAGTCCTTCTCCGGCGTTAAATTTAAATACCGGATTGCTGATATCGGAGATGTCCCGAAGATCGCGAGATTATTCATTTGTCATCACTGGCCGATGCCTGTTCAGGAAATCAATAAGAAAATTTATTGCCTCTTTTCTGAATTACAGGATAATGGTTATTGTTTCGTTGCCTGCAAAGAAAATAAAATTATTGGATTTTTGATTGCTAAAAAAGGATACGCTGCTGAAGGTCAAGAATATTTCTGGTATCTCGATATGCTTTATGTCGATCCCTTATACCGTAGATTAAAAATAGGTTTACATCTATTTTTGTTTGCCATTAGGGAAGCTTTCAAGAGGAATCTTATCGAATTCAGGGGAGTCAGCATTAAAAGTATCTACCTATATACACAAAAAGCATTTATAAACTTAGGCCTGAAAGAATTCGTTTCGCTTTCTGTCGAGGAAAAATCAATATCAGCTCCTAATGGATTATCTTATAAGCAGTTAAATTATGTTTTAAAAATAATTAATCCGAAGATGTTAATGGAATACTCCGGTTGAGAATAAGATGAAATTAAAATTAATTTTTCCAAAGGCAGAAAGAACCTCTCTTCTCGATCACAGAACTATAGCTGAATTTATAGAAAATAAGATATGGCTTGCCCCTTTATCTTTAGCTACTGTTGCGGCATTGACTCCTAAAGAGATAGAAGTCAGCATACTCGATGAAAATCTAGAACAGATTGATTTTAATGAAAATATAGATTTAGTAGGTATTTCTGCCTTTACTTCATCGGTTACCAGGGCTTATGAAATAGCCGATAATTTTAGAAATAAAGGCGTTAAGGTAGTATTGGGAGGAATCCATCCCTCTGCGTTGCCTGACGAAGCAATTTGCCATGCAGACGCGGTTGTTATCGGCGAAGCCGAAAATGTTTGGAATGAAGTAATAAATGATTTTAAGAAAGGGCAGCCTAAACAGTTTTATAAATCACCTTTCAGGGCGGACCTTAAAAGGCTTGTAACCCCCAAGTGGGATCTGTTAAAATTAGATTCTTATAGATCCTTTACGATACAGACAACCAGAGGCTGTCCGTTTAATTGTTCGTTTTGTTCAGTAAAGGCCTTTTTTGGAGAGGGATACCGTTTCAAGCCAATTGAAAATGTAGTTAAGGAAATAAAGGCATTGCAGAGTTTAAAACATAAAGTTACTCTGTTTTTTGCAGATGATAATTTCGCAGCTGATTCTAAACGCACAAGAGAACTTTTAATTGCTTTATCCGAACTAAAAATTAGAAATTGGGTAGCTCAGGTTTCAATCAATATTGAAGACGGGGTATTAAAGTTAATGGCAGATAATGGGTGCAGCCATGTAATAATCGGGTTAGAGTCGCTGTTACAGGAAACCGTAGACCTTATGAATAAGGGCATGGTAAATAAAGTTAAGGCGTATTCTGAAATTATAGATAAAATTCATTTTTATGGGATGGGAGTTTTAGCAAGCTTTATTGTAGGGCATGACTCAGAAGGTATTGAGATTTTCGAGAAGATAAATAAATTCGTCTATAATTCTAATATAGAATTTCCTTTAATTACCTCATTGACTCCTTTTCCCGGAACAGTTATAGCCAGGCAGCTACTTAAAGAAAACAGGATTACAGATAACGACTGGCGGCATTACGATTGTTCCCAGGTTTGTTTTAAGCCAAGACTTACATCTGCCGAGGAACTGTGTCACAGGACAGCCGAAACAAACAAAAAGCTATATGCTTACAATAATCTTTATAATAGATTAAGCAGATCCTGGAGAAAAGGTATTTTTGTGAAGGAGACAAACATAATCGGATACCTTTTTAATAAAAATAGGTTAAAATTTTCATTATACGCTTTAAGATTTAAAGATATAAAACGGGCTTGGTTTATATTCAAAAGCTTATGGCACATCTCAAATCCAAAATTTTATACTATATTCTTAAGCTTGAACATTCACGATATTTTTTATAATAAGGCCCCTTTAAAATCAACTAAAACGCCGGGAAAGGATAAGTCAGAATGTTTTTCTGCAAGGTCATAGCATTTAATAAAAAGCGATTTTTTATTCATAATCCTAAAGCGTATAATGGTAAATATTTTCCTTAAGAGGACTTTGCCTCAAATGTTGCATTTTACTGTTGAATGCGGGATGACAAAAAATGAATTATTATATAGAAATATATAATCTTAGTAAAGAATTTACCCATTCCAGGGAACCGGCTTATTTTTTATTGCCCTCCTCAAAAAAACTAAGAACTATTTCCGTAGTTAATAATGTCAACCTGCAGATTAAAAATGGCGAGTTATTCGGCCTTCTTGGCCCAAACGGGGCAGGTAAAACTACTTTAATAAAGATGTTGTGTTGCCTTATTCTGCCCACTGAAGGGACAGCAAAGGTTGTTGGATATGATATCTTAAAAGATGAGGAAAAAATTAAGGTTTCAATCGGATTAGTCAGCGGTGATGAGCGAAGTTTCTACTGGAGGTTAACCGGGCGGCAAAATTTGCAATTTTTCGCCAGTCTTTATAACCTTACTTCTAATCAGGCCGAGACAAAAATAAAAGAATTATTAGAATTCTTTGAAATAGAAGAACCGGATAAACGGTTTCAAGAATATTCTACAGGGATAAAACAAAGATTGGCTATTGCCAAAAGCCTGCTTAATAATCCTAAAGTCTTATTTATAGATGAACCAACCAAAAGTTTAGATCCTAAGACTGCGCAAAGATTGAGAGTTTTTATCAAGGATAAAATCGCAAAACAACAAAATATAACCGTTTTTTTTGCCACACACAATTTAGAGGAAGCCGAGTATTTAGCTGACCGATTAGCAGTAATGGCTGAAGGAGAGATCAGGGCATGTGGCAGAATGGAAGATATACGGGGAGAAATAAGGAAATGTTTTTACGAAAGATAATCGCCTTCATCAAGAAAGACTTTCTTATCCAGGCAAGCTACAAGTTGCAGTTTATTCTCACTTGGCTTGGCATTTTAGTCCAGGTTGGGGTTTTTTATTTCATCTCCAAACTTTTTGGCAGGGCAGATGCCCTTTATCTTAAGGAATACGGAGGAGAATATTTTTCTTTTGTACTCGTTGGCATAGCTTTCTCTGGCTATTTTTTAACCGCCCTGCGAAGCCTCTCTGTAAGCATCAGAGAAGAACAGATGATGGGGACTTTGGAGGCGATAATACTCACGCCTACTAAAATTTCTACCTTAATTATTTCTTTACCGTGTTGGAGTTTTATCTTTGGATTGATAAATATCTTCATATGTTTGTTTCTGGGGGTTGGTTTCCTCGGAGTAAAGTTATCCAGTATAGATATTTTTGCTATCTTGACAATTCTAGCTTTAACCGTCATTTCTTTAGGTAGCATAGGTATGTTATCCGCTGCATTTATCGTAGTTCTTAAAAAAGGCGACCCGATTGCATGGGCGATAGGTGCGTTTTCCGCATTCTTCGGCGGGGCTTATTTCCCTATAGCTATTTTACCTCAAAAATTAAAATTGATTTCCTATTGTCTTCCAATTACATATTCATTAAGGTCTTTAAGGTACGCTTTATTGCAGGGCTATTCTTTTAAAGCGCTCCTCTTTGACATAATTATACTTTCATTATTCTGCATTATATTAGCACCTTTAAGTATCGTGGTATTTAAAATAGCGGTAAGAAAAGCAAAGGTTGCCGGCAGCCTATCGCATTATTAAAAGAATATTCTTAATTACAGATTTTGCCGGTGCGAACCGGTGTCGGTGGCTGTTCACCATAAGGACCCGGCCAGGCTTTTTCAATCATAATCTGGATATGAGTGAGCTTAAATATTTTCTGCCGGGTATAATTATTTTTTCTTGTAGTTTTACCAAGTCTGTATATCGGCAATCACATAAACAGGGCGGCTATCAATGATTAACCGGAAAATTTTTATGCAAAAATTTCAGCCTAATTTGTCTTTGGTTATTTTATGGCTGGGAATTTTAATAAATAATTTTATTTGGCTTAAAAAAGATATTACTTATTTTACTTATGATTCTCATCGGCATTTTTTGGCCAGTTTAAGGATGTTTGAGATATTTAAAAATTTTTCCTGCCATGCGATCCCGCCTAGCATAGATACTATTTATCTGCATCCCCCGTTCGTGACTATACTTACTGCTCTATTCTATTTTTTATTCGGGATAAGCCAGGATATCGCCCTGATTACAAACAACGCAATTTTCATGGGAATACTTATCTTTGCCATTTACAAAATTGGCCTTAAGATTGCCGATACAAAAACAGCTCTCTTGGCTGCCTTTATTGTTAGCATGTATCCCGTTGTCTTTAATCAACTTAAAGTATATATGTTAGATTTACCTCTGGCGGCAATGGTTACATTAGCCGTATATTTTTTGTTTTGTTGCGACAATTTTAAAAACTTTAAATATTCCGTTTTCTTTGGCATATCCGCCGGTTTAGGCATGTTAACAAAAGATACTTTTTTTCTTTTTTTAATAGGCCCTTGGAGTTATGTGGTGATAAAAAGCATATTTGTTCTACGGCAGAAAAGCCACAATTTTAAAAAATATGCAGGACATCTTGTTTTATCGGGGACATTAATTGTCTTGATAAGCTTTCCTTATTACCTCTCAAAAATATTCATACTTTTGGGAAAGCTCTATCCCGGTTATGTGAGGACTTGGCCTGTATCGACCCCTGAATTAAATTTATTTTTAGAAAAAGTCAGGGCACTGTTATGGTATTTATGGGGATTTATAAATTGGCAAGCTTCTTTTTTTCTTTTTTTAATATTTCTTATTGGACTTTTTTTCTTTTCCGTAAGTAAGATTAAAAACAAGGGTATATTTATTTCCTGGATATTAGTTTCTTGGCTATTCATTGGTTATTTCAGGTATGCTATAGGGTTTAATATGGAAGTGACAGGTGTAAGATACACTATGCCTATTTTACCCGCATTAGCATTAATCTCCGCTTTCGGTATCACTCATATGCGTGTAAAAAGAATAAGTGTCTTTTTGACATATGCGGTAGTCATTTTTGGGATTTTGCAGTTATTTTTTGTTTCGTACCCTGTTAAAATCAGCGGGTTTCCCACGCAAATATTTTTGCCTGTAAAATTGCCATGGGGAATAGATAGATATAGATTATTCCCTGAGAAGATTGTCCTTTTAAATTTTGAAGGCTGGGCAGTTTCTGGACGTAGCGTTGATTCTTATCCTAAAAATCTCCGGGGTTATTTTTTGGCTAACGAAGAAATTTTTAAAACAATTAATTCCTCAAAAGGGGACCTAAAAACTGTTTCTGTCTTTGTTATCCCGGATGATGCACAGTTATGGTATTTACAATACATGGCTTATTCTGAAAAAAAACCGTTCCGGATTTTTTGTGACTGGAATTATCTTAGAATAGATATTACGCGTGGAAAGACCGCCATTCCCGAATTAATATTAAAATCGGATTATATAATCGACAAAAATGAGGGTTTTTTGGGAGAACCTTACCTGCTGTATTGGGTGAGGGCCTCTAAAGACTACCTAAACTTGTACAAAGATAAATTTATGCTTTTAAAAAAAGTAAAATGGCTGGGGGTAGGTCAGCCGGACGGTTCATTTATATTGATTTATAAAAACTTAAATTAACAAAAAAATCCAAAATCTATATGATGACATATCCAACGGTTTACAGTTTCATTTTTCGACTGTGATAAAAATCAACCGAATTTATTTATTTCTATCCATAGCCCCATTAATTATTTTTGGTGTTCTATATTTAAATTCTTTCTTAAATGCAAAACAGTTAAGCGTTATTTTAATCACTATCGATGCTTTGAGACCGGATCATTTAAATTGTTATGGATACCAAAGACATACCAGTCCAAATATAGATGAACTTGCCGGAAGAGGGGTAATGTTTACTCAAGCAATTGCTCAAGCACCATGGACAACCCCTTCCATGTGTTCGATAGCAACAGCTGTTTATCCCCACAAGTTCATGGTGTTTTCTGAGACTGAATCTTCCGCGGATATTTCAAGCCTGCCTACATTACAGGGAATATTACGGCGCAATGGGTATAAAACAGCATTTATCAGCAGTAACCCATCTTTGAGTAGATCAAAGGGGTTCAAAGATGGGTTTGATAAATTTAATTGTTGGTTACCAGATAATGACAATCTGATTACAAAAGTAGCCATAGAATGGTTAGGAGATAAGCACAATAGGCCTTTTTTCTTATGGGTACATTATATAGGTCCGCATGCCCCTTATAGGCCACCCTGGCCCTATGATATGTTATATCTTGAAGAGAAGTCTAAAAAAACCAACAGGAACGTCCCTATAGGATATGAAAAAAAAGATAAATTTGATGGACGAAAGGTTATCCCAAAATATGCAGCTCTGTATGATATAACCAGTATAGATTATTACATTGATCAATATGATGGCGAGATAGCTTTTAGTGATGAACAAGTAGGGATATTGCTAAGAGAAATGAAGAAGCTGAATGTTTATAAAGATACGCTTATAATTCTTAGCGCTGATCATGGAGAGAGCCTGGGTGAACATGATTATTATTTTGGCCATGGATGGAGTTTATACGATGTTTTATTAAAAGTTCCATTGATTATCGTATACAACAGGATAATTCCCGCGCACGAGATAATTAAAAAACAAATCTCGATAATTAATATTATGCCCACTATATTTGACATATTAAATATAAAGGAAAATATAAAAACGAGAGGACACAGCGCCTTACCTTTGATGTCAGGGAAAGAGAAAGATTATCATAATCATGCCTTTAGCGGAAGATACTTTAAAACAGAAGAGGCAATGGCAGCTATTAGAACGGATGAATGGAAGCTAATTCATAATCTGGGCAAGGAAGGAATAGAAGATAATAGTTATGAATTGTATAATTTGAAACAAGATCCAGGGGAGTTGAATAATATATTATTACATGAGAAAAAGAAGTTCCAGTCTCTAAAACAAAAATTGGATAGATGGGCTGCAGAAGAGGTAAAGCCCATAACCTCAAACGTATCCGTGCCAATGGATAAACTAACAGAAGAGATGATGAAAAGTTTAGGATATCTCCAGTAATTATCAATCAAATGGACTCAGACAGAAAATTAGATTTTTTAGGTATCAAGATAAATATATTGACCAAAAATGGGTTGGTTGAGAAAATTTTAGAATTTGCGCTTTCAGGCAAGCGTAAGACAATCACGTATCTTAACGCGCATTGTGTAAATGTTGCATTTAATGACAGAGAATATAAAAAACTTCTCAATCTGTCGGATATAATTCATGCAGATGGTATGAGTATTATATGGGCATCATTATTTTTGGGAAGACCATTGCCGGAAAGAGTAAATATATCCGATTTTTCGGATAAGTTATTCAAAAAGATGATAGAAAAAAGAATAAATCTTTATTTCCTGGGAAGCAAGGAGGAAGTAGTCCGTAGGGCAGTAGAGAATTTGAGAAAAAAATACCGTTTAATAAGTGTTGTGGGATTCCATCATGGTTACTTTACTGATTTGGAAGAAAAAGAAATTATCAAAGAGATTAATGGTTTGAGGCCAAATATTCTGATAATTGGCATGAGTGTCCCAAAACAGGAAAAGTGGATATTTAAACATTTGAATGAATTAGAAGTAAATCTATATTGGTCGGCAGGTAGCGGGATGTTTGATAATTTATCGGGGTCGGTAAAGGATGCACCCAGATGGATGGCTCATATCGGGCTTGAGTGGTTACATAAACTATGTCAAGAGCCCGGGAGGCTATGGAAGAGGTACCTTATAGGTAACTTTTTATTTGTCCATCGTGTTTTAGAATGGAAAATAAAAGCCTTACTTCTTGGTAAATAAAATGATCGAAAGCGCCATTAGAATCATGGCAAGAGAGTCTCTAAGGTCATCTGCAAGCATTACTATCAATAAGTAAGCTTGAAAACGCGAGAGTTTATTTAATTTTCGTGCGAAAATCGCCACTAATACTCTTTGAGTAATCTTGGGATGAAATTTATTTGTTATCTTTGCAGGCCAGGGGGTAGTGAAATATACTCTTGTCAAAGAGTAGATATAATAGACCGCCCCTTTTATTTTCCAGGATTCTGTCTTTTTGAGAATATATTCCCAATCCAATTCATGATTATATCGAGTTATCAATTGATGGATGTCACATAAATTTTTGAGTTTAAGATGTTGTAAAGCAGATATATTCTTACAGTTGTGGAGAAAGAGCGAAAGCAGCGTATCTTCAAGGCTTAGGGTTAATGTTTCGGTATGATTGACGGTTTGAATGCCGCTTCTTTCCCATACCTCAGTGAGATTCAATTTGTTAGGACGGGAAGGAGCCAGCGCCCAATGCAGCTCAAGTATTATTTTCTTTTCGCAAGAATAGAACTGGAAGTGGCATTGATACCTCCTCCAGTAATCTTCAGATAGGTTCTTTAGTTGTTTCTGATAACCGAGTTGCAGAATCTCTTTTTTAGCACGGAGGAGATCTTTTTCTTGGACTAATATATCGATATCTGCCATTGGTCTTAGGCCGATGTCACAATAAAGGGTTTGGGCAAGAATTATTCCTTTAAGAGGGATTATTTTTATTCCAACGCAATTGAGCGTTTTCTGCAGATAGCAGAATTCTTTCCAAAGGATTGTATTTCTGGTTAATGTGGCATCGTAGGAAAATTTTAATATACTAAAAACACTCTTGGGGAGATCTGATTTGTTAAGTTTTATTATGTTGTAGTAAAGAAAAGGCAGGACGTTATGATAAAGAGATTGTTTTATTATCGTTTGCCAACTAATCGTTTGCTTTAGGAGATTTTTAATCTGTAACTGAGTGGAAATATCCATTTGCAGGCTTACGCAAGAAGATATTAAACCCATTTCATTTGAAAGCACTTTTTTATTCATATTCACAATTATAACAAAATAAAAATTATGATTAAAGGTAAATTTTTTTGGATAGCATTTCTTATAACCGAGAAGTATAATGAGAAATATGAAAATATTAAAGTATAAAAATATTAATGGAATAAAAAATCCTCACCTAAAAAAGTTAACCGCAGAGATTGCATTTCTTCAGGGGAAACGGAATAATTGGTTAAGATTTTCTGGCCTGGATGTAGCTCCGGATGAGGAAAAGAGAAAAAACATATGCTTAAATACGATTAGAAAGCTGCAAAACAGAGGTATTCTTATCGCAAATAATAAAAAGACTTTTTTTACAAAATATTTATCCTCCGGATGCATAAGTTGCATGCGCGGCGAAACTTATAATTTCGTACCGACTTTTAATTGTAACAGGGAATGTTTTTTCTGTTATCAGCCTCATTTTCAATACAAGGCCAAGACACACAAAAGTATTTACCACTCTCCTGTAATTAATATCAAAGAATTAATAAAAAAGCACAAACTGGAATCATTTTCTATATCCGGAGGAGAATCTTTACTTGCTGTTGATAAAGTTATCAGAACTATTTGTTTAGTAAAAAGCCGTTTTGGCTCCGCCTGTAAAATCCACCTCTATACAAATGGAGATTTTGCAACAACTGGTGTCTTAAAACAGTTAAAAAACGCCGGGCTTGACGAGATTAGGTTTAATTTAGCCGCTAATAATTATCGGTTAACATCGGTATGCCTGGCCAAGGATTATATCCCGGATGTGATAGTTGAAATTCCTGTTATTCCAGGAGATGAAACCAGGATTAAAAACCTTATGGCTCAACTAAATAGAATAGGTATTTTTTGTTTAAATCTGCATGAACTATTATTTTTTGGGTATAATCCTGGTATTTATAAGAAAAGAGGATATATGTTAAAAACTGCCAAAAATCGGCCGTTTTATTCAGAATTGGCAACTCCAATATGCGGCAGCGAAGAAGTTGCGTTCCGTCTTCTTGAATTTGCAGTACAAAAGCGATATTCAATGTCTGTACACTATTGTTCTTCTGGTGCTAAGCAAGATATTCAACATATAAGAAAAAGGCATAACTATGCGATGGAGGTGCGGAAATCCTATGAGAAAATAACCAAAAATGGGCTTCTTGAAAAATTGGTAGTTTATGAACCCGAATGTTCAACCGCACTTAAAGATCTTAAACAAAATAATGTTTCACAAGAACAAATTAATATTTCTTCACAGAAAAGAAGGCTGGAAACGCATCCTCGCAATCTTGTATATTTAAATCCTAAGGAATACGAAGTCGGAATTGTGCGCTCTCTGCCGGATTCCAGGGATGTAGATATAAAAGTAAATTTTTTTAGATAGTATTTTTATAGTTTAAGGAATATAATAAACACTGAAATAATGGGCTTGAATCCAGCATTTAAGTTATATAAATTTAAATACGAATGATAAAGATACATACAGAGATTGTTGTTGTTGGTTCAGGAGCAGGCGGAGCTACGATAGCTAAGGAATTATCTTTAAGGGGCAGAAAGGTCGTTGTTGTAGAAAAAGGACACCTGGTTAAACATGGAACAGCATGCTTCCATACTAAAAATGATTTGTGCATTAAAAGCAAGGAAGGAATAAATATTTTTAGGGCAGTAACGCCGGGTGGGACGACAGTTATCAGTTGTGCGAATGGTATTAGGTCATTAGAAGCCGAATTGGGTGCGTTAGGCATTGATTTACATGCAGAGTTTGAAGAGGCCGAAAAGGAACTTGGAATCCAACTGATTAGTGGTAAGTTTATCGGTGAAGGCACAAGAAAGATTATGAGGGCAGCATCGAAACTCGGTTTTGAGATGGAGCCTATGCCGAAATTTATCAAGTGGGACAAGTGTTCCTCTTGCGGTAAATGTTTTTGGGGTTGTCAGAGAGGTGCGAAATGGACGGCGCTTGAGTATTTAAATCAAGCCAGTTTTAATGGCGCACGGTTGCTTAAAAATACAGATATTACAAAGGTTTTGATATCTAAAAGGAAGGCTGTAGGGGTCAAAGGAATAGGGCCAAAAGGAGAGATAATAATCTTTGCAGAGGTAGTAGTTTTGGCTGCAGGCGCGATTGGAACACCAATGATTCTCCGAAGATCAGGTTTAACAGAAGCGGGTAACAACTTATTCGCAGATTTACAGCAGGTTACGTATGGCATTACTAAAAACATCAGTTTAAAAAAAGAACCGTATATGGCTGCTGTTAACCGTAATTTTCTGGATAGCCATGGTTTTATATTATCTCCATTTGCAGACACGCCATTTGACTTTTTTTCATCAACATTGCCTGTCTCCCGGATTTCAAAAATTTTGTCTGGAAAACATATACTTGGGGTAATAGTCAAGATTAGAGACGATAATATCGGTAAAGTAGATAAAAATGGACGGATAAAGAAGGCTATGACAAAACAGGACTCGGTTAAAATGAATAAAGCTGTTTCTATCTCGAAAAAGATTCTGATAGAAACAGGGGTTATTCCTGAATCAATAGTAACTTCAAGACCCGAAGGGGCACACCCCGGCGGGACTGCGGCTATAGGGAGGGTGGTAAATAAAAATCAAGAAACAAAAATAAGCAGACTTTTTGTTAGTGATGCCAGCGTTTTGCCGATTTCTCCTGGATTGCCGCCAATTCTTACCATAATCGCTCTTTCAAAGAGGGTGGCTAAAATACTTGCTGATATGCAGTTATAATTACGAAATAAACCATGTTTCAATAAACTTGACTTGTGAATATTGCTTATGTTATACTGAAATTTAAAGATAAGGATAATAAGCTTGGGTTTTCTAAATAATATTAAGGGGAAGTGATGGTTAGTATGAAAAAGCGTTATCAAAAGAATTTATCGGTAATCTCAAAAGCGATTGGTGATGAAGTGGTTTTGCTCCCTATCCAGTATGGCAATAAAAACAAAGATCTGGAAAAAGTCTATATTATAAGAGGCGCGGGTGTACGTATCTGGGAAATCATAGATGGTAAAAGGCCAGTCGAGGCTATTAAGAAGATAATTACCAGAGAATTTAAAGTAAAACCACAGAATGCGAAAGATGATATAACTTCATTTCTCGAACAACTGGAAGGTAAAAAGTTTATAAAGGCCGCCTATTCAAAAATGAGGTAACGAAAATGTCCAAGAGAAAACCTAAAGGGAAGAACGAATACCAGAAGCCAGAACTTGAGGAAATAAAATTAGATACTCCTGAGGCAACAAACTATCTTGCGGCGATTTTTGTTGGTACTGCACTAGCGGGCTGTTCTCCCGCTAAGTCATAGTAAAAACTTAAATTGTGATTTGATGGTCCACTTCCCAGGTAATGTTTTTGATGACTCAGAGAATAGAGAAACCAGAGTTTTTTGTATAGCAGGTTTTAATATCCAGCTTGTATTACCTCGTCAGAAAAAAAGAATCTTATTCAGTAAAACATTTCAAAATTTTATATCTCCTACACTCGAAAAACCAGATATAATTATTCATACCTGCTATGGCAAAATTCCCAAAGTTAAGTTGTTGAAAGAAAATTTTCTTGCCGGAGTAAATAAATGGTGGGGTTTCTATCAAGTAGAGGGTAATAAAATTTTCCTTCTTTACCCCGTGAAACAAAAAAAAAGAAGTTTTTCTATAGCCTATAAAAAAATTTTGTATGCTAACGGGCAGAGTTCAATCATTAAATTCAAACGCGCTCACGATTTTAAATCAATAAACGCAATACTGCCTTTGCCGTATCGTATAGCTGTTTTTAAGGATGATTTTAAAGAAGGTATTATTTATGTCGATTATTCCGATTCTTCTGTGTTGCCGAATCCTTTGGAATATCCTCTGTTGGATTTATTATCGGCTGAATTATTATCTTTAAAAGGCGGGATGAAACTCCACGGTTGTGGCGTAGTGGATAATGGGCAGTGTTATCTATTTTTAGGCCTCCCCGGAAAAGGAAAATCTACTATGGCCAGACTCTGGCAAAAAGAGGCAGTTATTTTGAATGATGACCGTATCCCTGTACGAAAAATAGGCGATTCCTTCCTTGCCTTTGCTACGCCTGGATATACGACAAGTTCAGGATATACTGCAAAAGGATTTCCGATCAGTAAGATTTTTTTTATACAGCATGGCAGTAAGAATAAAGTTTTTAGAGAGGACGGTTTTAGAGCATTATCCATATTTTTAAAGACCAGTCCGATTGTAACATGGGACAGTTCGATATTAAAACAGACCGTAACTTTCTTTACGCAGATGATCAGAAAATTACCTTGCTATTCTTTGCATTTTGTTCCAGATAAACGGGTTTTGGATTTAATTAGAAAGATATAGGGTAACTTTTAAAATGTTTAAGACGCAGCTTTATTTTCCACCGGCTTACGAATGTTCTTATCCTCCTCTGGGTATTTCAGCGCTTTTCGGCTTTTTAAACTCAAAAGGCATAAACATTAATCAAAGAGATTTAAATATAGAATACTTTGATTATATGCGGGAACACAATCTTACATATGTCATGAGCCCTCTTTTTGCAAAACAAAAGAAATCAGAGTCTGTTTATTATTCCCGATTAATCCCTGATGGAGAGGATATTGATTATCCGCATATTAGATATCTTTATGAAAATAATCCAGGCTCTTCTTACTTATTTACCGAACAGATTCTTTCGTCGCCCTTACTGTTTCGTTATGTAAAAGATGCTAAAGAAAATCTTTTTTATAAATTTTTTCAAGACAGGGCAATGGCTGACATAAAGAATCAAAGGCCAGACTTGATAGGCCTGTCTATAATTGCCCCTTCTCAGGTTACGGCTGCTTTTACACTTGGGTATCTTATTAAAGATGCCTGCCCCGGTATTCATGTAACTATCGGAGGGAGTTGGGTCTCGTTGTACAAAGATGAGCTGAAGAATCATCCGGAGTTTATGAGATTCTTTGATACTATTATCTTCTTTGAGGGCGAGACCCCGCTATATAAATTAATCAGACAATTGCGTACAAATGGGCATTTATCCAAAGTTCCAAATCTTATATATAAGTCAGGTTCTAAGTTTGTCGAAAGCAAATTCATTTGTGAGGAAAACTTGGATTCTTTGCCTCCATCTGATTTTGAAGGCTTGCCTTTAGCTAAATACAGCAGCAGCCTGAATAAAGATGTAATATTGCCTTTTGAAACTGCGCGGGGGTGTTATTGGAATAAGTGTGTATTTTGTGCACATTTACCCATTCCTAAACCAAGATATAGGGAGAAAAATCCTGATTTGGTATTAAGGGATATTAGATTTCTTCACCAGAAATACAAGGTAAATCACTTGGTGATTTCAAACCCTGCTTTTTCTCCCAGGCAGATGCTGGAAGTCTGCAATAGGATAGTCGCTGATAAAATAAAGATTACTTGGGACTGTTTAGCTCGTTTAGATAAAGGTTTTACCATGGATATACTTGGCCTGGCAAAAAAGGCCGGTTGTCAAATAATAAATTTTGGTTTGGAATCGACGAATCCGCGTATCTTAAGTCTTATGCGCAAAGGAAATCATAGGCGTTCGGCAATAAGAATAATTAAAGATTGTCATAACCTCGGGATTGTAGTTTATTTACAGGTTATAGTCGGTTTCCCTACAGAGACAATCGAAGAAGCGTTGGACACAGTCAAGTTTCTGGCTGACTGCAAAGAATACCCCAAGGGTGTAGTGTTTAATATCTATCATCTTATGCCGCGGAACTACATTTATGAAAACCCCAAAAAATACTGTATAAGATATAGAAAAGACATACCTTTCAGGTTCTTTCATAAATTCGAACATACAGGAAAAGGATATATCAGTAAAAAATGCGCGGAGAACCTAATCAGGCTTTCTCAAAAATTAGGTATCAATGTTGTCAATTGTTTCTAAAATTTATGTAAGAATTAATGATAGAATAATAAAAAGGAGGTGTAGAAATGATTACGACGAGGAAAGTAATAAAGGTAATTGTTGGATTGACAATTATTATGCCTGTGGTCTGCTTTTTACTTCAAGATAATGTTTGGGGCAAGTCTTCCAGCAAAGGTAAACCAGAAGATGATTATCAGAAAGCGCTGACGCTAACCATGGAGGCGTCGAAATATCTAGAACTGAGAGAATGGGAACGCAGTATGGGAAAGTATAAAGAAGCGCTAAAAAAATTTCAAACTATTAAGAAGAAATTCCCTGATTGGGAAACATCTGCCGTACTCGAAAAATATACCGAATGCCAGAATAAGATTAGTTTGCTTGAGGTAACAGTTTTAATAGATGCATCCTTGAAGCTGGAAAGAGAAAGAAAATATGATAGAGGAATTAAATTATGTAATGAATTATTAACAAAATACGGAGAAAAATATAAAGATACGCCGGCGCTTTGTGCTACCCTGGTTCATTTAGGGACTATGTACCGGTATAAAGGCATGTATGATGCTGCGCTTGATTCCTATAACAATGTTCTGACAAAGTATACGGAAGCAAAATACAAAAGTTTTCGTACTAACAGCAAATTTGGCATAGGTTTTATATATCAATCCCAGGGTAAATATGTTGAGGCAGAAAAGATATTTCAGGAGATAATTGCAGGAAATGACTCCGTAGCTGCAAATTTCTTAAGGATTTTTCTTCAAGTTTTACCTGTTAAGTCATGGGGAGAATTAAGAATTATGCCTATAATCGAAGAATTTTTAAATACAGATATGTCCAAAGAGGAATTTCTAGCTTCTATCATCAAAGCAAACAAAGGGTTAGAAAAAGATGCTCTCGTTTTTGTAGGAATCAAACTTCACATAAGCGGTAAAGTCGATGAGGCAAAAAAATATTATCAAAGATGTCTAGATGGTTCTTTGAGTAAGGAAAGCTTCGGATATAAAATAGCTGCTGTAGCATTACAGAACCTAGAGAAAACGGTAACACGCTGATCCTGATGAAGATATGCCTTGTAAATTCTAATTTTACCGAACAAATTATGCCAAATTTTATGGTAAATTTTGAAGCAGGGTTATTATCCATGGCCGCTGTCCTGGAAGAAAATAAATACAAAGTAAAAATTATCAATTTATTCCAGCTTATAAAACAGGGAAAAATAATAGCTGACCGTATGTTCTGTAATAATGCCGCCAGATTCATAATCGAACAGGATATCGACATATTAGGTTTTAATACTCGCTGCGATACTTATCCTATTGTTTTAAATATAGCCAGGAGGTGTAAAGAACTTAATCCCGACTCAACCATTATTCTTGGTGGCCCCCAGTCAACCTTTACAGATTTAGAGACTCTCAGAGAATTCCCCTTTATAGATATAATTGTGCGCGGAGAAGGAGAGCGGACGCTTTTGGACTTAATGCGGCTTCTTAACAGGGACAAAGGCAGAAATTTAAGAGATGTTACGGGGATAACTTATCGAGAAAACGATAGAATAATGCAGAATAAACCCAGAGAATTAATTAAAGATTTAAATTCTCTTCCTATGCCTGCCTATCATCTGGTGGCAGATTATTTTCCGACGCCTGATGAGCTTAAATATGGTTGGGTGTATATTTCTATAGGAAGAGGTTGCCCCTATAATTGCACATATTGTTCTACGGGCAAAATGTGGCAGAGGTGTTATCGTTTAAGGACTCCGCAGAATATTTTGAGAGAGATAAAGTTTCTAAAGAAAAGGTATGGCATTAAGAGATTTTATCTCGGACACGACAATTTTCTAACTAAAAAAGAAGATATCGAAAAAATATGCAGTCTTTTATTACAAAGTAAAATAGACATTAAATGGACATGCAGCTCAAGGATAGATTCTATAGATCCGGATGTATTAAAAATAATGTCTAAAGCAGGTTGCCAGAGGATTTTCTTCGGTATAGAATCCGGTTCTCCTAAAATCCAGAAAGTTATTCAAAAAAACATAAACGTTTCCGTTATTCCGGATCGCCTTAAAGAATGTGAGAAATATAATATTGCTGCAGTTCTATCTTTCATCATTGGTTTTCCGGAAGAAAAAACAGAAGATTTAAATGCGACATTGGAATGGGCATTAAGAGCCAGGCTTTCGGGAAATAGTTACTCTTATATTCGTCCCCTCACGCCGATACCAGGTACAGCTCTATTTATGAAAAATAGAAAGAGATTAGTTCTTAGAAATTCCTGGGATCATTTATATTTGATAGGGGATTTGATAAAGAAGGTGAGCTGGAGTAAAAACCTAATCAAGAAATACCCTTTTATCTTTAGCAGTTTCTATGCCGTTAAACTTAAATATTTCCCCAAAAACCTTCCTTATGAAGCGGTGACTGCATTCTCTACGCTTTTGTGCGCCTATCCAATGTCCTCTTACATAGCTTTACATGAGCTCAGGATTAGTCCGTTAGCCTTATTGCAGGGGCTGGAGTTTTGGGGTAAGAAAAGAGGATTAAATAGAGGCAAAAAGGCAGTCGCTTTACTTCGGTTTTTATGTCTAAGGCATTTTCCCGCCTTTTTAGAAGATATGTATAAGCAAAAAGATGTTTCTATCAAATTTGTAGCTCATGTTTTAAACTTGGAGAAAAAAAATTGTAGTGATGTCTATCATGGGCTAGAGGGATAACATATGAAAAATCCTCTTTCTGCTTCAGCAAGGGTAATTGAGGAGAAATTAGGTCATCTTAAATTGCCCCTCTATATGGGTTGGACTTTGACCTATAGATGCAATCAAAAATGTTTATACTGTATGATATGGAAAAAAAAGACCCTGGAGTTGACAACTCAGGAAATATTTTCAATCATAAGGGATTTGGCGTCAATGGGGACAAAGGTAATTTGTTTCACCGGGGGCGAGGTATTGTTACGAGACGATATAGGCAAAATCATAGACTTTGCCTGGAAGAAAAATATAAATATCGATTTAAATTGCAACGGTTCCTTGGTAAAGAAAAAAAAGTCCCAGATCGAATATATTCGCGTGCTTACCCTTAGTTTAGATGGACCAGAGAAAATACATGACCAATTACGAGGGAGAGGCTCGTATGGGAAGGTACTGGATGCAGTAAGCATAGCTAAACAGAATAAGATACAGGTGTATTTCCGCACTGTTTTATCTAAAGTAAACTCAATGCATATCGATTCTATTTTAGATATGGCTAGCAGATTAAAGATACAGGTTATATTTCAGCCGTCAATCTCTACGATTTATGGAACCAACTTTGTAAATTACCTAAGGCCTTCTAATGCTGTATATCGAAAGACAATCGATGAATTAATAACTGAAAAAAAGAGAGGAAATAAATATATTTTTAGCTCTCTGCCTGTTTTGAAGTATCTCCGCGAATGGCCAAAAAACCCGAAAATATACTGTGTCTCAGGGAAGATTATGTTTGGCATTAAACCCGATGGCATGCTTTATCCTTGTACCTGGGGGCGTGACCTTAAAACCATAACAGGAAAAAGCTGCCTGGCTTTAGGGGTTAAAGAAGCTATCAGGACCCTTCCTCCGGACTCTTCTTGCGAGAGATGCGGAAATACCTCAAGTTTAGAGTTTAACTATCACTTAGCTGATCTGTTGAAAGAAAACACCCCTTCAGCAAATTTAAAACATTGTTTCAGTGAATAATATAGAATTGTTAAGAAATAAATCGGTTGTCCGGCCACAATATTTTGCTCTCCAATGGCATATAACTCAGAGATGTAATTGGAATTGCAGGCATTGCTATCAAGAAGGACGATGCACCGCAAAAGAATTATCCCTTTCGAATCTCGTCAAAGTATTTAAACAGTATCTGAGGCTAATCAATTATTTTAAGATTCTGACTCCCGAGCGCGGGAGATTGGTTTTGGCAGGGGGAGAGTCTTTGTTAAGAAAAGACCTTTTCTCTTTTTTGGAAAAAATATATAAATATAATAAATATTACCTGCTATCCATATTGACAAACGGATCCCTGATCACTGAAGAAAATGCATCAAAATTAAAATCGTTAGGAGTAGGAGTAGTCCAGGTAAGCTTGGAAGGGTTAGAAAAAAATAATGATGCTATAAGAGGTAAAAATGCGTTCCGGAAGACAATAAGAGCAATAGAGATCTTAGCAAGATTCAAGATCAAAGTAGTTGTATGTATGACATTAAACAAGCAGAATATTTTCGATGTTTCTTCTTTGATCCATTTATGTGAAGAGCTGGGTGTTTTCCAATTAGGATTCAGGAGATTGGTTCCCATCGGGGAAGGTAAACAATTGATAAAGCTTATGCTTCAGCCTGAGGAGTTAAAGGATTTCTACCTTTATATTGAAAACAAACAGAGGCAACTAATACGCAAAACAAGTAGTCTGAGGTTAGTTGGTGGTTGTGATGAAAGTATTTTGTCTCCTGAGGTGAGCCGTCCCCTGATTAATTGTGGGGTGACCGAAGGCAGAATCTTAACTATCCTTCCCAATGGCGATGTGACTGCCTGTAGGCGTTTGCCGATTAAAATTGGGAATGTTCTTGAAAAAGAATTACTCGATATTTATTATACTTCAAATAAGTTAAAGCAATTAATGAACTTGAATAATGCTTCCCGGATTTGTAAAGAATGTTTATATTTTGAAGCTTGCCTATCGGGAGCAAAGTGTGTTTCTTATGCTTATTTTAACAAAATATCTGTGCCGGACCCTCAATGCCTGCGGCTGTTTAAAAAATTACCCGATCCAGGGCTTTTTAAAAAAGAAAAAGATAAAATAAATAGAAAATATAGATTTCATTTTACTCTTATGCCATGGTTGTTTAAATGGGCGGTTAAGATACATCAGGGCGGGTCGCGGGAAAATATGAAAAATTATTTTTAGTGCCTCTAAATAGAAATTAAGCGCGAAAACCATAAAATATTTGTTCATGGCTCTTCCGCAATATTTTCCTGTCCTCCCAATATGATAATGTCCTATTATACCAAAATAGAAATGTCCGGTTTTAAAGATGCTATAATGCACTCCTTACAAGGAGGTCGCTATGGCAGGAAAGGACATTATCGCAATGAGCCA
>Ga0172369_10002467_pt1 | contig 25431 bp, 25 predicted proteins | sample LakKiv25m_FD_114539 | JGI IMG/M metagenome (GOLD analysis project Ga0172369, IMG submission 114539) | Freshwater microbial communities from Kabuno Bay, South-Kivu, Congo - kab_022012_11.25m | ecosystem: Environmental > Aquatic > Freshwater > Lake | place: Democratic Republic of the Congo...
AGATGAAGAAGATAATGAATAGTCTTTGAGAATATCGGAAATTTCGCCCTTTCTTAAGAATTCCTCGATATCTTCATGGCTTTTCCTTGTATAGCGCAAGATCAGCTCTTCAGTAGCATGTGAAAAAGGACCATGACCGATATCGTGGAGAAGCGCCGCAGCAAGCAGTTCATTTCGCTGTTGTTCATCCACCTGTTTAACAAGATGTTTTGCTAGATGATATACGCCAAGTGAATGTTCAAAACGAGTATGGTTCGCGCCCGGATATACAAGATTAGAGAATCCAAGCTGCCTTATCCTTCGAAGCCTCTGTACCTGTGGGGTTTCTATAAGTGCAAGCGCCAGGTCGTCAAGTTCAATATAATCATGTATAGGGTCGCGGATAACTTTCATAAGTTCTTAGTTGATATACTCGTAAACAAATATATACTATAAGGGACTATCTTCAAGTCTATGGAATTGGATGTTGGCTGGTTAATGATAATTGTTGGTATTGGGCTTCTTGTCTTAGAAGCAGCGCAGCCTGGTTTTTTTGTTGCGGTTCCGGGAACTACATTGATAGTCTTAGGAGTGGTCACACTTTTGATTCCGGACGTCGCGCAGAATTATGCGCCGGTGATAATTGTTGTTACGGCTCTTGTTTCCAGTATCCTCACAATAACATTTTACCGAAAAATGGCGCCAGGACAGAAGCCCCTCTCGACAAGTATGGATAACCTCGCGGGGAAGGAAGGAGTGGTTGTCAGGAAAGTCACCCCGGATTCGATATCAGGGAAAGTGAACATCGATAACAAGATATGGAGTGCGACTGCGGATAGCATTATTGATGAAGGGAAAAAAGTTATTATCATCAGTTCCGAAGGGGTTCATATTAAAGTAAAGGAGATTTAAAATGGCATATGAATTGTTCATAGCGATATTCATCGCAGTAGCGATTTTGGTATTGTTCATCTCAGGGGTTGCGATCATCCAGCCTTATGAACAGGCATTATGGATAGTCCTTGGGCAATACAGGAAACGATTAAATCCTGGTTTTAACTGGGTTTATCCGCTCATAAGCGAGGTTATCAGGCTTGATCTCAGGACGCAGGTCCTTGACGTCCCGCGCCAGGAAGTAATTACTAAAGATAACTCTCCAACCAATGTGGACGCTATTGTTTATATCAGGGTCATAGATCCCGGAAAAGCATATTTTGAAGTCGTGAATTATCATGTTGCCGTATTATCCCTTGCCCAGACTACACTTCGAAGCGTAGTCGGTGATATGGAACTTGATGAGATCCTGTATAATCGTGATTTTATTAACACGAAACTGCGTGATATTCTTGACCATTCGACCGACGCATGGGGTGTCAAAGTCGAGGCTGTTGAGATAAGGGAGGTTGACCCGGTCGGCACGGTAAAAGGCGCAATGGAAGAACAGACTTCGGCAGAAAGGAAGCGAAGAGCTGCCATTTTACTTGCGGACGGCCAGAAGAAAGCTGCGATCCTTTCGGCGGAAGGTGCCAAGCAGGCATTGATTTTGAATGCAGAAGGTGCAAGGCAGTCAAAGATCCTGGAGGCAGAAGGAGACAGGGTTTCACAGATATTGAGGGCGCAGGGTGAAGCCCAGGGATTAAGGATACTTTCCGTTGGCTCGGTGCCTCTTGATAAAAAGGCGCTGACCGTTCTGACTATGGACATGATGAAAAGTGTGGCGAACGGCCAGGCAACCAAGATAATCTTCCCGATGGAGTTCTCAAAGATGATCGAGCAGGCTGCCAAGTATCTTGGAGCTTCCGAGAAGATTCCTGAAATAGGTTCTCCTATGGACACAGAAAAGATCGTTGGTACGGCAGATGAAGTGCTTGGAAGGATCCCGAGGCCTGAGGAGTTAAGACAGGAGCTTGAAAGCATTGAAAAGGAAATGGCCCGTGAAACAGAAGATAGTGTGAAACAGGCTGAGAAGATCAAGAGTTCTGAAGGGTCTGAACTTCCGAAGAAGAAAAAGTAAGATATCAGAATGGATATTAAGATAAGAAAGGCAACTGACGCGGATATAAAAGACATAAAAACGATCCTTTCTTTTTTTTTCCTGGATACCGATAATGTTGAGAAGAACCTGCCGGAATTTATTGTCGCGGAAAATGAAACTAAAACCCTGGGCTGCGCCTGTCTCGATATTGGGAATATTGTGGAATTACGTTCCATAGCAGTTCTTCCGGCTTATCGCAATAAGGGCATTGGTTCAAAACTTGTGGTGGCTATTCTGGAACGAGCAAAAGAATTGACTGATATGATCTATCTTCGCACCACTTCGCCTGTTTTCTTTGAGAAAAAAGGATTCGTGAGACTTCCGGATAAAGAGAAAAAAGTCATCTGGAAAGATTGCGAACTATGCGATAAGTTTGATATTTGCAGGCAAACGATGATGAAACTTGGAATGCAAAAAAATGAAAAGGAATGAATTTACTCTATAACAAGCCGGATCACCTATGATAGAAGGTAATAATAATGCCCACAATGTCTTATTTCTTCCCCGCCGACACGTCCAAAAAATCCCTTCTTGCTTCTCAAAGGCTTGTCGCCCAAAGGGCAATCGTAAAAGATGATTTCGGGGAACTCAAACTTATTGGAGGTGTGGACCAGGCGTTTTTTGAGGACACTATCATATCGGCGATCGTAATTATGGATTATGTTTCTCTTGAGGTAAAAGATCGTGTTTATTCCATCCAGCCTGTTAATTATCCATACATTCCTACATTCTTAAGTTTCCGGGAAGGACCGGTCATCGTGAATACGTTTAAGAAATTGAAAATGCTTCCCGATATACTAATGGTTGACGGCGCGGGCATCAATCACCCTCGTACAGCTGGCATTGCCACGCATATCGGTGTGGCGCTGGATGTGCCCACCATAGGGATTACTAAGAAAATCTTGTGCGGCTCAGGGGAAGTACCCTCAGGCATTGGTGAATCGACGCCACTTTTATTTGAGGGGCGCAAAGTTGGATGGCTATTCAAATCCAATGCGCGCAGCAGGCCTATAATAATTGCTCCTGGCCACAGGGTTTCACTTGCCAGTTCTCTTTCAATCGTGAAAGCCTGCATTCTCGGCTACAAGCTTCCTGAACCCATCAGGCTAGCCCATAATTATGTAAATGAAATCAAACAAAGCATTGCCTGAACCTATTTCAAACCGAACTCACTCAATCTCTCCCTGGCAAGCTCCCTTTTCTCCTGGTGATCTTTCAGGAATCCTTTCATAAGTTCAGCCGTAAATTTCTTGCAATTTCCGCACACGCGCGTTCCACCCATACAGTCTTTATATACCTCCAGAAGCTCATTATCATCTTCAATGAGATGATATACCAGCAGCTCATAAACGCTGCATTTATCGGGCTGTCCTCCAAGCTTTTTCTGCTCTTCAAGCGTGACCCTGCCGCCTGTTATTGCGCGCATGACCTTCTTTGCCCCCTCTTCGGGTTCATCCGTAAGCGCGATGTAACTTTCCGGGATGCTGCTTGACATCTTTCCGCCCTGAAGGCCAGTCATGAACTTGTGATAAGTGGAGGCGGGAGGCATAAAAGCATAACCGTCATATTTTAATTCAACTTCACGCACAATCGATTCCACCTGTGCAAGTGTTTGTTTCAAGGTCACAATATCCACATGCTCTTCGTGGAGTTTGCCTCCTGTACGTTTTGCAATCTCTTTGATGGCTTCTTTTGGCGCTGCTTTTCCCCTGACGCTTATATGTCCTTCACCGCGCTCTTCCACTAAGAACATATTTGTTTTATATGCAAGCCCTCTTGTCAGCCTGATATGCGGGTCCTGGTCGGAACCAACCGGGATCACCACTGGTTTTGGACCTCCATGTTCCTTTAACTGGGGATGCAGGATATCCGCGCTCTGCGTGATGGCGCTTACCATGTGCGCAATGTTTGTCTCCCCTGAAAAACCGTAAATGGCAGAAAGTTCTGAAAAATTAGCTTTTATACCGAGCTCAAACGAAAGGTCTCTGACTGGATTGGAACTGGATTGGAAATAAATATGCGCACCCGGCTCAAGACCAAGAGCGATAGCGCTTAAGATGTATTCATTTATTCCAAGCTCCCTGCATTCCTTCCAGCTTTTCCCGCGCACGGCATGCGCTTCCATATCTGCTATAGCAAGGAATACATCCCCGCCCTGCTGCTGGTGCCAGATGATCTCTTCCATGACCATCTTATGGCCCAGATGCGCTTTTCCGGAGGGCATAAAGCCGCTTAAAGCAGCGAAAGGTTTTCCTGAGAGGATCGCTTCAAGAACAGAATCATAACTCCTGTGCCCGAAAATGACATGACGCCTCATGTACCTGTGAGGGTTTGGTATCTTTGCCAGTATTTCGTCGAACTTTGAGATACCAAACTCATCAAACAGTTTGGAATAATTGTCTATTTTGACTGCGCCCCAGGGGTCAAGAGTGGTCATGTCTCCTAATCAGGGCTTATAAATATGTAAAGTTTATGATTTAGACCTCACCGCCATTATAAGGATTATTCCAAATGCAAATAGGACAATGCCAAACCATGCAAAATTCACACCCGGAATTATTTTCAGCGTAAGCGGAACTGACCCGCCACTAAGACCCTGGAAAATTACATAAACATCCGTTCCTGTGATGCTGCTATCCACAAGAGGGAATGTTCCGCTTCCGGTTTTTGAGTCCAGGTATTCAGCAGTTCCACTCCCGATCATGGAATTATCCTTATAAACCTCAAGCTGCACGCTCTGGACATTATAGTTTCCAGATGTGGCGGCCTCCGTGATCGCATCCGGGGTCGTGAAAATAATAAGATCATATGTCGTACCTGTTGAGTTACTCTTGAAATTACTCATCATGAAACCATTCGCGGTTATTTCCAATCCATTCTGTACGTTCAACGGTTCTTGGGCCTGGGTCGCAACCCACAGGTTCCCAGTTCCATCGTCTATCTTCATATAGGTCGTATTTGATGGTGGGGTTTGAACATTTACAAAATCTACGATCCTGCCTGAAACTTTGACATCATTATTTATATAATCTGCAGGATTTTTGTATATTTCAGATATCCTGATTCCTGGTGCAGGTGCGGCTTCAGCCAGGCTGCGGGTTGAAAAGTTGATTATTTTTATATCGTAACCATTCCCGATATCTACTTTTTCTCCTTTGGACGCAAGCGGTATGCTGCCTACATCTATGGATTGTGTGAAATTTGAACTGATCACTGTACCAAGAAGAATAAATACAACGCCAAAATGCACGATCGCTATACCTATCCCCTTTATCCTGGGTCTTAAGCTCTTTATTCGCAGATAATCAAGAAGACGCTGTATTGTTGCCCATGTTGCATAGATCATAGCCGGGAAAAGTGATACTACAGAAATATTACCGATCAATTTATAGAGCGGAGGCTCCCGTACCCAGAAAGGGCTGCTATGGTCAAGAACGTAAAAATTCCCTGTTCTAAATAACATAGTAATTATTGTCAAACCAATGATTATGAATAAGGTTTTTTTCTGCTCTTCCTTTTTCTTCTCATTATAGTTTAAACAGAAGCCAAGCGCAAGCAACAGGAGTATCGTGAATGGATAGCTCCATATATTGAAGAAATTCTTTGTATCAGAGGCTACACCAACTTTCAGGCCTTGAGTAAGCTGGATAAACGCCGGAAAAGTAATACCCCAGAATGATATGAATGCAAGTATCACGAACAAAAGCATAGTGACATAAAATATATTTGTCTTGTTCCAGAAACCACGGTCTTCCTCAACTTTATCCGGTTCTTCAAGATAACGCCGCATGCCCAGGACAAGAGAAACGATCGACGTAATTAATATGGATACAATGAGAAGCGTTCCGGTCGATGTGTCACCGAAAGCATGGACTGAATTAAAAAGCCCGCTTCGAACCACGATTGCAGCATAAAGAACAAGTATGAATGAAACCGCTGCGAGTATCGGCGCAGCTATTGAGAATGTTTTCTTATCCTTCCTGTGAAGAGCAGCAGCGTGCAGGAAACCCGTAAGTGTGAGCCAGGGAATGAAAGAAGCGGTCTCTACCGGATCCCAGGCCCAGAAGCCGCCCCAACCCAATACCAGGTATGCCCAGACTCCGCCGACTGCTATTCCCATTCCGAGAAAAAGCCATGTAAAACGAGCCCACTGCCTGCCAAGTTCTTCCCAGCCATCTTCCTTTGTGAGAAGATAAACAATGGCAGCAGCAAATGGTATTGTCATTGTTGCATAGCCTATGAACATAAGAGGCGGATGAACTATCATCCAGAAATTCACCAGGAGCGCATTAAGACCATTGCCGTCAGCCGGCACAAAACCAGCTGTCAGTTCTCCTCTGGCTATCATATCAACGACTTCCGGTCTTTCGATTATGAGCCTGAAAGGTGTCTGGATTAGAGTAAGAATTATTAAATATATGCCCGTCAGGAGAGTTATTATCTGCGTTTTTCTTGCAAGCCCTGTTGAATGCTTCGTAGTCCATGCAAGCCATGCTGCAGACAGATATATTACAAGCACCCAGAGCAGGTATGTGCCGGGTTGTCCCGCCCAAGTGCCCGATATCTTATAAATAAGAGGAAGGTCCCTGCTTGAATACTGGTATACATAATCATAAGCGAAATTGCCTGTAACGAAATAATATGTTAGGAGGATATAAGCAGATGCGAGCAGCCCTGCTCCAAGTATAATTGCTGGTGTTACAAGTTTGTTCAGATTTTCATTATTTTTTTTATCCTTAAGCAGCAATCCTATAAGCGCAATAACGCTCAATACAAGAGTTGCATAAAGTAATGAGTCACCGATTGTTATCATGTTATTTTCCTCTGACCTTTTCTCTTACTTGCGTCACTATCGGAAGCAAATAACCTGGTTCAACAGCACCCGGAACCCTTTCAAGGATATTGCCCTTCGGATCCATGAAAACAAGATATGGAGGATAACTCACTCCATATTGCTGTGCAACTTCCCTATCGATATCAAGATCCATCGCTACGAGGACATAATCATTCTCAAGGATATTTTTAACTTCGGGATTTCCCAGGGTTTTTGTCTGGAATCCTGCGCAATACTGGCACCATATCGCCCAAAAATACATCATTATTGGCTTATTTTCCTGCTGCGCTATCTGGAAACCTTCTTCAAGACCTGCGGCTGCGCGGTGGAATTTTATGCCGCCCAGATAACTGTTAGTCTTATCGCTCAAAGTGAAATTCGAAAGGGCAGTAGTATAACTAAAATATGCGAATGCCAAAATCAATACCAAGACAATTATTGACACCATTTTTTTTGTTTTCATATGTTATTTCCTAATGTTTAAATCGAATATAAGTGTATATGTTTTTATCTTGTTTTATTTGGGTATTTTTTCGTGATATTAGTATATTGTTTTTTTGCATGTAAATTCATATAACCCGTAATGTCAATATCTTGATTCCGATCATAAAATAAACGACAGCAGTAAAGCCAATCGCTATCATACTTTGCTGCAATTCATTTTCCATTTCTGAGGTCCTTTTACTGATGAGGTAGCCAGCCCATAAAGTGAATGCAAAACCTGCGATCAATAAGAATATCTGCAAGTGGTTTATTGTATCAAAATCAGGTGAAAATTCCCAGATTTTCCCGAAAAAACTTCCTAAGCTTTCTGCGATGTAAAACAATCCTTTCAAGAGTCTGAATGTGTTTTCGGCCAGATATATTGATAAACTCAATGGAATGAATGCATAGGAAAGGTCAATAAATTTCTGTTTTGTATTTTTTCCCGATAGGGCTGCCTTCGTGGAAAGATACATAAGTCCTGCTGCCCCAAGCGTTATCAGCAGAAATATGATCACAGCCCACATGTTTCTCCAGTAAAGGTCAAGAAAAGTAATTGAATCCACAGGAAGAGTTGATTTGACGAAATTAATTATAATGTTCCTGAATTCCATCCTTTCCATCGCCAAGACAAATAAAAATATAACAATTATTCCATGAATAAGATAGGCTTCGTCAAGATGCGTCTTCTTTGAATGTATGAGGTCTGCTCCCGGAAGTCTTGGGCTTAATCTGATATTTCCCCGGGAACATGATTTTGCACATTCCATGCACATCAGGCACTGGTTATTACGTTCCATTGTCTGCGGGAATTCACCCACAGGGCATGCTTTGCCAGCTTCTGTTCCGATCACGCATTCTTTTATGTCATGATCCTGGCATGTTTTTCTTGATTTGCATCTTAGCTCTATAGCTGAGAGCATAGAGAAAACACCTAGCACAAGCCCAATGGGACAGATATAGCGGCAAAAGCTTCTTTTTTCATAAATTGCACCCATTATTACCGCCAGGGCTGTAAAAAAGAGAAGAAGATAAGCAGTATTGGGAGGATTTCGCGTGAACATGAACAGGTGCCGTTCTGCCGCAAAAATGAAAAGGAACAATATTACTGCTATCCACAGATTCCTGTACTTTTCCGGATATTTTTTGTTAAGACTGAAAACAGATTGCGTCCAGTCCCCTATCGCCCCTATGGGACAGGCAAAGCACCACAACCTTCCCACAATTATGATCGTAAAAGCAAGCAGCGGATGCCAGATATCCCATATCATGGTCGTGGCAAACGGTATCCCGCCATGAAAACGGAGATCAGGTTCGCTTGATAGGCCGAAGTATATCACTACCAGCAGGAAACTGAAGAACAAAAAATTTACTGCAGGCTTAAAGAACCTGTTTTTTATAAGACCCCTGAAAAAATAGACATCAAGAAGATCATATTTTTCAGTAATTCCATTTTTGGTTATTTTTTCTTTAATTTCCATATCAGCCCAAGTACTGGTTATAAAATTCCGAGATCATATTGTCGATATTGACCGAATATGGAAGGAACAGTAATTTCAGATACTTATCGATGCCAAAGAGCATCATCAAGCCCACAAGGACAAGGATAAGGCCTGAGAGCTTTTTGAAGAAATGGCTTCTTTTTGAAAACCATTTAACCCGCCCTGATACGCTTTTTCCTGAATAGGCTATTATGAGCATTGGAATGCCCACACCAAGGGAATATGCAAGTAGAAGTGTCACTCCCTGCAAGATGTTTCCCGATCCTGCGGAACTTTCGGCGACATACATAAAAACTGAACTCAATATCGGACCCACACATGGTATCCAGAGAATGCCAAGCGACATGCCAAGGAAAAGTCCTCCCGGAAGCCCTTCAGATGGCGCGATGGATGATATTTTCCCTGTAAACGAAAAGCGTTCACGGGCATAATTCAATATAGGGCTTGAAATTCTTACATACACTTCATTGATATCGTCATCAAATAATACCGCACCCATTCCAATGATAATAAATATCGAAAGCCAGCGCAGGTAATCAGTAAAGAAAGTGAATGACGCTACCGTGAAGATAAGAAGACCCATCAATGTGAACGTGATCGTCATTCCTGCCACAATCGCAAGGGGACGAAGCCTGCTTCCTACAGATCCCGATAAAACTGCAGGCAGGATCGGTAGAACACACGGAGTGGCCACTGTTGCCATACCTGCGATAAATACCAATAGAATGGGTGGAGCGACTGACATTTTTATGTTTTAGCTACTGCATCGATATTAGCACTTTCTGTCTGGACGGTCTGGAAGTCTCCAGTGATTTTAATCAACAGAATGTTACCTTTTGTTTCCGGGTTATACTTCCCAAAGCCTGCGGGAATGGGTTTGTTGTCAGTTATCCTGTATGCCTTAATAAGCTCTACTTTGCCGGCCGCGGGGGTCATGCTCATATAATTCATATCCGAGAACTTGTTCGCCTCTCTGGTAACAAGCGCATATGCTGCATTATTATAATCAACCGAATCAAGGAGCGGTTTATATTCGGAATATGACGTGCTCATGCTATTCGGATCTTTCATCAATTTCAATACATTGTCAGCATTCTGGCTATGCCCATAAATAAGGGGTCTTGTATAAACGATGTTCTTCATTCCAGGCTCTGTCTTTCCAATCAGTGAAGCATCGTTCCTGCTGTCATATCCAAGGTCATGAAGTTCTATCCAGGAATTTGGTGCAAAATCGGCGCTGTACATGCCAATTAATTTTTTACCATAGAAACCATCCGGCTCCACTTGCTGCAATAACTGGCTTTCCATTTCAGTTCCTGTTATTAACTTGATATTAACGAAATATGCCCTGTTCACGCCTGCTGGCGTGATTTTCAAGCCATTTGCAATGGATTTGAAACTGTCTGGAAGTGATAGGGCTGACAGGTCTGTTGACTGCGCAGGTGTGGATTGAGCTAACGGAGATGCCGGGACCAGGATCCCATTCGGGAAGTAGCTCTGGGCTTTCATTGCTATCCCAACACAGGTATCACAGTATGACGCATGGTCGTCATAATTCCCGTTATCTGAAATGTAACAATCCCTGACTGACTTGTGGGGTTGTCCGCCGGATGCTATACTTCCATGCTGGCCGCATCCACAATAACAGGGTATTTGTTCAAGTACTTCCGGATGCTCAGTCGCATATGTGTATGCTTTTAAGGTCATCGCGTTAGTAACGGCAAAATCAGGAAGCTTACCAGCTTTTCTTGGGGTAAGTACCGGGACATAATTATCCTTTACCGGAGGCGTATTAGTCGCCGGGCCTAATTTCCCGTAATCAGAATCGATCAAAGCCCTTACTTCCCTGAGAGTCTTGGTATTTTCGTTTTTCTGCTGGCCACCCGCGAGGAGTATATATGCTCCTATCAGAATAATTGCAGCGACCGCAATTATTAGAATGTAATTACTTCCTTTATTTTTGGGTGTCTTGGTTCTTATTTTTACATTTTCTATTTTTTTTTCGGGCTTCATTTTTGTGCCTCATTTTATTATTTTATTTATTGTATCAAGAAATGGCTGTGTTTCAGTATAACCTGGAATTCTTTTTATCTCAATTCCATTCTCATCTAGAAATATCTCCGTCGGTGTACCGCGCACCCTTAAATCTATACTTTCGCTTCTTTGGTCATAAACATCAATTGAAAGTAAAATGAAATTCTCGTTCAATGTCTTGATCACTGTCTCGTTAGTAAAGGTTTCAGCCTCGAATTTTTTGCACCATTCGCAAACTTGCGATCTTGCATAAATGAAAACAGGCTTTCCCTGTGCCTTTGCCGCTTCAAGGGCAGGCTGGACTTGAGTATGGAATGTCAACCCCTCTAATGTGATCTGTCCGGTTCCTTCTTTGGTTTGACTTAAGTTATCATTTGTGGAAATACCGGATTGGGCACTTAAACATCCAGAGATTAGGGCAATGAGGATGATCGATATGAAAATATATTTCTTCAAGTTCTATCCTATTTTACGATGAGTGTAAAGTTATATAAGGATTGTGGTTCTGGGTAATAATTGTTCTGAAGGAATGCAGAGATTTATTATTCTGTGGACAAATTATACTACTGTAAATATGGCGGAAATAAGCGATGATGAACTAGAAGAAATGATGGAACGTAAGCCAACTGTACGTGAAGCAAAAGTTGATGACCATGCCCTGATGGTCAAAGCGCTTGAACATCCAGTAAGGAGGAAAATGATAAAGGCCATAGGCGTTTTCGGAAAAAATAGGACGCAGTTGAAAAAAGAAGTTGGCGTGGATGATATGATCTTTAATTTCCAGGTCGATTTCCTGATGATGGGGAATTATCTCAAAGTAGAAGGTGAAAACATCAGGTTGAATGACAGGGGACTTGTGCTTCTGTCAAATATATAAAAAAAGAAAAAATCCAGTCTGGTATTTTGTAAAAAAATACCAGATATGAAATTACTTCCTTGCTTTTGGTCTTTCTTTCTTCTCTTCTTTCTTGACTTCTTCGCCTTCCTTCTTGACGAAGATCTCACTCATGGGTTTCTGGCCGTATTCTACAATAACCGCATTGATCTGTGAGATGTCAGAAGAAATTTCACGTCCCCTCATGTTTTTTCTCTGTTTGACGCCGTCAGCCGGGGGTTTGTAACCAACACCGCCAGCAACAAGGATCTTTCTCCTTCCGGGTCCTGGCAGGTCCCCGCGCATTGCAAATCCATCTTTATCAGTTCCGCCTGTTAATTTCAGGGTATATCCTGCCATTCCTGTTATATCCCCGCTAACAACATCGCCGATGTTCTTGCCGATCAATTTATTTGCAGCCGGTCCTGTTACTGGTACCTGGTGTGCGAGTTTGCTCTTGCTATCTGAAACTACTACTCTAAAATCTGCCATTATCTATATTCTCCTGTATTAATAATAATAATTTATCCTTTGATTCTTCATCTTACTTGCAGTTAATCTACTTAAATATATTGCAGGCAAAAGCTGTGTGTTTCGCAAAAAATATTTCGAAGATATGTCATTGTTTCATTCACAAACTCTTCCACTTGTATTCTAATTCATTCAAAAGGATTGCCAACGCTTGCGAATAATGCCATTATCCGGATGTGCCCGGTCATGGTGTCATCAATGTTGGCGCCCCAGATTATCCTTTTAGTGCCTGGAAGCTGCTGCGCCATTAGCTCACCAACATGCGCGACTTCTTCAAGCGTCAGGTCCTGCCCGCCAGATATATGAATGAGTAAACCATGTGCGGATGAAAGGTCAGGAATATTCAGGAGGGGCGCCGATACTGCTCTTGAGACAGCCTTTTCTATGCGGCCTTGTCCTTGCGCTTCTCCTATCCCGAATGATGAAATGCCTTTTTTTTCGAGTACGGCCTTCAAGTCTGCAAAATCAAGGTTCATCAGGCTTGGCAGAGTTATGGTTTCGGTTATACTTTTGATGAATACCCCGATCAATGAATTTGCCACGGCGAATGCGGACTTAAGCGGCAGGTCCCCCGCAAATTTTCGAAGTTTTGTATTATCTATCAAGACCACGGAATCACAGGTTTCAGAAAGAGAATGTATCGCTTTCTTAGCGTTCTCTCGTCTTAATGCTTCAATCTCAAAAGGCATTGTCATGCATGCTATCGTGAGTGCGCCCATGGAATGCGATATTTCAGCGACAACGGGGGCACAGCCAGTACCCGTTCCGCCTCCAAGACCTGCAACGATAAAAACGATATTTGCTCCCTCCAGTTCTTTTCTTATATCATCAGCGCTTTCGCGTGCGCATTCAGCGCCAACCTCCGGAAATCCTCCGCATCCTTTGCCTTTGCTCCGCTCCTTTCCAAGCAGCAGCAGTTTATCGGCGCGCTGGAGGACAAGGTGGCTTATATCGGAATTTGCCGCAATGATCTTTGCCCCTGCTATGTTTTTTTCGGACAGATAAGTTATTATATTGCTCCCGGCGCCGCCAAGTCCGATCACAGCCACGGATGGTCTTGATGCGATAATAATTTCATTGAACTGTGAATTCATTATATTTGTTTAATATGGTCTATGTGATATAAATCTATTTCATTTGTCATCGTTTAGAGAAAAATCGTGCGATAGAAACGGATTGTATGTATGTTATATCCAAGTCCCGTTCAACTTAAAATTCTACCCTGAAATCAATACATACATTATACTGGTACGGCGCATATGGCCTCACAATCCTCTGATCCAGAGAAAAGACCTGGAAACCCACTTTTCTGGCATGTTCTTCTATCTCTTTTAAAATCCCTTCAAAAAGATCATCTTCATGCGAGATCGCATAAAAATGAATGATCCCGCCTCTTTTAATTATCCCAAAAGCAGCATCAATGAACTCTATTGCGATATGGGGAAGATTCATTATGACATGATCCGCATCCGAGATTTCTTTGGCAGCCTCCAGGGCATCCCCTTCTTTTATTTCGATATTTTTGACCTTATTAAGCTTCGCATTTTCCCTGAGATATTTTATCGCGACCGGGTTCTTATCAATAGCTGTCACATGCGCGCCTGGAAACCGCTTCGCGATCAGGATACTGAAAGGTCCAATGCCGGCGAACATATCCACGACTTTTTCTCCATCTGTTACCTGCCCTGCTATTCTCATCCTTTCGGTTGATAATCTCGGTGTAAAATATACATTTGAAACATCAAGAAGGTATCTGCATTCATTTTCCCTGTAGATGGTCTCGGTCTTCTTTTCTCCCGCAATGAACAAAAGTTCGCGTGTCCTGTACTCTCCCGAAACAGCGCTTGTTGCCTGGAATACGGTTCTTATATTTTTATGCTGCAAAAGGACATTCGCGATATCCATCACATTTTCCTCATGCTGGTCGATTATCGCGATATCCCCTATTAACTCATAAGCACCCGGGGCTTGCCTCATCGGGCTTTCATATTCCAGGGTCTCAAAAAAATCTGTTCCCAGGTCGCCAAATCCTTCAACAGAGATTAAAACGGGAATTAATATATCTTTGCCATCCGGTTTGATTTTCAGGCTCTTATCAAGAACGCATAGCTCAACGAGCTTCTTCCGTACTGATTCTCCTTCTCGTCTTTGCACCCTGATGCATAGGGATTTCTTCATTTTCTTATATTACGAAGGAATTTTATTCAGATCATTTTCCCAGAATAACTGTATCAAGGAGAAAAATCGTCATTAATATCCCCGCAAGGATAATAACGTATCCAAAAATGTTTCCTATCGTGAGACCAATTCCATTTAATTTTTGATTTGATTCCATCGGATTTATTAAGTTCACTGAAAGTTTATAGTTTTCGATAGCAAGACTTACAAATATTAAACGCCAATAAGGGAATTATGCTTACATTTATCGGGCTAGGGTTATATGATGAAAAAGATATTACGGTAAAAGGATTGGAAGCGGTCAGGAATGCTGATATCGTATACGTGGAATTCTATACTTCGCATCTTTTTGGCACGTCTATTGAAAAGATGGAAAAATTTTACGGAAAAAAGCTTGTCATACTGACAAGAGAAGAAGTTGAACAGAATCCTGAATGGTTATCGCGCGCCAAAAAGGAAAATGTCGCATTCTTAAGTGGAGGCGATGCTATGGTTGCCACAACACATATTGATCTTCGCTTGCGGGCAAAAGATTCAGGTATTGAGTGCTCGATCATACATGCGCCATCCATTTTATCCGCTGCTTCGGGATTAAGCGGCCTCCAGAATTACAGGTTCGGGAAATCAACGACAATTCCATTTCCTTATACCAGGAATGAAAAAAAGGTCATCTCCGAAGCTCCGTATGATACTATTAAAATGAACAAGAAAAACGACCTGCATACTCTTGTTTTTCTTGATATCGACAGGGAAAAAGGATTTATGGATATAAGAACAGCAGCTTCACTGCTATTGGAAATGGAAGAAAGAAGGGGCGAAGGGATACTTGTAAACGCTCTTGCTGTTGGAATTGCGCGGGCAGGATCACGATCCCCCGCAGTCCATTCGGATTGTCTTGGGAAATTAAAGGATCATGAGTTTGGGGGACCGCTTCACATACTGATTATTCCTGCCAGCCTTCATTTTATCGAGGCTGAGGCGCTTGTAAAACTATGCGGCGCCCCCCCGGATATCTTAAAATGAGATTATTTGAGCTTTCTTTTTTCTTTGGCAAGTTTCTTTTTGGCTTCTCCGCTTCCCGCCGCTGCCATTTTTTCAAGCTCAGCTACCTTTTCTTTTCTGTCCCTTTCTTTTCGCTCCATAATCTTTTTAGACATTGACATGGTATCTGTTTTTAGTATTGAAAGTATATAAATTGCTGGGTAATGCAATAGATCAAACTTCCGGGAAGTATTGATAATTATTACTTGATGAGATTTTTAATCTTTTAACTTCACCTTGGGTTCAGTATTTTTAGCTTCCCGTACCCACTGCTGAACTGTTTCAATTGTAGGGGTTTGTAGTACTATAGACCTCACTTTATTTATCTGATTCAACAAATTTGCCAGTTTACATGGGTCATTTTCATTACTAAGAGCTTCAATGGAGCCATAATCAGCAGCTTCCAGAAGATTGACATATTTTGCTTTTTCCACGATGCGGAACAGGTCAGCCAAAAGCGCCCACCGGTGAAAAAGCTTGGTGCTGATGCCGAGTTTTTTCGCCAGCGTTTCTCGTGCTGAAGTTGTATCAGCTTTCAGGACGAGGTCGCAGTATGATACGATCTCATTCTCCTTAAGTTGCCTGGCATAAGGCTCACCGATAATTGTAATGCCTGCCAATGGCAACGAATCAAAAGCAACCAGAGGTTCTAGCCCTCCATATTTTTTGATAATCTCATTAAATTCAGTCCTTGTCTTCTCATTGAGGCCTACTCCTCTCAATGAAGGGTCTTTTTGAGCCCATTGGGCCAGGGGCTCGCTTTGTTCAATGGCGTACTTCAGGTGCAATAGCGATCTTTCATATGCCTCAGCACGATTCTCTTTGTCTTTCTCGCCTGTGACCGAATAGCAGCATGCAAGGTTGTAATGAACTTCTGGTTTGTATTCATAATATTTTATATTTTTTACTAAATTATCAATATCGAGCTTTTTCTTTTCTTGGTTTTCTAAATGAATTTCCAGGTGAACACACTCAGCAAGCGGTTTAAATGATTTCAGGAAGCTTTTCTTTGCATCTTTTTCAGAAGTTATTGATTCACCAATAGCTTCCTGTAAAGTGTTTAACAGTTCAGTTGCCTCTGTTTTAGCTTTTTCCATGTTTAATTTGAAAATTATGAAATTATTCATTTTATCGTTTATTTCTTGGCCGAGTGCATCTATTTTAGTAAAAAGATCGTCTAGAGACACTTTGGCAGTATTTTTTTCGAAGGCGGCTATAGTTTCTCTGAAATTCTCTTCATTAAATAATAATATATCCTCCAAATCTTTTTTAACTTTTTTCAGGTTTTTTACCTCAGTCTCCTTCGATTCGTTCTCATAATTTTCCAATTTTTCTGCCTCAAGCAAAAAATCTTCCAAAATTATTTCTACAATTTCTCTATTTATCTTTATATTTTGCACAAGAATATCGTCATCTTTTCTTGCCGCGTATATGAAGCACTTCAATGTGGCATCATTATTTTTCTGTTTTTTCACTCTTTGAATCCTTTCCTTTAGAGCATTAACTTTATCACTCACTGTTTTTAAAGATTCTCTATATTGCTTTGCCATGTAGTAGTAGGTTACAGCAAGCTGATATGCAGCTATATACCACACAAAACTGTATCCAGACACGTCTTGTTTTGTGAATTTCTTTGCTTGTTTAAGTAGGTGCAGCGCTTGCCTGTAATCTTTATCTGTTGAATACTGAATCCCTAAATTGAGTAAAGCACCTACATTATCAGGATCTTCATTTAGCGCCTTCAGATACATCTTTCGTGCATTGTCGAGGTTACCTTCACACTCCCAGCGGACACCAGCTCGGAAATAGGCATAGCTCTGCCATACTTTAGTATTAAGTACATTAAAATCCTCAGCATTCCCTATCGGATTTTCTTTTATTACCATATTAAACCGATCATAAAGGGAAATTTTCGAGCACAGGAGTTTACGAATGAATCCATTTCCGACCATTGGAGAGATTTTCAACCTCAAATTGAAGACAGTCCATGTCGCTATCGGTTCTACAAAGTGGTAATATTTCTCAGGAGTAGTATCCATTGCAGATGATAGTGTCCATGCGGGATCGAATTCTTCCTGCCATAGAGTTTGACTGGCTATTATCTCGCCCGTCTGGGTTTTTATCAGAGACAAAGTAATCCCGGCTCCCTGGTCTCCCTCCTTCTCCATATAACCTGAAAGGGTTATAACATTCGAAGGGGATAACCACTCAATCAAATCCGACAATATTTTTATCGGAAACGACACTGATTTCATATCTACAGGTATCTCAATCTTCTCAATTGGTCCAGTCACCACTTCAAACCGATCAGGCTTATGGCTCTCTGTTTCGAACCATTTGATTTTCTCTTCCACCATCGCTGTCATTCCTTTGCCGATTTCAAGACTAGTTGCACCTTTATCGAAATCCAGAATGTCTAATCTCGGCTTGCAGAACGCTATTAAAATCCGCTTTATAAATAGTATCAAAATCAATATTACTACAACTAATTCAACATAAGGAGTTAGAGAATTATATACTAAAGTTAATATATTCCTTAAGACCCCGCCATTCATCCTGGCCAGCGCCTCAGATGCATTGCTGAAATTCGGGTCTTTCTTCAACGCATCGGCATACGCAGTTTTAGCAGCATCCACCTGGTTCGCTTTCTCATAAGCCAGCCCTTGTTCGTAGAGATTTCTTGCCTCTGCGCGCTGTAATGCAAGGCTTCCATTCTGCGCGCAATCAAACGTAGAGTTTTGTTTCAGCAGTTCAGTGTAATTAGTCCTGGCATCTTCATACAACGATGCATTAAGCAATGCATCGGCTGTATCGCATGGCGTCTGTGCGGCACCGCCCTCTAAAACCAGCGCTGCTACAAAGAACACAAGTATTGATAGGTGCCACCGTTTCGATTCTGATCCCCCTTTCCACCCGCTATTTGAAACCAATTTTCTTTTCGACAAGAATATCATTGTATCCACCCAATAATAAATGCTTAATGATATATTTAAAAACGTTATATTTAAATATATTGTTTTCAAATCATATGATCTGTTCTGTCCAGGTTACATGAAAAAAAGCTTTATTCCCATTCAACATCTTGGCATGCATGCATCTTTCAGACCCATACAATATCCGTTATAAGGGTATCTACGCAGTGGCAGACCGCAAGAATGAACTCGTGGAAATAATGGAACATTCCAGTTGCTATGGCGGCTCTGCCTGGGCGCTATATCATTATTCCAAAAGCCCGCTCGTCATAAAGGATCGCTCTGTCGGGGATATGATGCGATATCTTGTCAGGGTGGGAAGCTCTTCGCTTGCCCTCCAGTCATCCACCGCGGCGGCAGGTATTGAATCAGTAATTGTGAATGGCGATGAGATAGAAATTACATATAGCGGCCTTGGCGGCGGGGGCGTGGGCGCGACCACTTGCAGGGCATATGCTGAAGGGGTACTTAGATGCAATATTTCCGAATCCGGCGGGGGAAAACGCGCAACTGGCACCATCGTTGTGCCCAGAAGGGAACGTGTCCTTGTAGGAATGGATAATACTGATTCAAAAGAAGTAGGAGCGACATGGACGCTTGCTCATAATATCGGCGCAGCTCTTGATTCCCTTGAGCATAAATATATTTCGCACACACTTGTCCAGCTATATCCTGTTCCTGATAAAACCCAGAACTGTGTTGGAACTGTGCTTGAATTTGCATGCGTTAAGGGATCAAAGAAAGAATTGCTTGAAAAAATAAAAGAAGCTCTTCTAAAATACAGCGTTTCCTCCGAGACTGGGATGGTTGTTCTCTCTGATTTTGACGCCCAGGCTCTCATGGAATACAGCAAACTTTGCAGGAGCAAAATGATAACGAAGGAATTAACGCTAAAAACAGCAGCAGAAAATGGCGTTGAAATATGGATAGATGGAAAAGGCATAATAGGTGCGCTTGCGGCTGTTCCATGGTTTTCACGCAACGATGAATCGGTGTACCTATGAATGGTCTTGATGCTGTAGTCTGCGGCATTATCGATAGCGGCGTAAAAAATGTAACGGGTGTCCCGGGATTTCCGATCACAGATCTTATGCAATCACTGGGGGATAATGTCAGGCATGACTGGTCAGTAAATGAGAAGGTCGCACTTGAGATAGCGCTTGGATCATCCGTATGCGGGAAGCGAAGCGCTGTCATTACAAAACATGTGGGCATGAACATCCTTTCAGACCCGCTTGTAACCTCTGCAACACATACGATCGGGGGAGGCGTTGTGATCTTCGCAGGGGATGATCCTGGAATAGGAAAATCCCAGAATGAACAGGATTCGCGGTTTTATGGATTAATCGCGGAAGTACCTGTATTTGATCCAAGGACGCCAGAAAATGCTTATCTTTGTGTGAAAGAGGCTTTCCGATTATCTGAAAAAGTGATGACCCCCGTCATAATCAGGCTTACAGACAGGTTATTAAAAAGCGAAGGCGTCTTTACCAGGAAAAAAGAAAGTGTCCCGCCGCAGAAATTCGACAAGAATATCTGGCATCTTACCATGCTCGGTAAACACCAGAGATTCCATGCAGAATACTATCCCGAAATGTGCAAATATGCCGAGAAATCGAATTTGAACTCTTATGAGAAAAAAGGAGATTTTGGAGTCATCTCGTCGGGTTTTCCATCAGTGCTTGTAGGATCCATATTACCTGATGATTTTTCCCACCTGCGCCTCACGATAGTAAATCCGCTTCCGATTGACCTTGTTGACCGCTTTATCCGTGAACATTCAAGAGTCCTGGTCGTTGAAGAGACCGAACCCGTTATTGAAAAACAACTTTCAAAAAGAGTGTATGGAAAGCTCACGGGACACATGCCTTACGGGATTGCAGAAATAGAAGATATCCGGAAGGCCATCGAAAATATCAATATTGATTCTGTGAAGAGCATCGTTGTTCCGCAGACGATCGCACAACGGGGTGCACGCCCCATCTGTGAGGATTGCCCTTATTTACCACTTTATAAAGCAGTGAAAGAACTGGATGTGCCGGTCGCAGGAGATGTAGGTTGCTCAATTATGACGTCATCGCCGCCTCTTTCTCTTCTTGATGCGGCATTCTCACTTGGCGCATCCATAAGCACTGCCTGCGGGTTTGACCGGAAAGGGATTGCCATAATAGGTGATTTCGGATTTGCACATTCTGGAATTCCGGCTCTTGTAAATGCAGTCCACAATAGACATGAAGTGGTCGTTATCCTGCTCCAGAACTATGTTGCTGCCATGACGGGTGGGCAGAGTGTTCCCGATCTTACAGGACTCATAAAATATTATATCACGGATACTGTTGTTGTTGAGTCCGCAGATCAAACTATTATAAAAAGCCTGCTGGAAACAAAACTCAGATCAAAGGGAATTTCAGTCGTGATCGCGAGGGCTGGGTGCCCCAGGTTTTGAAAAAATAATTCAGAAAAAAGTGGCCTGTTCTTCACATCAGGTTTTATATATTTACACGACTAAAACATAATTAAGGATATCACCATGAACGAGAGAATTATGCTGCGGGTTGCCGAAGCCCATCACAGGGATGCAGGAAGGGACATTGCAAGAATTGATCGCGACATCATGGAACAGATGGATATCTTAAGCGGCGATATCATTTTGGTCGTGGGCAAGGAAAAAGCATGCGCAATTGCGGGACCGGGTTATCCGGAAGACGAGGGAATGGAAATAATAAGGATAGACGGGAACATAAGGGCGAACGCACGTGTTGGGATAGATGATAAAATATACATCCAGAAATCTGCTCCGCAGGTGGGAAAAAGAGTTGTCCTTGCGCCCACACAACAAATACGACTTGTTGGGGGGCCGCAGTACCTGCTTCGCCTTCTTGAAGGAAGACCTCTGACCAAAGGGCAGCACCTGCGCGTTGATACGGTCAGCAATCCTTTGTCTTTCATCGTGGTCTCCACACAACCGCCAGGGCCTGTTATTATTTCAAGGACTACAAGCCTGGTCGTGAAAGAAGAAGTAATTAAAGAGCTTGAATTGCGGCCGACACATCTTACATATGAAGATATCGGGGGGCTTCGGCGCGAGATCGGATTGATCAGAGAAATGATCGAACTCCCGCTTCGCCACCCCGAACTTTTTGAGAAATTAGGTATCGAGCCGCCAAAGGGGGTGCTGCTGCATGGACCTCCGGGCACGGGTAAGACCATGATCGCCAAGGCGGTTGCGAACGAAACGGACGCTAATTTTGTTTCGATAAGCGGTCCTGAGATAATGAGCAAATATTACGGTGAATCCGAGAAGCATATACGTGAAATTTTCGAAGATGCTGAAAAGAACGCCCCCACAATAATTTTCATAGACGAAATAGATAGTATCGCCCCAAAAAGGGAAGAAGTCACAGGCGAAGTGGAACGCCGCGTTGTTGCACAGCTTCTATCCTTAATGGATGGGCTAAAGACGCGCGGCCAGGTGATCGTGATCGCTGCCACGAACAGGCCGAATGCTATTGATGCAGCGCTTCGGCGCGGCGGCAGGTTTGACCGCGAGATCGAGATCGGAATCCCTGACAGGCTGGGACGGTTCGATGTGCTCCAGATACATACAAGGGGTATGCCGCTGGCAAAGGATATGTCCGAAGAAACCGGTTTGCGTGAGATAGCAGACATGACTCACGGTTTTGTGGGCGCCGACCTTTCGTCGCTGTGCAAGGAAGCCGCCATGCACGCTATACGAAAGATACTTCCGGATATCAATATTGAAGCGGATATCCCCCAGGAAATAATGGAAAAGATCGTTATCACAAAAGAGGATTTCCAGAATGCGCTCCAGAATATCGAGCCATCCGCGTTGCGGGAGGTATTTATCGAAGTGCCCGCTGTGAGGTGGACTGAGATCGGGGGATTGGAATCAGTGAAACAGGAACTCATCGAGGCTGTCGAATGGCCGCTAAAATACCCGGAAGCCTTTATTGCCATCAATACCAGACCGCCAAAAGGAGTTCTGCTTTTTGGCCCTCCCGGTACTGGAAAGACAATGCTGGCAAAGGCGATAGCTACAGAAAGTGAAGCAAATTTCATAAGCATCAAAGGACCTGAACTTTTGAGCAAGTACGTCGGAGAATCTGAAAAAGCGATAAGGGAAACGTTCAGGAAAGCAAGGCAGGCCGCCCCAACAATCATTTTTTTTGATGAAATAGATTCGATGGTCCCCACACGCGGAACCGCGTTTGATTCTGGCGTGACTGAAAGGATAGTGAGCCAGATTTTAACGGAGATCGACGGGCTTGAGGAACTCAAGAACGTTGTAGTAGTGGCAGCCACCAACCGTCCGGATATGGTGGACCCGGCATTACTACGCCCCGGCAGGCTTGAGCGGTTCATTTATATCCGTCCGCCTGACCAGATCGAAAGGAAGCTTATTTTTGATATCCATCTTAAAGGCAAGCCGCTTGCCGCTGATATTGACGTGAAGGAACTTTCAAATCGGGCGCAGGGATATGTTGGGGCAGATATCGAGGCAATATGCCATGAAGCTGCCATAATCGCCCTTCGTGACTGGATAAAGCCGGGAATGGATCGGGAGACCGTTAAGAAAGAAGTTCCAAATATAAGGATTCAGAAGGAGCATTTTGAGAAAGCATTTAATAGTGTAAGACCTACACAATGGGACCCAAAAGAATATGAAGCCATGGCTGACATAACAAAGGCTATAGAAAAGAACAAAAAGGAAAAAATATGAAGAAAACTAATGATTTCGAGGAGTTCCTGAACCTGCTCGAAGAGGCAGTAAATAAGATCGTTGATGAGAATGACACTCCTGAAAAAAGACCTGTGAACATCAGTATAAACATAAACCTTTATCCTGTTATGGCTGCAAATCCTGGGGCCATTTTTGTACAGGAGGAAAAAATACCTGTGGATATCCTTGAGACAAATGATAAGATCCATGCAGTGATGCCGGTTCCCGGAATGAAAATGGAAAATATCAAGATCAATTGCTCCGGGAAATCTCTTGAAATAATGGCAGTAAATTCTGAAAAAACTTTCAGGGAATTAATCCAACTTCCTTCGAAGGTCAACAGGACAGGGATTGCAGCTACTTGTAAGAACGGGATACTTGAAGTTGTGTTGAATAAGCCGAAAAATGAAAGGAAGAAAACGGGATAGGATTTCCAGGAAGGGGGGAGTGCCTATATTTTACGTGATTTGATAGGCGTGCGGGGCTTAGAGATCGTGACTTGTGTATATTGATTTAACTTCATTTGTCAAATTTATAAGTTTCATGCTCTTGCTTGTGCTTTTTGCAGTTGATTCAGGCACTAAGGGAAGTCTTTTGGGTGATTAACTTCAATCCCAACCTTTTATTCTTTGCAAGAAATCTTTATCGTCCAGAGTTACAAGGGCTGCATGATGCTTTAGCGCCGTTTCAAGATAGATAGAGTCCAACGCATAAGTACCGTAAAGCGCCCCTGTGTATCCCGCGCTGGTGCAGAAATGGTCATCGCATATTTCCCATATAGAAACCATTCGCCTGAGATTATTTTCCTGAACCTTTCCTGCCTCCATCCCCAGGTATTTTGTTATGTTCCGTATAATCTCAGTCAAACAGATTGTGGGCTCAATGAGATAGAATTCACCATCAACAACCGCCTGTATTACTCGCCTGCAATCAGAAGAATATTGTTCATCCTCTTTTGTTGAGGCGATGAAAACATTTGCATCAATACAAATTGGCTTCATTCATTATGTCTCCTGTCCTTTTTTATCATATCGAGGACAGAAGGAGCTGTTTTTGGCCATTTTTTTCCGAGTTTTTTAGCTTCAGCAAGCCATGCTTTTGCTGCCGTCCTTGTCTCATCTTCCTTTATGCGGCTGCCGCTTTCTAGAACCATTTTCATGAGGTCATGTATCTGTTCGTCTATGAACGTGATTTTCTCCATTAGTTCTCCGTTTGCCATAATACTTAGTTCTCTTTTCTTGGTTTATATATTTGTTTTTTAGCTGCACTTGCCAGCTATGATCTTAAACCCGGCTTTTTCTAATTTCCGTAAACAGGTTTTGCGGGATTGATTACACGAAGGCATTGCCCAAGGCTGTGCAGGGAGAGCCAGTGGAAGTTATCAGAGTCAGAAAAAACCTTTTCAGAAAACCACTAATTACGAGGCTCCGCGGATAATCTTATTTCTGCGGCGCAGGGGCGATCTGATGAGAGCACGTCTGCTGTGCATATCAGGATGCACCGGCTGTATTTATCGATGGGAGCGCGGATATCCCGCAGATACTGGGGGGAGAAATGCCTGTATTTTGCGTGTTTTGATGGGCGGGCGGGGAACATTGACAAGAGAAGCGATTGCAGATACTGTTCATCTTGCTTGTGAAGCGTTAAGTGTTTATGACCCGGAAAATAAATACAGGATTTGCCAGTGCATGAAAATTCAGGATGAAAATCTAACCAAAATTGTTTTGTAATGAGATGAAACGTAAAGCTTAATATCTTAGAATTCTAACATCTAAGAAATGAGCGATCTGATAAAAGTATCATCGAAGGGGCTTTTAACACTTCCTAAATCTATTCGGGAACAATTAAATATTAGTGTAGGCGATTATCTGGACGTGACCATTGAGACTGGCAAAGTAGTGCTTCAAAAAGTGGATATAGTACCAAAAAAAACTTATTGGGAAAACGATGAGAAGGTATGGAATAAATACGCAGCCAAAAGAATCGCCAGAGAATAAATGTCGTTTAAACAGGGAAGCATTGTACTTGTCGATTTTTCCTATAGCAACTTGAAATAAACAAAGTACAGGCCTGCGTTGGTTATAAGCAGTTCAGAATACAATGAACACTCTCGTATATAGGATAACTGCACCCGATACATAAAAGGTGCTTCAACAGAATTGTTGAACGTAGGCTGAGAAAGGTAGGCTAAAACTCTTACGGTTTATCCGGCAAACATAGACTACCA
>Ga0172369_10002469_pt1 | contig 25428 bp, 31 predicted proteins | sample LakKiv25m_FD_114539 | JGI IMG/M metagenome (GOLD analysis project Ga0172369, IMG submission 114539) | Freshwater microbial communities from Kabuno Bay, South-Kivu, Congo - kab_022012_11.25m | ecosystem: Environmental > Aquatic > Freshwater > Lake | place: Democratic Republic of the Congo...
AATCCCAAGACCTGCATGTTCTGCAGCAACATCAATTGCATCACTGATCCCATGCGCCATAGGATCATCAAGAGAAACAATGTGTGGGGGCCCGCTTACATAGCCTAATCCCAATTCTTTCTGTAAAAAATCTCCCTCCCCCACTTTCTTCCAATCACCTTCCCTCTCAGAAGAAATTGCACTCACATCAAAAGATCGATCTTTCCCTGTATTTGACTTAACAACATAATTCCCATCCGCATCCATAACTGACAAATTATCCTCCACCCCCACCGCCGCACCGTGACCAAAGTCAGCATTACCAATAGTCAATGTATTGTCAATTTGAGTAGCTACGCCGTTCTTACTAGCATATGCCTCGACATCCATGGCACTCACCACCTTATTCCAAATTGGACTCAAGCCAGTAGCGATCGCGACCAAACCAATTACATTGATCGTTCCTCGAATCAATCCTGGTCGAACTCTTTGCCTCTCAGTCTGTAATCCACGCAACAAACTTACAGCACCGTTCCAATTACCGGAAGAAGAAACATCCTTGCCAGCCATTTCAATAGATCTTCTACTATCAGGCGTAAATGGATTCATTTGTATCTCCCAGATTTTTACTTCGCGCATCCTATAATACTACTCAACAAACCTCAATATGTATCCGCTGTGTAGGCTATAGGACACTTACAACCATATCTTATCACATCCCCGCTACCTCGCAACCACCAGAGCAAAACAAAGTTACGAACCTTGTTTTCCCTCTCCTTTACAAGGTTCGTAACTTTGTCATAATGACCTCAATGCCCAGCATTTATTATGAGCGCGTTTTTGTCCCTGGTGCCTACTATCACATCTACAATCGTGGCGCCAACAAGCAAAATATCTTTCAAGACGATGGTGATTATCAAGTTTTTACTCAAATCCTTTCTTACTACCTCCTCCACCCCACCGGCACAGCCAAAAGTATCCTCGCCCGCCTCCACGATCCCAACAAAGTTACGAACCTTGTAATGACACCCCCCAGTTGTACCCTCCTCGCTTACTGCCTCATGCCCAATCATTTTCATCTCATGCTAAGGCAAGAAGATACCAATCTAACTATCTCCGACTTTATGCGTCGTCTCTCCGTGACTTATGCCATGTACTACAACAAGCGTCATCATCACTCTGGGGCCATCTATCAAGGTAGATATAAAAACGTTCTCATCAAAAACGAATATCAATGGCTCTATCTCTCCAAATACATCCATCGCAATCCCGCTCACCTAAAACAAAGTTACGAACTTTGTTTATATCCCTACTCCTCCTACCCCAATTATCTGGGGAAAAGGAATGAGCGTTGGGTCAACACTGCGGAGATTCTCGATCCCCGCGACAAAGACCCCGTTGGCTCATACAAAAATTTCGTCGAAAGTGGCATAGATGTTGGCAATATCGAAAAAATTACCCTCGACGCCGAGGAACTCCAATATTAAAACAAGGTTACAAACCTTGTTTTCTTAACATCTCTCCTAACACCTTCTGCACCTCGGGAATCAAATCGACAGCCGAGAAAAATGGCCCCACTCTCTTCTCCAGCACCTCACCCGCTCGCTTATTCGCCTGCGACGCCACTACACAAGAGGATACTGCACTCAATTTGGCATATAGTCCAACTACGATCCCTGCCAACACATCCCCCGTCCCACCCTTGGTCATCCCCGCACTCCCCCCCGCTATTTCTACCTTCTCCTCTCCTCTAATGACGACATCTACTAATCCTTTTGCCAAAATCGTCACGCCTTTGGGGATTTGATCTCCCAATATTTCTTGCTCTCTAATATTTGGCGTCACAATCATCTTTTCGTTTATTAGTCTGGGATCTACTTCTTGTAGTGCCCCTCCATCCACTACCCATTTTTTATTTGGATATTTGAGTAGTAGTTCATTCACTATTCGTCTCGTCTCCTCTCCTCGCTCCATCCCAGGACCAATTAAAATTGCATCATCCTCCTCTATGTAATGTTCAATTTCCTCCCATGGCACAACAATTCCCTCCCAAAATTTTTCTTTTGCCTTAACTCGCATCAACTCGTTATTCTCCATGACAGGCGAAGAAAAGTGCACCATATCCACGATTTTCGAGGCCATGCAAGACGCCCAGAACGAGGCGGCATGGAAAAGTCGACTCCCTCCAATTACTAATACTCGTCCGTTCTCCCCCTTCTTCGAGTCCTTCTTCGGCAAAAATACTTGTCCAACATACTGTTTCATAGTCTTATTATATCTGCACTTTTTACAATTGCCTCAACATCATTTTCTGCACTCGTAATAATTGTCTGACGATTCTCTGTCATCTTCATAATCTCGCCTCGATGTGTCTCATCAAGCTCCGAAAAGATGTCGTCCAGTAGCAATATACTCCTGATCCCTAGCTTCTCCTCCACATACTGCATGGCTCCGATTTTCAAAAATAAGACTCCGAGTCTTTGCTCCCCCCTACTCCCATAAACCATCAAATCAATACTCTCATTTTTTATTCGAAAGTCATCCTTATGTGGTCCGACCAGTGTGTACCCCATCGCGACCTCCGCCTCCGCATACTGAGCCAGCCTAGCCGGACTAATCGCCGAGCTATCATACTCCAAAGCGTATTCCCCAAAGCTCGTCTTTACCCTGCATAAATATTCAAGAAACTCTCTTCGATAATCACTCAATATATTTCCATTTTTGATCACCGATTGATCCCAATATGATAGTTGCGCTCGACTAGCCGTCCCCTCTCTGATTGCATCCAGCACCTTATTGCGCCTGCGCAAACTCGCCTCATACACCGTCAAAGCCCGACCATACTCAGGATGTGCCATGGATAATGCTTCATCCAAAAATCTTCTTCTCCGCGAGGGGGATCCCTCAATCAACCTCATATCTTCTGGTCGAAAAAGTGTTGCTACCAACTTCCCCACAAACTTTGCCTTGGCTCTTGGTACCCCATCCACCAAATATCTTTTCTTCGTCGTTACCTTCCCCATGTATGATCCTGGGGTCAACACTACAGTTAGCTCCACTCGCTCGTCATTATCCTCAACAATTCCCGAGACACTCCCAATCGCACTACCCCATCTAATCATTTCTTCAACCACCCCCGCTCGCTCAGATTCCCCCGTTGCCAACAAATAAATTGCCTCTAGCAAATTGGTCTTGCCACTCCCATTCGGGGCGACTAACAACGTCAAATTCCCCAAATTAAATGTCTGCTTAGCATAACTACGGAAATTCTCGAGTGTAATTCTTTCCAACCTCATGTACCTGGATTATAACTCATGGAGAAAAAGTGTTAGCGAACCAAAAAAGCGAGTCCGTTAGTTTTGACACTCCTCACACACCCAACTCCCTCTTCCACCAACAACAATTCTTAATATTTTTTGCCCACACCTCAAGCATGGCTCATTAGTCCGTCGATACACGCGGAATTCCTCTTGATACCTTCCCTTATTCCCCAATCCATCAACATAACTATTATCACTCGCTCCTCCAGTTGATAGTCCTCGCTCCATCACTTTCCGTATAGCTACAAGCAATTGGGATGCTTCTTTTTGTTTCAAACTCTTAGCACCACGCCGCGGGTCAATCCCCGCCTCCCATAAACCATCATTGGCATAGATATTCCCCACCCCGGAGATTAGCGCCTGATCCAAAATTAAATTCTTAATTGGCCGATTATATTTTTGGCAAATTTGGTAAAAAGCTTCATCAGTCATCTCCCAAGGGTCAGGACCTAACTTCTTTCTTTGCTCCTCCACCTTCTCCAGGATATTTTCCTCCAATCTCACATACCCAAAAGTTCGCGCGTCCCAATAATAAACTTTCCTTCCATCCGCCAACAATATTATCACTCTTGTATGCGGCGCTCGTTCATACCACTCTACATTAATGACAATACGACCAGTCATTTTTAAGTGAATTGCAAATCCTCTCCCGCTCGCAAATGCGATAAATAAATACTTCCCGACTCGCGCCACTTTCTCAACCAATTCTCTTTCTCCTATCAAACTCCCTCCATAACAACTCTCTCTCCTCACCTCCACTCCAATTATTTCTGCCCCTACAAGATTTTCTTCTAGCTGTCTTCGTATTGTCTCAACCTCTGGCAATTCTGGCATATTACTTTAGTAATTTATCTTCAATTCTTGCTCTGACAAATAGTAATGGGAACAAGATCAACACACTATACCATGCTCCAGACAATGATTGATTGGCCATCGCTAGTCCCAAGTAGGTCAACATTATTCCCTTGTACATTGGGTGCTTAATATATGCATAAATCCCACTCTTTACTCGCTTTTGTGATCTTGGTAGTACTCCAAAGCTATTCCCCAAATGAATATAACTCACAATCCAAACAACGATTCCAAGTATCACTCCCCCCATCCCCCCAATCTGCAGAACTATCGGCAAACTCATTGGCTCGCCATATGCAATCAAATACAATCCCAACAAATATAATAGCGGTACTCCTATCGTTCCATAAAACTCTCCCACATTTCTTAATAATTTCATATCTTATGATGACTAATTGAATTAAATCATTTAGTCATTTACCATCAACTATATTTCTAATTTTACGTTCAAAATTTTCTCTGTTAAAATTTCCTGCCCATTTTTTAATCCCTTCATGATCCCACTTCGTTTTCTCAATCCTTTTTATCCCCTCACCCACACTCTCCGCATCTGTATTATTAATTAGCACCCCCGTCTGCGCCCCACTGGAAAACTGGGATACTGGGATACTGGGATACTTGTGATCGATTACCGTCTCCCTATACCCTCCTCCGTTATATGCAAGGACCGGCGTCCCACAACTCATTGCTTCAACCACCGTCATCCCAAAATCCTCATCCCGTGCTAGAGCGATAAACCCCTTCGCTCCCGCATATAACTCGACCAGTTCACTATCGCTCACCCTACCAAGATATTCAATCAACTTTGTACTGCGTACTGCGTACTGCGTACTAATTTGCTCACCGACCACTTTCAATTTCACCCCTGCTTTTCTCGCTCCCGCAATCGCCTCCTCTATCCCCTTCCCCCCCACAATGCGCGAAACGAGTAAATAGTAACCTAGTTCCGATCTTTGCGTGATTATAGGCGAAGATCGGAACTTCTGTGATTGAATCCTAATCGGAGGGTAAATTACCACACTGTCCCGTCGATAAAACTTCGCTATCCTCCCTGCCACTTCTTGAGAATTGGCAATCCACGTGTCAACTCGTTCCGCACTCTTGTAGTCAAAGTAACGAACAATTGGACCAACAAAATACATAAACAATTTTCCCCACCATTTTGTCTGTGCTCCCGTTGGTGTTTCATACCCGTAGAGCCAGCGCGGTGGCGTATGACAATATGCAATCACCGTCGCGTCTTCCCGAACGCGAAATCCTCGCGCGATATACCCCGAGCTACTCGTAATCACAACATCATATCGGGACAAATCAACACTCCTCCAAATCCATGGTAAGCAAAAACGCAAATAACTATACAGCCTCCCAATTTTGAGCAACCAACTCCACTTTGACTCAACAACTATTCGGTCACGAAACATCTCTCTCGCGGTCCCCTTTTTGACAAAAGCCGTATAGATTGGAGCTTTGGGATACATCTCAGCAAGTACCCACAACACTCGTTCTGCTCCCCCCGCTTCATTCAAGTAATCATGCACCAACGCAATTTTTTTCATTAAAATAGCCCCATTTGTAAATCTGGTTTTCCTTCTTTTTTCTCCTCCCCAAAAATCCGCTTCACCAAACTACGAAATCCCAACTCCTCCAACTTCTGCTTAAGCTCCTGCGAGGACTCTCCTCGCAGGCCAAAGTACTCCATTTTCTCAATCTCGGTCATAATCTCCATATCTGTCACTATGCGTGACAAGTCTTGCGACAAAAAGGCACTCTCTTTCCCAGCTATCAATTTTTCTTTAATTCTTTCAGACACCTTGTCTAGGTTGTTATAAATATTCTCAAGCGTGCCAAATTCTTGAATTAGTTTGGCTGCACCAGTTGGCCCAATCCCCGCCACTCCCGGAATATTGTCCGAATGATCTCCGACCAAAGCCTTGTAATCCACAATTTGACTCGGATTCACGCCATACTTTTCTATCACTTCCGCACTACCAAATGTCTTAGCCGGAATCTGACCCTTAGGCGGAGTTAACACTTGCACTTTCTCACTTACCAACTGCATCGTATCCTGATCCCCCGTCAATATAACAACATCATCCCGTGCTGACGTGTCAACGTGCTGACGTGAAAACGTATTTGCCAACGTTCCAATAATATCGTCCGCTTCGTACCCCTCTTGTTCGATCTGCACTATTCCCATCGCGCTAATCAACTCTTTGACTAATGGAATTTGTTCTACCATTTCCACATCTGCTTTTGGCCTCTGTGCTTTATAAGCAAGATATTTCTCGTGTCGAAAAGTCGGTTTGGGGAGATCCCACGCCACCATCACATGGCTAGGCGCAACCAACTCTAATGCCGAAACCAGCATCGACACCACCCCATATGCCGCTCCAACTATTTCACCTGTTTTGGAAGTTAACGGTGGATATGCATGATAGGCTCTATGTAAAAGCGCACTCCCATCAACCAGTAATAACTTCATATATGTTATTGTAACGCATTGACCTGGCGTATTAGCGTAGGAGTATCTCGCAGCCAAAAAACTCTTCGCAGGCGGGTAGCCGAGAATAGAGGTAAAATTTTCACCAGAAAATTATTACCGGTTTTTTGCGTGATGGTACTCCGAGCAAATCAAAGACAGGTCAAGGCCTATTTTTTTACCAAATAATCCAAATGCTTCTTCATCTCCTCCATTTTTTTCTGCATCTCCTCCAGCCTCACGATAACTCTTTTGTTCTCAAACTCTTCTTGATATCGCGTCAGCTCCACCGATACAAATGCCACCAATGATCCAAAAAGAACTACCCCAAAAACTTGAAGCAACATCGCAATAACTCTCCCCCACTCAGTCATCGGCACCACATCTCCATATCCCACCCCAGCGACAGTCGTCACTGCAAAATAAATTGAGGTGCCCCATCCCTCTTTCTCGATACCTGCGAACAATAAGCTCAATATCACGATAGCAACAACCAAAACCCCAATCAATTTTTTAAATCTAATGCTATGCGCTAACTTTTTGGCAACTTGTCTTACCTGACCATTCCCATTACTCATAGTTTAACTATAAACTACTTTATACTTTTTAGCTTTTTTCACTTCTTCTTTGGTAACTCCCACGATTCGCTCAAAATCCTCTCTCTCGAGCGATTCTTTCTCAAGGAGCTCTACCACTACCGCGTCCATCAGCTTGCGCTCTTTTTTAAGAATCTCGGCCGTCACCTTTTCGCAAGCATTAACTATTCGCTTAACTTCGCCGTCAATCTCGGCACGCTTAGCCTCCGATACATCCGTTGGTTCCATAAAGTTGCGACCCCATTCGGACAGTCCTTCTTGTGGACCAAAGTCGATCGGTCCTAGTGGGCTCATTCCATAATCAACTACCATTGCTCTGGCAATTTTCGTTACTCGATCAATATCACTAGAGGCTCCCGCCGTTAAATCGTTATATACCAACTGTTCCGCCGCCCTTCCTCCAAGGAGGGTACAAATCTCCTCCATTAGCTCAGTTCTCGTACTCTGATACTTATCTTGTGCTGGGGGTATCAAAGTAAACCCAAGTGCCCGACCCCGTGACACAATACTAATTCGATGTACCGGGTCAGTATGTGTTAAGAAGTGAGTAACAAGGGCATGCCCCGCCTCATGATACGCCGTCATCTCTCGCTCTTCTGCATTAAACATTCTTTTCTTCTCCGGCCCCATCTTGACCTTAGTGGCTGCCTCTTCGATATCTGCAAACACAATTTCCTTCCTATCTTCTCTGGCAATTAAAATTGCCGCCTCATTCAACATATTTTCGAGGTCTGCTCCGGTAAAGCCGACAGTACGTTTGGCTACCGTCTCCCAGTTAATATCCGTCACAAATGGTTTGCCCTTGGCATGAATTGCCAAAATCGCTTTTCTTCCTTCGATATCTGGCAAATCCAAGGTCACTCTGCGGTCAAACCTTCCTGGTCGAACCAAAGCCGGGTCAAGCACGTCCGGTCTATTGGTTGCCGCGAGCACTACCACATTCTCTTTGGCTGCAAACCCGTCCATCTCAACTAGTATTTGATTGAGGGTTTGATCACGCTCATCATGCCCCATACTCCCGTACCCTCGTGTTCGTCCAATCGCATCAATTTCGTCAATAAAGATAATTGCCGGTGCTGCCTTTTTCGCTGTCTCAAACAAGTCGCGAACCCGAGAAGCTCCTACTCCCACCAGCATCTCCATAAACTCGCTTCCTGCCATCGAGAAAAAGGACACTCCCGCCTCACCCGCCACCGCCCGAGCCATCAAAGTTTTCCCAACTCCTGCCGGACCCACCAGCAATACTCCCTTTGGCGTTCGGGCTCCTACCTTAGTGTATTTCTCGGCATTTTTCAAAAAGTCGACCACTTCTTCGAGCTCTTTCTTCGCCTCATCCACTCCCGCCACATCCGAAAACTTCACATTCTGTTTACCCTTAGCAAAAAGTTTGGCTTTGGATTTGCCCATCCCAAACATTCCACCCCCCATACCTCCCCCATTCATCCCTGCTCGCATCTGCCGGAAAATCATCACAAAAAACACCGCCATTAATACAAAAGAAAGAATATTTAACACATTGCCCATCTTGTCAAAAAAGCTCCCGTTTGCCACCTCAAAATTGACTGTATTAGGATCAATTTCATATTGAGTCAAAAGCTCGGTGAAGGATTGTCCCGTTTCTTTGGTTGAAAGTTTAATCTTTTTCTCTGGATAATTAAGGACTATTGAGTCCCCCACCACCTCTGTCTTCTCAACTTTGCCCTCACGAATATCCGCCATCGCCTGGGTAATCGTGACACTCGAATCCTCTACCCCATTATTCAAATATGTTAATACGGCCGGCAAAAACAAAAAGAGAATTAGACTCCAGACAATAATTCGTCTCATATCAAATTTGAAGCTCCAAACTTTCACTTCTTTCCCTTGCAACTCAGGTGGCAACCTGCCTGCCGGCGAGGCAGACTTAATCTCTGGTTTCTTCTCATTCTTTTTGGCCATGATCGTTATTCTACCAGAAATTATTATTTGAGACCTGATTTAGTGGCGCAGTCGTATCTCACACAAAAAAGCATACGGACTGCAGGAGTCTGCAGGAAAAATTTCAGCAGAAATTTATTCCGGTTTTTTGTGGGACGGTACGACAAGCCAATAAAAATCAGGTCAAACAACTATTAATGAAACTCACTCCCTAGCGGTACCTCATCTGGCAACCGTACGATATAAGGCTTACCATCACTATCGTCACACGCAAACAACATCCCATTCGACTCCCCAAACGGCGTCTTTTTGGGTGGGATATTAGTAACCCAAATCGTCTTGACCCCCACCAAATCTTCCGGGTTGTACCACTCTTTTATCCCGCTAAATATCATCCGAATCTCGTTAGATCCTGAGCCCGCCGAAGGACCAAAGTCAACCGTAAACTGCAATAGCTTGTTGCTCCCCTCCGGAACCGTTGCCTCCACGATTTTCCCTACCTTTATCTCACTCTGTGCATAAACGCCAAAATCAATTATTGGCTTCATTTAATACTCTCCACGATAAACATCTTTTCTATGTTGTATGGCCAATACTTTCTTCTCTTCCGCAACTTGTTGATACACTATCCTATACTGACCAACCCTTATTCTATACATGTCATCATATCCTTGCATTTTTTTAATTTGCAAATTTTCTTGCTCAGTTGACATTTCCCTGATTTTTTTTGCTATCGCCAACTTTGTAACCTGGGACAACTTTTCTATTTGTTTCTTTGCTCTTTTTGTAATTTTTATAATCATATCCCAAGCTTAGCTGCGAATTCTTCAAAATCTTCAGCCTCATCTAACTCACCACTCTTTAATGCATAATCAATCGCCCGTTTGTCTTCCATATCCTCCATCCACTCCACAATCTGATCAAACAGTTTTTTCCCCACCAGATAAGCTTTCGAAGTTCCTCTATTAAAAACCTCAAGTGGATAATCGTCAGCCATATTAATCGCTGCCATTGGATTCATTTTTAATTGTGAGATGGTGATACTGTTTGTATTATTCATACCCCAGATTTTACTTATTAATAGGTCATTTGTCAAGACCTATATTTAGGTCTCATTTTAAGACCTATTTAACTTATTCCTTTCTCCTATTACCTCATATACTTCTTGTAAAGTTGCGCTCGCTACTCGCTTTGCCTTCTCTGCTCCCTTTGCCAAAATTTCTCTCACCTTTCCAATGTCGCTTGCCAAGTGAGATCGTCTATCGCGTGCTTCCGCAAACATTCGCTTGTGAGCTACAATTAATTTTTGCTTTACTTCCACATCCCCCACCATTCCCTCGCGATATCGCTTCTTTAATTTTTCGACTTCTGTCTTATCATCATTCATCAAATCATGATAAATAAAGATTGGGTTCCCTTCCACCTTTCCTGGATCACTCGCCTTCTTGCGATTGGGATCAGTAAAACAACTCATGATTTGTTTTTCGATAATTTTGTAATCATCAAAAATCCCAATAATATTGCCTAAAGACTTACTCATCTTCCGCTCTCCATCCGTCCCCACAATTCGCCCCACGTCTTTTCTAATCAAAGGCTCTGGCAGCGGGAAAGTGCTACTTTTGTAAGTCTTATTAAAGTTTTCGGCGATATCACGTGTTAGCTCGATGTGTTGGCGTTGATCCTCCCCCACTGGCACCCCGTAGGGCTTGTAAAGCAGTATATCTGCCGCCATCAAAATGGGGTAATTAAACAGCCCCATGTTAATCGACTCTTCATTTGTCCCCGCCTGCAATTTATCTTTGTAGGCATGCATCCGCTTCATCTGTCCATAACTAATATAGTTAGCTAGTACTACTGCCAGCTGTGAATGTTCTGGTACGTCCGACTGGCGGAAAAAGACACATTTTTCTGGATCTAGTCCCAGCGCCAAGTAGTCTAGTACCACCCCGGTCACATTCTCCTCAATTTGTTGTTTATTATGCACAGTCGTCAAAGCATGCAAATCCGCGACAAAATAGTAGGTCTCATGCGTATCTTGCAAAGCAATCTGTGGTGCCACCGCCCCAAAATAATTGCCAATATGTAGCGCACTCCCGCTCGGCGTAATTCCGGATAAAATCCTCCGCTTCTCAATGACCCCACTTCCGTATTCAATTACGTCTCCCGCAATATCGCCAAATTCTCCTTCCACTAATTTTTTTAAATCTAAAGGATTAATTTTTAAATCAAAGTAAGGACTTCCTGTCCCTCCGTACACATACTCTATTTCAGTTATCGACTGATCCATAATTGGATGAAAATTGGGGTTAAATAGAGAAACATAGCCACGTTCACATCCTAATTGTTCTTTTATTTCATCACTCGTCGCCATCTGTAAGTTTTTCACACCGGCGATCTTTTTAATCTTTTTATTATCCATTCTGTGGTCATCCCTACGAATCACGGTAAAATATCCTTTCTCCGACTTCATTAACAAAGTCGATACACCCTCTCGCGAACTGATATTTAAAAATCGCAATCCCTCTGCAACATCGACTATCGCTTCATGTTGCACAAACTCATACTTAATTCCCAACTCTTCCAAGCGATTTTTCATTCTCTCTTTTAATCCGTTTTCTATATAGTTCATATTTCCTCCGTTTTATTATTTATTTATATTGTACCTGTAATTTCTTGTGCTGTCCCGCCAAATGGCGGGACAGCACTTACAGCTATTTCCTCAATTGGCCATCAATCGCAATCATGACAATCGGCGCAAAAGCCCCGACTGCAAGATCCACCAAACCAGCACTACCATTTCCTAATGCACCATGAATGAAAGCAGCTAGCAATCCTCCTATTGCTGTACCCGTTTCAATCACTTCTGCCAGTTCAATGTCTCGGCCAAACAAATGAGCCACAATAATTTCGTTCTTCATATTTCTCCTTCATAATTAAGTAAATCGGTACGTTTAGTTTCGCCAATACTCGCGTCCTTTTGTTTTGTATTTATATCTAGTATTTTTCATAAACTCTCCAAAGAAAAACCCGCGCCCACCCACCACCAAATCTGTGATAGATAGACGCGGGTCTTTCGGTTAATACTCAAGACGGTACCACCGCGCAACTTTCTCTTACAAAAAATCCCCTTGTCGGGGATATCGCAAAAGAACTCTTTCTCTGCGAGCTTTATCCTTGTCAGGCAACACTCGTTGCTGACTTATTACGGTTTCGCCTCCGTACTAGACATTCCTTCGACTTCGCTCAGGATAGCCTAGTCTGCTAGGGGATTCCCAATCAAATCCCTTTAACGCATTTATTAACTTGTCTGCGCAATATATCAAACTATTGACAACATGTCAATTCATGTGTATAAATATACACATGAACACTACAACTCTAACTGATTATCAATATCTCCAAGATCTCGCCACTAGCCTTGCACTCGGCGGTAAAAAACGTCGCCTTCAGATCGTTATGCCAGATAAACTGGTAACTATGATCGACAAAATGTTCCCCCATATTGATCGTTCTACTCTCATTTCCCAAGCCTTTACCGATCTTCTCCTTCACAAGCATCGTATAGCCAATCCCGAGCTAGAAGCATGGGTAGCAGAGGAGCAATACGATAGTGATCGTATGGAGGCATATATTCATGAGCGTGAACAAGAAATATAAGCGAGGCGAAATTTACTTAGTAAAATTTCATCCTTCTACTGGTAAGGAAATTAAGAAGTTTCGTCCCTCTGTTGTTGTGTTTGATAGTCAAACTTCTGGATTTGTTACAGTCGCCCCATTAACTTCTATTATAAATGTTCATCTCCCAAAACTAGAATATATTATTACTCCATCAACAATCAATGGATTAGAGGAAGATTCACTTCTTCTTGGATGGTATTTACGCACTATTGACGATACATTGATCCAAAAATTTCTAGGAAAGTTAAACAAAGTCGACTCAATCAAACTTAAGACAGTTCTGCGTAATCTGTTAAGCTAAAGCTGTACATTTTCCCAGTGCTCGATTCTGACAATTTCCTTTTGCTCATTCATCCACACCCCCACCACGTCAATCCGACACAGCCCTTCCCATCCATTCTCTTCGCACCACAACCCTCCCATATTCCGCACTTGCTTTAACTTGTGCAGATTGATCATCTCCCATGGCTCGCCATATAGATCTTCTGTCTTCGTCTTTACCTCCACAAAAACTCTATACTCTTCCTCGATTTGAGAATTAGCAAATTTGGGATTGGAGAATGTACATATAATATCCACCTCTCCCCACTTTTTCCGGTAATTCCGCTCCAATATTTCGTACCCCTTCCCCTCCAACATTTCACATGCCGCCGTCTCTCCTCTATCCCCCGTCCTTCGATTTTGTTGTTTCATAATGCAGACAAATTTAAATGATATGTGCAGACCCATGGTGTTTTATCGCAGTGTAGGCGCGAACCTGTCAAGAAAAATTGAACGAGCAGCGTGAGCGTGTCTCGGAGATTTTTCCTGACGTGAGGTTCTCACAAGATAAAATACCTGGGTCGAACATAATATAATTTGTCTGTATATTCCTCACCATACATTCTCCCGATACTGCACCGCCTCAGCAATATGCTTACTCATTATCTCACCCTCTCCCTCAAGATCAGCAATCGTCCTCGCCACTTTAATCACTTTAAAATACGCTCTCGCCGACAAATTATATTTACTCGCCGCCCCACTCAAAAACTGCTTAACCGACTCCGACAATTTACAAAACATTTTTACCTGTTTATTCCCCATCTGCGCATTGGTATACATCCCCTTATTCTTCGCAAATCGCGCGCTCTGCATAGCTCTCGCTCCTATCACTCGCTCCCTAATCTCAAAACTACTCTCTCCTCTTCCGCTCTCACCCTCTCCCAATTTATTAACCTCCACCGGATCTACCCACACATGCAAATCAATCCGGTCCAGTATCGGCCCACTAATCCGCGCCCGATACTTCCCAACCAGTCTTTCCCCGCATGTACATTCTTTAAAAGGATGATTCAAATATCCGCAGGGACATGGGTTAGCCGATGCCAAAAGCAAAAAGCTCGCCGGGTAAGACACCTTCCCCATCGCCCGGGTGATCGCCACTGTCTGATCCTCCATTGGTTGTCGCAATACTTCTAGTACACTTCGACTAAATTCTGGCAACTCATCCAAAAATAGGACTCCCAAATGAGCGAGGCTTATCTCTCCCGGCATCGGATTGCTCCCTCCCCCAATTAGTCCCACCATACTCGTCGTGTGGTGTGGGGAGCGAAATGGGCGTCGTCGCATCAAAGCTGTCCCTGCTTCGAGCATCCCCGCTACCGAATAAATTCGTGTCACTTCTAATGATTCCTCCGGTAGTAATGGTGGCAAAATCGACGGGAAGGCTTTGGCCAACATTGTTTTCCCCGCGCCCGGCGGTCCGACCAAAAGGAGATTGTGTCCTCCCGCAGCTGCAATTTCGGCCGCTCGCTTCGCCACCTCCTGCCCCGCAATCTCGGCCATATTAGTCTGTGGTTCGGCATCGTCCAGTAGTGGCAACAGCTCGATTGTTTTCATCGGCTCAATTAGTTTTTCTTCTTTAATATGTGTGATCAACTCGCTCAGATTCCGCACCGGGTAAACCGAAATATCCGGGATAACTGCCGCCTCAGATGCGGTTTCAACCGGCACATATACCTCTTTCACCTTTTTCTTCCTTGCCAACATTCCAACTAGTAGCACTCCCCGACAATGTTTCACACTCCCATCGAGTCCCAACTCCCCATAATAGTAACTTTCTGGGTTACTGGAATTCTGGGATTCTGGGATTTCTATCTCCCCACTCGCCATTATTATCCCCACCGCAATCGGCAAATCATAATTCGAACCTTCTTTGGGCAAATCCGCCGGTGCCAAATTAACAGTGATCCGCTTATCCGGAAATTTCACTCCCGAGTTCTCAATTGCTTTTTTGACCCTTGCTCGCGACTCCGATACCGCCTTATCCCCCAACCCCACAATATCAAAAGCCGGAAATCCCTTGTCTGCCACATCCACTTCAACCATTACCTCAACCGCCTCAAGTCCCACCGTTGCCACACTCTTAACTCTTGCCAGCATTAATCTCTACTATACACGCTCCATACTCCTCGCTCCTCGGTCACAATTCCTTTTAACTCCATCTGGGAGAGTTGGGGCAAAATCTCTCTCGCCGTCAAATTAAGTCCACGCGACAATTCGTTTACACTTTTTGGACCCAATAGTTCTAATTGCTGATATAGCTCCCGCTCTCCTGCTCCTAAAGTTTTTACTATATTTTTTTGTTTCCTTTTTCCTTCACTCCCAGCTAACTCTTCCATCACTTTCAATGTTAGTGGTTTTGCCAATCCCAAATTGATTAACTCATTTGTTCCCTCGCTCGTCACGCTAAACACACTCCCAGGTAGTGCATACACTGACTTTCCCATTCTGTTTGCCCAACTCGCAGTGTTCAAACTTCCACTTTTAATCCCTGCTTCAACCACTACCACAAAATCAGATAATCCCCCGACGATTCGATTGCGTTGCGGGAAAGTCCATGTTTGCCCACGAGTCTCATTGGGATATTCTGACAAAATTAATCCCCCACTTTCCTCTATTTCTTTTCCTAATTTATCCGCTTCCTCTTCGTTTTTCCGATTAATCCCATACCCCAACACTGCTATCGCCCTCCCTCCACACTTTAGCGTTTCTTTATGCACCAACTGGTCTACTCCATACATAAGACCAGATACTATCGTGTATCCAGCACTACAAAATCTAGGCACATATTCTTCGATCACACTCCGACCGTATCGACTCATCCTTCTGCTTCCAACGATCGCCACACATTTAGAAAATATTTCGTTTTGCCACTTCCCACGGTAATAAAGTCGCGTTATTGGTGGCTTAACCAGTTCCCCCCGCAATTTCTCCGGCAACTCACTCACAGTTTTTATTCCTACTCTCATACCTTTAGTATCCCAACTCACATCTCTCTTGACAACTCCCTCTCTCTCTGCGAAAATACGCCCCATAGTAAGGAGAAACTATGGCTGGTATTGAGGAGTGTGCTTGGTTATTAAATGGCAATTTTTGCGCCATTGCGGTCGCTATTAATAGAGTGGGCCGATCGAATGTAACACGCTTTCCAAATCTGGCCCTCGAGCCAACTACTAATCTATGTCGTCCTGCATATCTACAATCAGGTGATATCCCTAGAATGGCATTGCTACTTGGTGATCAGATGGCTAACAGTGAAGCAGACACACAAACTGTCGCAGATTTTATGGGTAGCCAAGAAATAATTCCTATTCTCCAAGAGCTACTCGCCAATAACAAATAGTTGAGGCGTAAACATCGTCATAACTTTTGATAAAATTGCATATTCCAACTTTCTAGACTAAAATGAACAAGTACTTTAAAACGCGCGGGGTAGTGTACGGTGCACGTGAGGCTCAAAGTGGGCCCCTCTCCTGGCAACAGGTCTGCGCAAATTTGGCTATATCGGTGAAACCCTAAACAAATTGTTGGGCAATACCGAGGGAAGACCCTGAGTTTATCGAATGGGAACCCGTAGAGACTACACGCCAAACCCCACCATGGTGGGGATGATATAGTCCGACACTCCAAGTAATTGGAGACAACCGATGCATAATCTCACAGGCTAGGTTCAACTCCTAGCTCCGCAACATCTAAAAAAATCCCGCATCAAGCGGGATTTTTTGTAGCAGAGATGGGGATCGGACCCATGACCTCGGCGTTATGAATGCCGTGCTCTAACCAACTGAGCTACCCTGCCAACTGTTATATTTTATCACGACGCCTGAATTTCACTCTACAGTACTAATAGTCCGGCCAACCCCAACACAAGTAGCAATAACCCCACTCCCACCGTTCCAACCGTTATCTCAAATACTCCAGTTACTGGTACTCCCTCACCTGTATCCGGCATTGCCACCCGTACAGATGGTGATGGCTCTACCGAACTAGTTGCAATAATACTGGCCTTCACACTTGGGCTCGGCGAAGGCGATGGTAAAATAGAAGCTTTAACGCTTGCACTGGGGCTAGGAGATAAACTTGCAACTATGCTTGCACTAGGACTAGGGCTAGGGCTCGCCTTCACACTCGAACTTGGCGAGGGAGAAGTTCCAGCAGGAGTGTACGAAAATATTACAAAATAATCATTAAAGTCCTTTGCACTTGTATCTTTTGCATTTGGTGAATAATCTCCCCAACATTGTTGTGACACAATCGGCTCACCCTTTGCTTGCTCAGTTACCCAAGTCACATACGGTGCAACTGAAAAAGTTCCAAACCCATTAAACCCACAACTATTAGATTGTGGTACTGCCCAACCGATTGATAGTTGACTACTATTACTCCCCAAATACGAGTCAATCGTCAAAGTCGTCGGACCTGTTAGTTCGTATCCTGTATCAAGTATTTTCATTGGCGTAGAGCTTGCTCCGGATCCAATCGTAAAACTATCTCCTCCCCCCGCCGCATCTTTCAATATAAATCCAACCGGCATCCACGACCCGTTTTGGTAATAAACCCGCAGTTTTCCTGCTTTCGGAAAAGATACTGTCTTCGGAGCAGCATCAACTACTGATACTGCTGGTGTAACAGGCGAAGCTACAGGACTCACCTTTGGCGCTACCGACGCCGACGTCGTCTTTGGTGGAGTAGTAATTTTGGTTGCAGGCTTTAGTGATTGTTGATATACCACAATTCCCAAAGTTACTCCGACTACAACACATGCGAGTACCACCCACAACAACCCCGACTTTTTCTTCGCCGTTCCCACAAACGGAATCTCATTGCCAGTATTCATCTGAGCAATATCTTGGGCATCCTGCTCACTCATGCATCCATCATGACAGACAGCAAAACTTTGGTCAATAACTCAATGGCTTTTCCTTAATAACAATACCTGATGAGATTCTCCCCCACTTCGATCAATTTCATCAATCAAAATTTCTAGTCCCAATCGTACAATCATTGCTCTATTATGCGAAGCACTCCACTGTGAACTCCACATTTTCTCTCCATATAGTTCATGCTCTCCCTCAAATTCTTTATCCCCTAGAGTAATTAACAAATACCCACTTTTCTCAACATAACTCATTAACAATCTAATTACGTCCGCCAATCTCTCTCTCGCCACATGAAATAATGCATAAAACGATACGACTGCATTGACGCTATATTCCCGCTCCCTTAACTCCAAAATATTCTTTATATAGTACTCTCCTCCAGGACAATACTTTCTTGCTAGCCTAATCATCACCTCCGAATTATCAATTCCGATTACTTCGTGCCCGGCTTTAAGCAGTATTTCGTCAACTCCCACTCCCGCTCCGCACCCCACATCCAAAATCGTGGATTTTTTTGGCAGTAACTTAAGTAGTTTTTGTACATATTTACCACTCTTTAGCTTATCTCTCTCCGCCATATATTCGCGGGCCATTTTGTTATAACCACCCCTTACTATATCGCTTCGCATTCTTCTCCTCCGATAACCAAATCATTCCACAAGCTAGCATATTCACTCAACTTCCCTCATTACCCTATTCTAATCGATAAAAGTCAAAGCTGTTCCTTTTTGCTCAGCCCTACCTGTTCGACCTATGCGATGGATATAATCAGCATATGTCTCTGGCAACTCATAGTTGATGACGTGCGATACTTTATCTATGTCGAGTCCTCTCGCCGCCACATCAGTAGCTAGGAGCACTTTTACTTCATTATTTTTGAAAGCACTCAGTGCACGCTGGCGTTGACTCTGACTCTTATTCCCATGAATTGATGCTGTCGCAAACCCTCGCTCAGACAATGTCCGTGAGAGTTTTTCCATTCCATGCTTAGTCCGTCCAAATACCAATACTTTTTCAAATCCTGGTTGGATCAATAAATCATGCAAAACCTCGGTCCTACTTTTTCCATTCAACCTCACGATGTCCTGATCCACATTAATACTCGCCTGTTGTGTTGCGACTTGCACAGTTACAGGATTTTGCAAAAATTCTTTTGCAATTTCTCTCGCTTTATCATTCATCGTCGCCGAGAAAAAGAGTGAGTGGCGAGGTCGAGGCAACTGGCCCACTATTGCCCTAATCTCGTTCACAAACCCCATATCAAGCATCCGGTCGACTTCATCTAACACAATCGTTTGATACTCATTCATGCGGAGTGCTCGGCGTTCAATAAGGTCGCGGATTCTACCCGGAGTCCCAACCACAAATTGTGGAGAACGACGCAAATCTCTAATTTGCTTCACGATATCTACTCCTCCGATAGTAATGACAAATCCAAGCTTCATCTGCTCTGCAAATGCCACCCCCTCATCTCGGATCTGTACCGCCAACTCACGCGTTGGGGTAATAATTAACACTCCCTGGGTGTTATCCGTATATGTTTTGTGTAATAGTGGCAAAAGAAACGCCGCCGTCTTTCCAGTCCCCGTATTCGCTAGTCCAATTACGTCTTTCCCCTCCATAATGTGCGGAATGATTTGATCTTGTATTGGAGTCGGATTAACATATCCCCTACTCTCAATATTTTTGTTCAATGTTGGACAAAATCCAAAATCCTTAAAGGTATGTACTGGTTGATAAATCGTCTCATTCACAACCTCTGCCTTCTTTATCAATATTCTTGGATCAACCTGCATGTACTTAATTTTGTTACCACCCCTACCTCCAGCACCTCGCGCAAACGAAGGCCTACCGCCGGTCTTATTATTTCTTTCATTTCGCTGGCGAAAACCGCCAAAATTACCACGTCTTATCGACATATATTACCTTCTTGCAGTTAGGAAAGACCCTGCACATCAAGCGCGCTAGCGCTTGAGAAATGCCTCCAGAAACGAAGTATTCTGGGAGACCAAACCCCCATGTCAAAATCTCTGTGCCTAGATCGCAAATGATTATTACTTTCTGCATCATACCACATACTTATTCAAATTACAACTTATAGGTTATTTACTGTTAGGTTATTTATCTTTTTGTAGTATCCTGTATAAATAATCCATATGCGTATTGCGATAGTCTATAACGCCAGGCCAGAAAATCTTGATCGCCACGATCCACAGTTCGAGCAAACGATCGAAGGTGACGAATGGAAAACTATCTATGCCATTGGTGACGCTTTTTCCTCCCTTGGCCACACCGCTTCTTACTTCCCAATTGACGCCACTATCTACCACCGTCTTGAAGCGGCCAAAGAAAATATTGATCTCATCTTCAATTTTGCCGAGGGTATCCGTGGAGCTGACCGCGAAGCCCAGATCCCCATGCTCGCTGAGATCCTTGGCATACCTTACACTGGCCCTGGTCCTCTCGCCTCCGCACTAATCCTCAACAAATCAAAAGCCAAAGAAATCTGGCTTGCTCATGGTCTCTCCACTGCTAGTTATCAAGTCGTCGACTCCCCCACCTTTTCTCTCTCCAAACATCTTCACTTCCCCCTAATCGTCAAACCCAACAATGAAGGCTCCGGCATCGGGATCAAACATAACTCAATCGTCCACACTCCATCTGAGTTAAAAATAGCTGTCAACAATATCCTTTCCCTTTATCGCCAAAGCGCCCTCGTCGAAACCTATCTCCCCGGTCGCGAGTTTACCGTCGGCCTCATTGGAAATGGCGATGATTTACTCACCCTCCCCATCATCGAAATTAATTTTGCCGCCCTCCCTCAGGGCGCTCCCGCCATCGACTCTTTCGAAGCCAAATTTGTCTATGGCGCAACCGGGGCTGCCCCCATGCACGAAACCGAGTTTTGCCCTGCTCCCGTTACCAAACCACTTGGAAAAAAGATCATTCAGCTCGCTAAAGACGCCTATACCACCATTGGCTGTTGTGACTTTGGTCGCGTTGATATTCGACTTGACGCCAAAGGCGCCCCTCACGTACTAGAAATCAATCACCCCCCCGGTCTTATGTCCGATCCCGAAGAAAGTTCCTTTTTTACCATCGCTGGCCGCGCTGCCGGCTATGACTTTCCGACCCTGATGGGCAAAATTATTAACTCTGCCCGCAAACGCCTCAACCTCTAATCAAACAACGTGATTCTATTTGGGATTGACAGCATCATTTACATCGAATTTCAATTCATAATACTATCTCAGCTATAACGGCTTCTCCTATGCACCCATTCCCATACAACCACTCAATTCTCGGCGGTACTTTTGACCACTTTCATCTGGGTCACGAGCACTTTCTCTCTTCTGCCTTAGCCGATTCTCATCACCTTACCATCGGTCTAGTTGTTAACTCACTCTCCCCCAAACCCTACTCCAGTCAAATAGAGCCATATCCCGTTCGAGAACAAACCCTCCGTCAATTTCTTAAAAGTATTCATGCCGAGTCTCGGGCTACTATCATCCCCCTCCACGACGTTTTCGGCACTAGTCTCACCGACCCATGTATTGATGCTATCTTTGTCACTGCCGAGACATCCCCCAACGCCGAGTTGATAAATCGCAAAAGAGTGACTCGTGCCCTCCCTCCCCTCCCCATCATCTCCGTTGCCCATGTCCGCGGTGATGACGACGAAATCATTAGCTCCAGCCGCATCCGCGAAGGTATAATCGACCGCACCGGTCATTCCTACCTCAAATTCTTTTTACAAAAAGATCTCTACCACCTCCCCCTCGCTCTTCGCGCTACCCTCAAAAATCCACTTGGTAACGAAAAAATAATCCCTCCCTCTTCTCTCCTCATTGCTGTCGGTGATATCACCGCCCAGAATCTTGCTCAATCTGATCATCCCCCCGCCGTGAGTATTATTGATTATCACTCTGCTCGCCGTCCCCTCACTCCCCCGCTCTCATTCCCCCAACCCACTGCTCACCTTCGTAACCCCGCCGGCACGGTCAACTCTGGGATTGCTCCAATCCTTTCTGCCACTCTTTCGGCCTTCACTGACACCCAAACCACTCAAGTCATTGCTATTGATGGCGAAGAAGATTTGCTTACCCTCCCCGCCATCCTCCTTTCCCCGCTCGGCTCAATTATCGCCTACGGTCTCCCCAACCAAGGCATATGCTTAGTCTTAGTCACCCCCGAAAAAAAGCATCTCGCCGAGTCCTACCTCGCCCAATTTAACTAATATTTTGTAGTTGATATAATCAATTTATGAAAAATCTAATCACCGTTTTAGTAGTCCTGATAATAATTCTTGTTGGCACTGTCAGCTACCTGTTCGGTCGTCTTAACCAAACAAGCCAAGTCTCTCCTACTCCCACATCTCTTCCCCTCTCCTCACCCACCACTCAGACTCCAGTAGCCTGCACAATGGAAGCCAAACTCTGTCCCGATGGCTCCTCTGTTGGTCGCTCTGGCCCCAACTGTGAATTTGCTCCTTGCCCCGCTATCAAAACTCAAAAAGTCACAGGTGGTGGTGTTATGTCTTTCCCTCGTTATGAACTTACCATTCCTGCTGACTGGACAGTAAAAAGAGAAACTCCAGGGCCAGATAGCGAGCGCCTCATACTTAATGGAGGTGAACTTGGTTTGACAATTCTTCAGGGTGGCTTTGGTGGCTCAGTATGTCTCTTCCCCGGCGATCCAGACTCCGAAGGACCCAGTGCTCGCTATACCAACTTTGTTGAAATCGCCAACCAAAGTGGCGACAAATTCCGCCGCGCTACTCCCACAAATGGTAAAGGTTTTGCCCTTTGCCAACTCACTCAATATGGCTGGGGCGCACCAACTCTCTACGGCGCATTCTCACTTATTACTCCTCCCTCTCCTACCGACAACGACCTTTCCACAATCGATACAATCCTCGCCTCCCTCACCAAAATCAACAAATAAACTTATCTCACACTACTACTGGCTCGAGAAATGGATGCAATTTCGGACAACTGACTGGATTAACTACCTCGAATATCCAGAATTTACCCTCAAGGATGTCAACCATTTCTTGCATGCTTAATTTAGAAATGTTTTCAGTGACAGTGAAAACATTTAGTCATTAGTTTTCAACAGTGGTTTTTCCCAACCAAAACATGTTTCCCTTTCTTTCAATTTGTCGAAAGCAACAACACTGCTTGGGTCCAACTTAACAAATTCTTGCAGTATGTCCACTACTTCCTCAATAAACCCACCCACTTCACCATCCGAATCATCAACTCCACCAGTACAAAGTTTTTTGTCCAGTCTTAATAGCAAATCAACTAATAATCCCGCTGTTTGGGTGTTTACTGGCAAATCGGAAATAACAACAGACAGCCGGTTGCAACCTTCGGAAAGTGAGTTTTGATAAGCAAACCAGGTACGGGAAGGACCCGTGTATGCTTTGATGTAGCGAAGTGAGGCAGTAATTGTTTGTTTTATAATTGACAGCTCGGTGTCTGATAAGGTTCTCAATTTGCCACTGCAAACTGGATTCTGGACCAGTTTCTTATCGTTGTCGGTTAATGGCTTTCCATCTTGAACAACATAAATTGCCAAGGCAACCATGTGTTTGCAAAGTGTGCCATTGTCTCCCAAATAACATGTACAATGACCATAGTCATACCGCCTTGCTTCCACTGAGACTCGATATGGTTTTGTACCCACTACAACGGCTGTGTACGATCGAATACCTTCTTCAACTTGAGTTACCTTGCCACTTTCATATAAAGCTACTGCTTTTCCAAATGTTGACCCATCAGTGGCAAACTTGATTTTATCGAGAGTAAAGTCAGGAGGATTCATATTAGTTTGGGTTCTATAGCTCAGTCCTTCGGAAAAGATGGTAATGACGAATTACTCTGGATCGGAATGATTCTTCTTTAACCATGTCCGCAACAAGACCAAGAAAATACTCTGAATACTTAGATTGGATACATAGTGGTTCTAAGTAAGCACCAACCATTTGTTTTGCCGATTCCCTATCACCGCCAGCCCAAATAGTGTAGAAAGGGATAGACTCCCAACCAAAGCCGATTGTCGCCAAAATTTCTCCTTGCCGATCTATAACAATTACGTTAAGCATCACTTTTCGGCAGCCACATTTCTTGTCGTCACAAAAACTTTCAACGATAGCGTATGCCCCAATTGGAGGAGTATTTGTTCCTGACTGTAAAATTTTAACTACTTTAGTTTCTTTATCTGCTATATCGGGAAAATATTTATAAAAAGGAACAAATGCTTTCATATATTGATATCAATTACTTCTTTTTACCTTGAATTAATTGTTTAACCACTTTGTCAAAATCTGAAATGTAATGCTTGTCTTGCTCTTTTTTAAATACTTCGTATTCTTTTAATGCCAAGGTCTCTGCCACTTCATGACTAATTTTCCCAGCATTGGTCAAAATCTCGTATTCGCTAAACTTTAGAAAAGCGTTGAGTTTTTCTACCCAATCTTTCATGGTCATGGCTCGACTTCGCGCGGCTTGTAATTCGGCATAATCTAAATACATGTTACCAATGCTATTGAGATGAGCTAACTCTTTTTTGTCCAGATAGTTCTTGGCTATCACGACGTCGCTGGGCATTATTTTACCTTCTGGTGACCGTCGCCAAGAAGTCAATCCCATCTTCTCTTTTTTATTACTTGCACGTTCCACTATGATTTCAGCCGCAGTTTTGCCGGTGATGGCAAAGTGCAGTTTGTTCTGGACAGTCGCAAAAAACTGTTTGCTCTCATACGCCTGTGGTGAGTAATCAACTGCCGTGGCATAAATATCAGTGATTTTTTGATAAATCATCCGTTCACTGGTGCGGATATCTTTGATTTCTTCATAGAGTTCGTCAAAATATCTGGTACTAAAGCGGGAACCATATTTCATTCGATTAGCATCTAGGACATAGCCTTTGTGGATATAGTTTTTCAAAATTCCTGTTGCCCACTGGCGAAATTGGGAACCTCGATCAGAACTGACACGATATCCGACTGCAATGATTGCCTCAAGGCTGTAGAAAGTCACCTTTCGAGAAACTTCTCTTTCCCCCTCTTTTTGAACTACCGAGAATTCCTCGATAGTTGACTTTTGGTCAACCTCATTTTCCTGGTAAATATTCTTTAGGTGAAGCGAAACGTTATCAATCGAGCAATCAAAAAGCTCAGCCATTTTCTTCTGGGTAAGCCAAATATTCTCTTCGGCAAATAATACTTCAATATTTACCGATCCGTCTGGAGTTTGATAGAAAGCTATTTGATTGTCCGGTATTTTTTTTGCCTGACCCATATGGGACAAGTATAACTCTTTTGGTTATTTTCGGGAAACCTTTTTGGGCAATGTACATTTGTGTAATTTAGTGGTTGTTTCTGTCCGTTAATGCTCCCC
>Ga0172369_10002473_pt1 | contig 25422 bp, 18 predicted proteins | sample LakKiv25m_FD_114539 | JGI IMG/M metagenome (GOLD analysis project Ga0172369, IMG submission 114539) | Freshwater microbial communities from Kabuno Bay, South-Kivu, Congo - kab_022012_11.25m | ecosystem: Environmental > Aquatic > Freshwater > Lake | place: Democratic Republic of the Congo...
CCTCGCCGCAGGCGGGGCGCGCGGCGTCGGGCGCGCCATCGTGTGCGAACCGTCGGGCTGCCGGGTCGGCACGCGCCACCGCGGCATCCTCGCGCTGCGCGTGCACCGCGCGGGCGTCGGAGGCCATTCGTCGCGCGCGGATCTGCTGCCGGCTCCGCTGGCGGACCTGGGCCGGCTCGCCGCGGCGCTGGACGACTGGGGCCGCGCCCGCCGCGGCGAGGGCCCGCCGGGCTATCCGGGCATGTGCGTGAACGTCGCCCGCATCGACGGCGGCCGGGCGTTCAACATGGTGCCGGAGGAGGGAACGCTCACGGTGTCGGCCCGTCCGCCGCCGGGCGCCGACACGGCGGCCGTGCGCGCGGAGCTGGCGGAGCTGTGCCGCCGCGTCGTTCCCGGGTGCGATGTCGCGATTCTGCTGGAAAACAGGTCGTTTGCGACACGCGACCTGCGCTCGTTCGAGCCGCTGCTGGGCGAGGCGGCGCGGACGCCCGCGGACCTGGGGTACTGGACGGAGGCGGCGCTGCTCTCCGAGGCGGGCGTCGACGCGGTCGTGTGCGGCCCGGGCGACGTCGCGCGGGCGCACGCGGCCGACGAGAGCCTGGGAGTGGACGAACTTGCACACGCGGTGAAGCTGTTTTCCCGGGTGTTCCGCGCGACGGCGCGGTAGGAGGCGGACGCAGGGATGGACCCCAGCGACGTGGTGCTTCGTTTCCTGGAGGGCGCAGGCCGCCGGTCCGAGGCGGAGTTCTACCTTGGGCTCTTCCGCTCGGAGCCCAAGGAGCAGTTCGCGGCGATTGCCGTGAGCGCGTTCGTCGAGCGCGACGCGGCAGAGGCCGTGGTCCTGGATCTGCGTTTCCTGGGCGCTCTGGGACTGCACCCGACCGTGCTGCTGGGTCTGCTGGATCCGGGCGACGCCGACGACCAGGCGGAGCGGCTTCGACGCCGTCTGGAGCAGGCCGGCGTACGCGCGGCGGTGCTGAGCGCGGGCGGGACGGACCTGGCTTTCCGGGCGACGCGGCTGGCGCGAGGCGGCACGGTGCCGGTCGTCCCGTTCCCGCAGCGCGGACCCGACGGCGAGGGGGGAAGATTCGACAAGGCAGGAGCGCTTCTGGCAAGCCTCCGCACGCGCAAGCTCATCTTCCTGCACCGCCCCGGCGGGCTGCGGCAGAACGGCGTGCTGGTGCCGCTGGTGAACCTGTCCACGGACGCGGACGCGCTGCTGCGCTCGGCGGAGCTGACCGATCGCGAGCGCGCCATCGTGGCGCAGTCGCGGCGGCTCGTGCTGGACCTGGTGCCGCACAAGCTCGTGGTGAGCGTCGCTTCGCCTCTGAACCTGCTGCGCGAGCTGTTCACGACGAAGGGTGCCGGCACCATGCTGCGTCGCGGCGCGCGCGTGGAGCGGCGCGCCGGTTACGCGGACGTGGACGTGGGGCGGCTGCGCTCGCTGCTGACCTCGGCGTTCGGGCGCGAGCCGGTCCCGGCGTTCTTCGACCGGCCGGTCCACAGCATCTACCTGGAGGAGGGCAACCGGGGGGCGGCGATACAAGAGGCAACGCCGCTGGGGTCGTACCTGTCCAAGTTCGCGGTCGAGCCCGAGGCGCAGGGCGAGGGCATCGGGCGCGACCTGTGGGAGGCGTTCGTCGCGTCGCACCCGGTGGTGTACTGGCGCGCGCGGCCGGCGAATCCCATCGGCGAATGGTACGGCAAGGTGGCCGATGGGCTGGCGCGCACGCCGCAGTGGACGGTGTACTGGAAGGGCCTCGCGCCCGCGCGCATTCCGGACGCCGTCGACGACGCGCTCTCGCGGCCGAAGGATCTGCCGCCGACTTCCCCGGAGCGCACGTGAGTAGCTCCGTGCCGCGGATTTCCGTGGTGATTCCCGCCTGGAACGAGGAGGCCTATCTGCCGCGCCTGCTCGACAGCGTCGACGCGGCCCGCGCGCGTTTTCCGGGCGGGTCGGAGCAGATCGAGGTCGTGGTCGCCGACAACGCCTCGACGGATCGCACGGCGGAAATCGCCGCGGCGCGCGGGTGCAGGGTCGTGCGCGTCGAGAAGCGCGTCATCGCGGCGGCGCGCAACGGCGGCGCCGCGGCGGCCAGGGGCGCGATCATCGCGTTCGTGGACGCGGACTCGACCATCCACCCGGACACGTTCGACGCGATCGAGCGTGCGATGGCGGGCCGTCGTTTCGCCGGCGGCGCGACGGGCGTGCACATGGAGCGCGTCACGCCGGGCGTCGCGGCGGCGTTCGCGATGATGATCTGGCTCGTGTGGGCCACCGGCATGGACACGGGCGTGGTGTTCTGCCGGCGGGCGGACTTCGAGGCGCTGGGCGGCTACGACGAGTCGCGGCTGTTCGGCGAGGACGTGAAGTTCCTCTGGAGGCTGCGCCGGCTCGGGAAGGGCCGCGGCGAGCGTCTGGTGCGGCTGCGCGGCGTCAAGGCGGTCACGAGCGTGCGCAAGTGGGAGTCCCACGGCGACTGGTACTACGTGCTCATGCTGCTTCGCGCGCCGGTGCTGCCGCTGCTGTCGCGCGGCTACGTGGAGCGCATGGTGCGGCGCATCTGGTACGAGGGGCGAGGACCGCGCAATCCGCCATCGGCGTCTCTCCCGTGATGCCCCGCCGCGCCGACGGCCGGGGCGGAATCGGCGCATGCGCGATGCGGCCGTGCGTCTTGTGCGGTGCAACATGAAAGCGGAGGGACCGGCGGGCTGTTCGGAGACCCCCGCGGTCCCCGGTCTCAGGAGTCCTCTTCTCCCGTGTCCAGCCACCATCGCGCGATCGGGAGTTCCACGGCGTCGAACGGCTCCAGGCGCGCGGTCGGCTCCGGGTGTCCCGCGGAGGCGATCAGCTTCCAGCCGCCCTCTTCCAGCCGGAGCACCTCCACGATCCGCTCGATCGGCTCGACGAGCCAGTAGTGCCGGACGCCTTCGCGCGCGTAGATGCGCTTCTTCACGAGCCGGTCGCGCCTGCGGGCCCGCGGCGATGGCGAGACGATTTCGCAGACCCAGTCGGGCGCCTGGGCGATGTAGGGCGCGTTGGGCAGCGACCGCATCCGTTCGCGCCGCCATCCGGCAAGGTCGGGCACGACCACGTCGTCGCCCAGGTGGAGCTCCGGCACGTGGAGGAACCACCAGCCCCCGGGACGCGCGGGCCCGTCGGGCGGGCCGTCGTAGTGGCCCAGGATATCCGCCGGCATGCGCGTGCCCGTGAACGCGTGCGGCGTCGCGGGCTGCGGCGACAGCACCAGCTCGCCCTCGAGGATCTCCGCGGTCATGCCTTCCGGCGCGTCGAGCACGTCCTGGTAGGTCGCGCGTCGCTTCCTCGGCGGCTCGGTCATGGGCACGCCCTCCACGTTCATCATAGCGCCACCTCGCGCGGCACGCGCCGCCACGCGCGGCAAAGCAAGAGACGTGCCGCCCGCAGGATGCCCGTGGACGCGGTTTTCGGGCGGGATTCCGTCTCGTCGGTCCCAAAATGGGACGAATCGGTCCCGTTTTGGGACCAGCGCGCCTGCGCTTCCGCGTGCAACGAGGCGCCGCACGGAGGGGCCGCCCGCGGCGTCAGCGCGCGTGGAGGTCGGAAAGCGCCTGCTGCAGCGCGAAAACGAGCTGCGCCGGGCGCTCCACGTGGAGAAAGTGCCCTGCCTCTTCGACCGCGATCACCGGCGCGCCCGCCGACCGGAAGCGCTGTACATCGGCATCGGTGACGTAGGGTGACATCCCTCCGTGGATGCAGGCGACATGCGCTCCGGGCCGCTCGACCGCGGACCACAGATCCGGCGTCGCCACCGCAGCGCCCAGACGAAGCAGCGCCGAACGGTCGACGCGCCAGCCGAGTCCGCCGGGCACCGGCACGAGATTCGTGAGAAGCCACTCGGTCAGGTCGGATGCCAGCCCCTGCTGCGCGAACCATTCGCGCATCTCCTCGCGTTGCGAGACCCGTTCCGGCGCCTGCGCCAGAAGCCGCGCCAACAGAGGCGTGTCGAGCGGCGGAATCGGCCCCGGCGCGATGTCGAGCAGAATGGTGGAACGCACCGCCTCAGGATCGCGAGTCGACGCGGCCAGCGCCACACGCCCGCCCAGCGAGTGTCCGACAAGGTCCACCGCGCCGGAAGCCAGCGCGTGCGCCGTGTCGAGCACGTCGGCGGCCAGCGTGGACAGATCCGCCGCGGGCGGCAGCGCCGGCGACGCGCCGTGGCCCGTCAGGTCCACGGTGAAAAGCGACAGCGTCGGATCCGCCTCCGACCAGCGGCGCGCCAGTCCCGCGAGATTGCGCCCCGCTCCCAGAAAGCCGTGCAGCAGCAGCACCGGGCGCGGGCCCGTTCCCGTCCGACGCCGCGCGAGAAGAGCCATCGCACCTCCGCTGTGACGTGCTGCGGCATGCTCGGGTCGGCCCGGGCCTGCGTCAACGGGGCAATCGTCCTGTGGGCAACGCCTTCTTTCTGTTCACCGCCCGGATCCGTCCGGCGACTGATCGGTCGATACGCGCGACCTTGGCGCCCAGCGCCGAGCCGATGGTGCCCACACACCGGCCGACAGCCTGCACACAGCGGGTGTCCAGTCGCGCGACAGAGGCGGACGGCGCAAAGACCGGATTCGGCAGCGTTTTCTACCTGGCATCGGCCGTGCAAGGTTTCCCGGTGTCCGGCGAGCTGGAAGATCAACTGTCGGCAGGTGGCCTCGAGCCGCGGTGTTGCGAGATGCCGCGGAGTTCAGGCCGGAAACCTCGTGCGGGTCGGTAGCCTGATTCCAGGCCAACCGGGCTCCGAGTCGGAAACACGCCGTGGACCGGTCGCAGCGGGTTCGTTGCGGAGCAAGGTCGGGGGCGGAGGCGGCGCAAGCCGCTGCGGCACGGAGAGGGAGCACCCGGAGGAGGAGAAGCCCGAGAGGGGCGCGGAGCCTCGGACGCTTTAACCGGTCGTCCGAAGTCACCGCACTCGACGCGGGGAGCAAGGCCCTGAAGCCGGCACACGGCATCCCGGAGCGGGCAACCGCAGGGAGGCTGCGTCGAACGGCACGAGGGCACGGACCGGGGAAACCCGGCACGGCTCCGCGCGAGGGACAAACCCCTGAGGGGCGGGAACCCTTTGCGGCTGCGGGGTGAAACAAACCCGCAAGGCAGATCGGGGAGCAAACCGTCGAGGGCGGGAGGAACGCCGAGGACGGAACGTAGCGGGAGGCCGGGTGCCTTCCGCGCCAGGTGGCTCCGACCTGCTGACGCCGCGAAAAGGGCCCGACCGAACCCCATGGAAGGCGCTTCCGCGCGGAAGGTCGTCTCCGACGATCGGCCGCTCCACGGGAGCAGGCAGCGCGACGCCGCGCTTCGAAGAGGAGGCTGCTCGAGGGAGGATGAACCCGACGCCCACGCGACGGGGGACGCCGACCGGAGAAAGCACGACAGGGGCGAAAGCCCTTCTGCTCATGCCCCGCGGGCCAACCCGACACGCCCGCGTTCCGGTCGGTCACAAGACTCCGAGGAGCCGCCAACCTCATGGAAGCCAGCACTTCGGGAGCAATCCCGTGCGTGCAGCGCCCGCTGTACTCGAACCTTCGAAGGGGACGGACCTGCCGCAGGATCTTCCGGTTTGCCGGACGTTTCCATTTTTCCCCCGCGTGAATCCGTGGACGGCGGGCAGCCGGGTCGCCGGCTCGCAGATCGCCTCCGCCGGGTGCCTTTTCAGCCGTCTTGCGCGCGAATCGTCGCGGACGAGCGTTCCGGGCGCGGATCGGCACGGCCATCCGAAGCGCTCGGTCCCCGGACATGGTATCCTCCCGTCTCCATGAGACGAGGAGGCACCATGCCGTCCGGGCTCCGCGCTGCGTTCGCCGCCGCGCTCGTCCTCTCTGCCCCCGCCGCCGCTCTGCCGCTGCTGGGCTACCAGGGCCGCCTGCTGCGCGCCGACGGCACCGCCGCCTCGGGCACGGCGTCGGTGGCGTTCGGCGTTTTCGCCTCGGAAACAGGCGGATCGGCGCTCTGGCAGGAGACGCAGACCCTCGGGCTCTCCGAGGGCTACTACGCCACGTTCCTCGGCCTCGTCTCGCCGGTGCCCGAATCCGCCTTCGATGGCCAGGCGCGCTGGCTGGAGGTGCGCGTCGGTGGCGAGACGCTCCTCCCGCGCCAGCGAGTCGGCTCGGTCCCCGACGCGGTGGTCGCCCGCAGCGTCGCCGGAGGCAGCGCCAGCGTGACGTCACTCGCCGTCGGCGGCCAGACCGTCGTGGGCCCCGACGGGCGCCTCGCGGGCAGCGCGCGTTACCAGGCCGGATCGGGCATTTCGATCGACTCGTCGCAGGTCGTGTCCCTGCAGACCTGCGCCTCCGCCCAGTCGCTGGTGCGCGACGCGACGTCCTGGCGGTGCGCGGACGCGGGAGGAGTGACGGCCGTGACCGCGGCCGCACCTCTGACGGCCGGAGGGACACCGGGCGCCCCGCACCTCTCGATGCCGCAGGCGGCCGCCAACGCCTCCGGCTACCTGGCATCCGGGGACTGGACTCTGTTTTCCGGGAAGTACGACGCTTCGACGCAGTGCGGCGGCGATCTTTCCGGATCGCTGGCCGCGCCGGCTGTGGTCCGGCTGCAGTCGCGCGCGCTGTCGCCGGCGGCGCCCGCGGACGGCCAGGTTCTGAAGTGGAGCGGCGCCGCGTGGGAGCCGTCGGCCGACGAGAACTCCGGCGGCACGGTCACGAGCCTCACGGGCCACGCGCCGCTGACGGTCTGGAACGGATCGAACGTGCCGGAAATCTCGCTCGCGGCCGCGGCCGCCGGCGCGGATGGGTATCTGTCCTCGACCGACTGGGCCGCGTTTTCCGCCAAGTTCGACGCGGCGACGACCTGCGGCGGCGATCTGCAGGGCGTGCTGGCCTCGCCGCTCGTCGCGCGCATCCGGGGCGTGCCGGTGCAGAGCGCCGCGCCGTCGGCGTCGCAGGTGCTGCGTTTCGACGGGACGGCCTGGGCTCCGGCGTCGCTCGCGGTGTCGGACGTCGGCGGAATCTCGTCCGGCTACCTCGACCTGACCGGAAACCAGTCGATGTCGGGCACGAAGACCTTCTCGACCGCGCCGGCATTCGGCACGCCGCTGGCCATCGCGAGCGGCGGTACGGGGATCACCGCCGCGCCGTCTTCCGTCGGGCAGTACCTTCGTGCCAGCGGCGCCGGTGCGTGGGCACCGGGCGCCATCCAGTCGTCCGATCTGCCCGCGTCGTTCGCACAACTCGACCAGACCAACATCTGGGACGACGATCTGCAGGTGAAGAACCTGAAAGTGGAGGACAGCGACGCCGACACGCACCTGCGCGTGACGAGCAACGGCGGGCTCGCGATGGTGAAGCTCGCCGGAGCGGGCGGCAGCGGCAACCTCGAGTTCGGGCGCGCGTCCAACACGCTGGGCTGGTGGTCCGACACGCTCGGCGCGCAGGTCTTCACGGCTGACAGCGGCACCGGCAACCTCGGAGTGGGTACCATGTCGCCCGCGTACCGGCTCGACGTGCAGGGCGGGCGCGTGAACGCCTCGGGCGGCCTGTGCATCGCGGGCGACTGCCGCACCGGATGGGCGCAGGTCGGATACTGGGCGCTGGCCGGGTCGGCGCTCTACGCCAATGCGGGCACGAGCGTGGGCATCGGCACGACGACGCCCGCCTACACGCTGGATGTGCAGGGATCGCTGGGCGTTTCCGCATCCTCGCAGAACTCGTATTTCCGCTCCGCGTCGGCCTCCGGCTACTCGCGCGTCTACGTGAACAACGACGCGGGGGCGGGGCCGGCCATCCTCGTCTACGGATCGGGATTCGCCGGGACCAACGCCGAAAGCGGCCTCCCGAACGCGAACCTGACGACCCTCGTCGCGCAGGGTTCCAACGGTTTCGTCGTGGGCACGAACTCGGCGTATCCGCTGATCTTCTCGACGAATCACGCCGAGAAGATGCGCGTCACGGACGACGGCAAGGTCGGCATCGGCAACGCGAACCCGACGAACGTCCGCCTGTCGGTGTTCGGACCGCAGCAGGACTCGGCCCAGAACGCCAACATGCTCGAAATCGCGGCGAACAACGCGTCGGGCCAGGGCAAGGGGTTCTACGTGAAGGTGGACGCCAACGCCCCGTCCGTGCTGCTGCGCACGGGCGCGGCCGGCCCGGGACCGTCGCTGTCGCTGGCCGGAGACACCGAGACGCCCGCCATGACGATTCTCACCTCGGGCAGCGTGGGCGTCGGCACGACGGCGCCGGCCGCGAAGCTCAGCGTCTCCGGCGGAGTCCAGATCGGCACCGACGCGGCCACGTGTACGAGCGCGAAAGCGGGCACGCTGCGCTGGGACGGGGCCCACTTCCAGGGCTGCAACGGCTCGCAGTGGCTGTCGCTGGACAACGTGCAGCCGCCTTCGCAGGCGCCCGGCAGCATCTCCGCCGCGTTCGTAGGAACGCCGAGCGGTTCCACCGGAACGTACCGGCTCACATGGGCGGCGGTCTCGGACCCGGGTCTCACCGGCTATCTCATCGAACGTTACAGCGCGTCCGCGACACCATTCCCGAGCACGCCGACGGAGACGGCCACGGTGTCGAGCACCACGCTCACCCGCGATTTCACCGGGCTTTCGAACAACACGGCGCACCTGTTCCGCGTGGCGGCGGTGAACGGCGGCGGCACGGGTCCGTATGGAGGCTCGGGGCTCGCGGTCTACACCACGGTGGGCACGTCCACCTGGCCGCGACCCGACGCCGTCACGCTCGTCGAATACCTGGTGGTCGCGGGCGGAGGCGGAGGCGGCTTCTGCATCACCGGCGACGGCGGAGGAGGTGGTGGTGGCGCCGGTGGACTGCTGAGAAGCACGGCATACGCGGTTTCCGGCGGTTCCTACTCGATCGTCGTGGGCGACGGCGGCGCGGGGTCGGCGGGTTCCGCTTCGAACGGATCCAACGGCCAGACGTCGTCATTCGGATCGATCTCCGCGACGGGCGGCGGCGGCGGCGGCTCGACGCGCAGCAGCGCCAACGGCAACTCGGGCGGGTCGGGCGGCGGCGCCGGCTCGGACCTCGGCGGGGACAGCGGCGGGACGCCCGTCTCGGGCCAGGGCAACTCGGGCGGCAGCAACAGCACGGGCTCCAGCGGCGCCGGCGGAGGCGGAGCCGGCGGCGCGGGCGGAAACGCGACCAGCGGCGATGCCGGCGCGGGGGGAGCAGGACTCGCGTACTCGACGTCGGGAACGTCGCTCTACTACGCGGGCGGCGGAGGCGGGGGCAAGTACGGTGCCGGCGCCGGCAACGCGGGCGCCGGCGGCAGCGGAGGAGGCGGCAGCGGAGGCAAGGGAGCTGTGGGCGTCGCCGGCCAGGCGAACACCGGCGGCGGAGGAGGCGGCGGCGGCATGGACTCCAGCAGCCGCGGCGGCGGGGCCGGAGGGGCGGGGATCGTGATCCTGCGGTACTGACCGAATCGCTGCGTCGGGCGGGTTTCAAGTACGCACCGCCAAGGCGCCAAGGACGCCAAGGAACGCCAGGGGAAAAGACCTGATGGGCCCGGGCGGACGGCTGGAAACCCTTGTTTTCTTGACGTACTTGGCGTTCCTTGGCGCCTTGGCGGTTGATCCTGAAGGCCGCCCCGCCCGGGCTACCGGGCCGACCCCTGAGCCGGCCGGAACTCGCGCAGCAGCAGGTCGAACGCGCCGCGGTTGAGCGCGCACGCCGTCCCCGCGGCGCGCCGCGACGGGCCCAGCACGTAGACGAGGTAGCGCGTCTCCTCGTCCTCGAGCGCCGCGATGCGCACTTCGGCGTCCGCGTCGCCCCGCATCCCGGAGGCGTTCACGAGCAGACCCTCGAACGGGAAATGCGCGAGCCCCAGCGCACGCGGCTCGTCCGTTTCGGCGAAGGCCACGCCCGCGTCCTGCTCCAGGTTCTCCTTCGCGAGCGCAATCAGGTCCAGCGGCCCGATGCGCGGAAACTGCACCTTTGCGAAGGCCTGCACCGCGATGAAGCCCGCGACCTGCCCCGCCTGCCTGCGCTTGAGCGCCAGGCCCGACATGCCCTTTTCGAGCTTCTCCTGCGGCGCCTCGGCCGTCCAGTCCAGAGGGTGCAGAACCAGACGCTTTCCGAACGCCTCCGCACGCACGCGCTCCGCGAACGAACCCGAAGGTGCTCCCAGCGGCTTGAATGTGAACAGCACCACCGCGAACGCTTCCGCGAGCTCGCCGTATCCCGCCTCGGCCACCCGGCCCGAGATGAGGTACAGCCGCGGACCCTGCCGCGCCGCTGTCAGCCGGAACACGAAGCGCTCGGCGCCCGACGCGCTGCGCACGAGCCAGTCGGCCGGCTGTCCCGGCAGCCCCGTCGGCGCATCTCCGCGCAGGCGCTCGTGGCCCGTGTTTTCGACGTAGAGGTCCAGCCAGTCGCCCGCCGTGATTTCGGCCGGAAGGAGCACCGCCTGGATTTCGATCTCCGCCGCGAACGGCGCGTCGGGCGGCGTGCGGTAGAGCCGCAGCGTGACCGGCCGGTTGGGCTCTCGCGGCGGCTCGCCCTTCACGTCGATGGCGACCCAGCCGTTGCGCACGAGCGTCTCGAACTCGAGGCCGGCGTCGCCGAACGGCCGGACGATCGACTTGTAGTACCGCTCCGGAATGGTCCCGCCCGCAGGCAGATCCCGGTTCGGGTCCGTGGGGAACGGGTAGGCGTCGGGAAGAGTCATGTGTGTCTGCAGGCGCTACTTGGATCGCTGCTTGGGCTTGTTTCCGAAGGAGATGTCGACGTCCCAGCCCGCTCCGAGCAGCAGCTCGGCCTCCCCTTCGCCGCCGACGTGGACGCGTCCTTCCTCGCGGTCGTAGTACGCGTGCCCGCCCACCGCTCCGCCTGCGCCGCCCGCCGAGCCCGAGAGGCCCGTGCGGATCGTGATGCTCTTGTCGGGGAAGAAGGGAATCGGGATGTTGTACTCGCCGCCGACGCGGCCCTCGGCGAGCTGCGCGTCGGCGCCCACGTGTCCCGACAGGCCGACGCGCTTGCCGTCGTCGCCCACGAGCACGTCGGCCTTCGCATGCGCGGACAGCACGCTGCCCCCGCCTTCGACGCGCACGTAGGGGTTGACCTTGTCGCCTCCGAAGCCGACCGCGCCCTCGCCCTGGAGCACCGCGGCCCCGGCGTTGCCGGTCATGCTCGCGCCGTAGTCGCGCAGGCGTAGCGCGCCGTCGGCGCCCGCGTGCAGCAGGTCGGCCGAGCCGCTGGTCTGCACGAAGCCCATGAAGCTGCGGCTGCCCCGGGCATGGACGAGATTCGCCTCGGCGCGCCCCGCCAGGTCCATCCCGTCCTTGCGCAGGCTCGCGCTGCCTTCCGCCGACGCCTGGAGCAGCTCGACGCTGCCGTTCTTGCCGGGAATCGAGACGACGCTGCCGCCGGCGCGGCCCTCGGCGGAAAGCTGCCCCGGACCGCGGGTGGTGCTCCCGCTCGCCCCGCCCTGCAGCAGCTTGATCTTGCCGTCCTTCACCGCCTTCTGCAGCCGCTCCCGGGCGGCCGTGGCGGCGGCGGCCGCGCTCTGTTCCAGGTACTTCAGCGCGGTCGCCGGCTTCATGGCGCCGCTCAGAAGGCCGAATGCACTGGAAAAGACGGGCGATTCGCGAGGCGCCATGGCGCACTCCCGGCAGGGTACGCGGGCGGGACGATCCGACCGGCGACCGGAGAAGCATCATAGCACCGGACGCGCGGTCCCGGGGGGCGGGATGAACGATGCCCATACGCTCGACACACTCGGTGCCGCGCAGCCCTGCCTACTGCGCAGCCGTCTCGGGAGCCGCTGCCCCATCGCCCGGCACGGGGGACGGCGTCGTCGCTTCGGGCTTCGTCTCCGCCTTGCCGTCGTCACCCTTGAGGACCTTCGGGCCGGTGGCGCCGTCGGGCTTCTCGCCGGCGGCGGGCTTGGCAGGTGCCGCGCCGTCCTTCTTCTTGCGCGGCAGGGACCGGCGCTCGATTCCCCATGCGACCTGCGCCTCGTGGCCCGGGATGTTCACCCGAATCCACGGCGCATAGTCCTTGCGCCATGCCGCGGCCGACTCCGGACGCGCATCGCGCAGGAGCTTGGCGGCCCCCCGCAGACTCTTGTCGAGCATCTCCTGCTGCGCCAGCCCGTCCCGGTGCGCCGTCAGCACCTGGCGCCCGATGGCGAGGCTTATCCCCTTTGCCCAGAGGAAGGGCGGGTCCACGATGCCGGGAATGCGGTCCAGCAGCAGTCCCAGCCGCTCGGAGTCCTGCTCGGGCGTGTCGCCGACCGTGAGCGTGCCGAGCCCGGAGAGAATCTCCTCGCAGCCGAACCAGACGTAGCGCACGCCGTGCAGCAACCGGGCCAGGTACTTGTGCGCGGCGTCGAACGACTTCTCGATCTGTTCGTAGGCCTTGCTGTCGGTGCCGACGATAGCCAGCGCGGGCCGCAACTGCCCGCCCATCGCTTCGAGCCGCGCCCAGACCTCGGGCCTCATGTACTTGCGCTGCTCGGCGTGCAGCAGCAGCAGATCGTAGAGCTGCACCAGACGGACATGGTTCGCATCGGCGGCCAGCGGCATTCATCCTCCGGAACGGGCAAGCGGCAGCACCCAGGGTGAAGACGTGCGGCAGCATACAGAATAATGCGGAGTCGTCAAGAGACTGGCCTGTCTTCAGGTAGTACCACCTGGACCGGCTGCCCGGAAGCACCGCCCGGGGGAGTCGATCGCCTGCATGCGACTGCCGGGGGAGGCGCCTGGAGGAGTCGAGCGCGTGCATGCGACTGCCGGGGGAGCCACCTGGAGGAGTCGAGCGCGTGCATGCGACTGCCGGGGGAGGCGCCTGGAGGAGTCTGTCGCATGCGTGCGACTGCCGGGGGAGGCGCCTGGAGGAGTCTGTCGCATGCGTGCGACTGCCGGGGGAGGCGCCTGGAGGAGTCGAGCGCGTGCACGCGACTGCCGGGGGAGGCGCCAGGAGGAGTCCACCGCATGGGTGCGACCGCCGGGGAGGCTCCAGTGCCACATGCGCGCATGCAGACATGTCTGTGAACCATCGGAAACGCAGGCAGCGATGACGCGCCGTGTCATCGGGGAAAGCACGAAGGCCGTCGCATCCCGGGCAGGGCGGTCCCGTTCGCGCCGGGCGCCGGTCGGGGCACTCCACCGCCCCTCGGCGCAACGCGGGGGCGCGGGGCGGGGCGGGGCGCGGGCGCGCCCCGGCGAGGGGCGGCGAGGGGCGGCAGGCGCGGGGAGAGGATGACGCAATGCGTCGGCGCTGGCCGCCGGCGGGCTCCACCTCGCCGCGGTGAGCGCCGTGAGACATTCCTGCCGAGGACATGTGGCCAACTGGCGCACTCGGAGGTGTGCGATCGGCGTGCAAGCGCCCCTCGCCGCCAAGAGGCGGGCGGAAGCGCTGGCAGGCGGGATGCACCGGCGGCCGGGGCTCGGCGACGACGACCTTGACCTCTTCCGTCCGCCGCGCGAGAACCGCGGCGAACCGGATGCACATCGGCGCCCGCGGGGGGGGCGATGTCAGACCCGTCGGATAGCGTGTTGTCAGAGGGGCGCGCAGGGGCGCGTCCAGCGTGCGGGATGGTGGTGAGGCGGGAACTCAGCCGGGGCAGGCCGGCACGGAGAATGCGATGGAAAACGAGAGCAAGACGGAACCGAGCAAGGTGACGCTGGACAAGCTGACAACCATGGTGAGCGACGGAGCCGTCGCCATCCGGGGCAAGGCAGTCCTGGAACCGGCCGGTGGTCCGTTGGACAAGGTCTTCCCGCCGTCGCACGCCGTCAAGGAGGAAAACCTGGGGCACGGCAAGCGGCTCGGTGCGAAGTATGCGTTCGAGACGCGACGGCTCGGCGGTGCCGACGTGACCTGCGTGCTGCTCGACTCGGTGCAGAGCCAGGCGAATCGGATGGAGGAGGCGCTGCAGGCCCTGTGGGACGAGGGGCGCATCCGGCTGCCGGTCGTCGAGGTGGACTTCAGCGAGGCGCCCGACGTGGGGCGCGTCACCTCGCTCACGGCGCCGCACCGCGTCTCCGACGCGCTGCTGCGCGACAGCCTGACGCCGGAGGGCGAGCTGTTCCGCGTGTCGAAGACCGGCAAGTCGTTCACGGATGCCACCGTCCGCAACGCAACGCCGCTGCTCAAGGTCTGCCCGACCGGCCTCGTTTTTGGGCTCTGGGACAGCACCGGGCCCAAGGGAGGACTGGGCGCGAAGTTCGCGCGGACGCTCGTGTCCGAGATCATCGGCGTCGGAGCGCAGGCCGGCATGAAGACGTCGAGCCGCATCGACCCGGCGGGCATAACCAAGGCGCCAGTGCCGGTTCTCAAGGCCGCGAAACCGGAGGAGCTCTGGACCGACCAAGAGGACGCGGCCGAGAAGGACGAGGACGGCAACCCTGTCCCGTACGGCAAGAAGGAGAAGGCCGGCAAGGCCACCGCCATCAACCACAGCAACATCCCGCCCGGCATCGACGAACTGGCGGGCGGCGTGACCATCGACTATGCGCTCCACACGGTCGTGCTGTCGCTGGCCGGGCTGCGCAAGCTCGGATTCCCCGACAAGAACGACGGCACGGCGGCCGCCAAGGCGCGCACGGCACTCGCGGCGCTCGGCCTGCTCGCCATCGTCGCGGCCGAGCGCCGCGGGCACGACCTGCGTTCGCGGTGTTTGCTCGTCCCGCGCACGAAGGATCCCGCGACGGGCGCAGGCGTCCACGGGCGGCTCGCAATCGAGGCGGTGCTGCCCGACGGTTCGACGCGGCCCGTGAGCCTCGACATCGAGGATGCCATCAAGACCTATGAGGCAGCCGTCGATGCACTTCCCGCCGACGTGCGGCAGGCCTTCGGCGAGTGCAGGAAGCCGCTCCTGACGCTCAAGCCGTCCCTCAAGCTCCTGCACCTTGTGCAGGAGAGCCGCAAGCAGACGGGTGCCGGCGAGGACGAGGGGGACTGAGATGTTCGCCATCGAGGTGGAGCTGCTCACCGGGCGCTATGCCGCCACGGCGCACCACGACCGCCACTGCGCCGAATGGCCCCCGCACCCGGCGCGGCTCTTCTCGGCGCTGGTCGCTGCCTACCACCATCTGGACCCGCCGGACGCCGCCGAGCGCGAGGCGCTGCTGTGGTTGGAGCGCCAGCCGCCGCCAAGCCTGGATGTCGCGCCGGAGGCAGGCCGGCGCGGCATCCATGACGTCTACGTACCGGTGAATGACGTTACTCTCGCCGGCGATCCCGAGGCGCCGCTGCGCGCGGCCCGGGATGCGTTTGCCGCCGCAGAGGCGGGCGGTGCGTCCCCCAAGGACCTTCGGCCGCTGCGCAAAGCAGTGGACAAGGCTGCGAAGAAGCTCGCTGATGTCATGGCGGATCTGTCCCGGGTCGCCGTCGACCCGAGCAAGGCGGACCTCAAGACGGCGGCGGCCCTCGTGCCGGATGGGCGCATCCGCCAGATCCGAACGTTCCCTGTCGCAATTCCACCGGGCCCGGTCTTCCGACTCGCGTGGGCAGGGGCTCTGCCGGCGGAGCACTTGCCGGCGATGGAGCGGCTCTGCGCGCGAACGACGTACCTGGGCCATTCGTCCTCGCTCGTGCGCTGCAGTGTGACGAATCAGCCGGTGACGCCGACGCTGGTGCCCCGCGACGAAGGGGAGTTGGTGCTGCGCACGGTCGGCGCGGGTCAGCTCGCGCGGCTGGAACAGGAGTACCGGCGGCACCAGGGCGTGGAGAGCCGGCACCTGCCGGCGCGACCGGTGCGCTACGGGCCGCCCGTGCGCGAGGAGACGACTCCGATGGAGAACCGCAACGTCTTCTCGGACGCGGCCGACGACTGGGTGGTTTTCGAGCGCACGGGCGGGGCGCGCCCGCTGTCCTCGCGCGGCCCGGACCTGGCGCGGGCGCTGCGGGCGGCGCTCCTGGAGCAGCATGGCACGAAGACGCTGCCGCCGGAGCTGTCGGGCCACTCGGCGGACGAGAGGAAGGCCGAGGTGCCCCACGTCGCGTTTCTGGCGCTGCCCTTCGTCGGGCACGAGCACGCGGACGCGTCGGTGCAGGGCCTGGCCATCGTGTTGCCGCGCGGACTGGCGTCGGAGCCCCGCCGGACGCTGCTCGGGCTGGTCGCGAAGTGGGAGCTGGAGCGCGCGGTCGAGGCCGGAGCCGTGATGGAGCTCAAGGCCGACCGCGCGCCGCCCATGAGGGTGCGCCGGACCGAAATGCCCGCGAAGGCCTCGCTGCGGGTGCAGCGATGGTGCCGGCCGGCGCGCCGGTTCGTCACGGCGACGCCCATTGCACTGGATCGGAATCCGGGTGACCTGCGCAGCAGGCGGCCCGAGGCGGCGGCCAAAGCGGCCACAGAGGCGCAGAAGACCATCGCCGACGCCTGCGAGCGAATCGGCGTGCCCCGACCGTCGTCGGTGGAGGTGTCCTTCTCGCCGTTTCTGGCCGGCGCGCAGCCCGCCCAGGCGTTCGGCCCCTGGCAGGCGAAACCGGGGACTCCGGCGCGGGTGCGCGTCCACGCCGAAATCGAGTTCGACATGCCGGTCGCGGGGCCGCTGCTGCTCGGGGCGGGCCGCTTCCTGGGGGCCGGTCTGTGCCTGCCGGTCGGCGGACGGGAATGACATGACTCTCACGGCGGAACAGTTCGCCCAGTTCCACGAGGCGGTCCACGGCCGGCCGCCCTTCCCGTGGCAGACCCGCCTGCTCCAGAAGGTCGCGAAGGACAGGCGATGGCCCGCCGTGCTGGACCTTCCGACCAGTTCGGGCAAGACGACCTGCATCGACATCGCACTCTTCGCGCTCGCGCTGGATGCCGAGGGCGGGAAGACGGCGTGGTGCCCCCGCCGCATCGCGATGGTGGTCGATCGACGAGTCGTCGTGGATCAGGCCGCCGAGCGCGGGCGCAAGCTGCTTCGCGCGCTCGCGGCGGCCGGTGCGGCGCCGGTGGTGCACGAGGTCGCCGACCGTCTGCGGGCGCTCTGTCCGGACGAGGCCGAGCCCGTCGGCGTCTTCACGCTGCGCGGCGGCATCCCGAAGGACGACGGCTGGGCGCGCTCTCCGGAGCAGCCGCTGATTCTCGCCTCGACCGTGGACCAGCTCGGCTCGCGCCTGCTGGTGCAGGGGTACGGCGTGAGCCAAGGCATGAAGCCCGTGCACGCCGGGCTCCTCGGCAACGACACGCTGCTGCTGCTGGACGAAGTTCACTTGTCGCAGGCGCTCGCGCAGACGCTGGAGCAGCTCGCGAAGCTACGCGGCCGGTTCGCGTCGCAGTCGCCGGTGCGCCCCCGCTTCCACTTCGCGTTCCTGTCGGCGACGCCGGGGACCGGTGCCTCGTCGGAGGCGCCCTTCCTGCTCGACGAGGCGGATCGCGCGCCGACGTCCGCCTTGGCTCCGCGTCTGGCGGTCTCCAAGCGGGCGGAGATCGAAGAGGTCGAGGGGCGGCCGGCGCTGGTGGCCGCCTGCGTGAAAAGGGGCGCGGATTTCGCCGCGAAGCACGGGGTGACCGCAGTCGTGGTCAACCGGGTGGCGAGCGCCGTCGAGATCGCACGAGGGCTGCGCGAGAGAGCGAATGAAGCATTCGACGTGGTGCTCCTGACCGGGCGGATGCGGCCCTTGGAGCGGGACGACGTGCTCGACGGGCTGCGTCCGCGGATCATGGCCGGGCGCGATCGCGAGGCCGGCGCCCGCAAGCTCGTCGTCGTCGCCACCCAGTGCGTCGAAGCGGGGGCGGACTTCGACTTCGACGCTCTGGTGACGGAGTCGGCCAGCTTGGACGCGCTGCGCCAGAGGTTCGGGCGGGTTGATCGGCTCGGCGATTACCGCAAGGCGGAAGGTGCCATCGTCCACGACAAGGCGAAGCCCCCCAAGACCGAGGGCAAGGACGGCGAGCCGAAGGGCGATCCGATCTACGGGAAGGCCATCGCGAAGACGGTCGCATGGCTGAAGAAGAAGGCAACGCGTCGCGACTTCCGCGCGGTGCCGCTGGCGGCTCCGAGCGCGGAGGAACTGCCCGAGTTGCTCGCGCCCCGTCCCGACGCGCCGGTGCTGATGCCGGCGTACCTGGACCTGTGGATGCAGACGGCGCCGGCTCCGACGGTGCTGCCGGACGTGGCGCTGTGGCTGCACGGACCGGAGTCCGGGCCGGCCGACGTCCAAGTCGTGTGGCGCGCGGACGTGGACGAGGAGGACCTTGCGGCCGCCCTGCGGGACGACGGGGCGCGCGAGCGTCTCACCGCGGTCGTCGGGGCCGTGTCGCCCTCGAGTCTGGAAGCGATGAGCCTGCCGTTCGTGACGGCGAAGCGCTGGCTCATGGGCGAGGATGCGCTGGAGGGTCTCGCAGACGTCGAGCGCACACCCTCGGACGAGCGCGACCGTGGCAACCGGGGTCGTCCGGCATTCCGCTGGGCCGGCGACGAGAGCGCGGTGGCCGATGCGTCGAACCTGCGTCCCGGGGCGACCATCGTCGTGCCGGCGAGTCGCGGCGGGATTCGCGCCGGGAACTTCGACCCGCGGTGCACTGACGCAGTCGCCGACCAAGCCGAGCGCGCATCGGTCTTCGGTCGCGCCCTGCCGGTCTTGCGGCTGCATCCGGCGGTGCTGGCGGGGCTCGGCTTGGACCTTGCAGCCGACGATGCTGCCGAGGCGCGCCAGGCGTTGCGAGGCGTGACGCCGGAGGGTCGTCCCGCGTGGTGGCGTCCGTGGCTCGACGGGCTCCGGAGCGGTGGCCATGATTTCGTCGTGGACGGCGAGCGTCCGACGCTGGTCCTGCGGGGCAGGCGCCTCCCGGCACCCCAGGTTCGAGCGATGCTGGCCGCCGGGATGCCGGCCGAGGATGGGGGCGAACTCACGACCGACGAGGAGGACTCGGTCCACGCCGGTCGGGCGATCACGCTGGCGCGGCATTGTGCCGACGTCGAGCGGCTCGCGCGGCGCTTCGCCGAGTCGGCGGGCCTGCCCGAGGCGCTGGTCGAGGACGTGGCGCTGGCCGGCTGGCTGCACGATGTCGGCAAAGCGGACCCGCGGTTCCAGCGCATGCTGCGCGGCGGCAGCGAGATCGATTGGCTCAAGGACCCGACGCCCCTGGCGAAGTCCGCAATGCCCCGGGAAGCCAGGAGCGCGCACCGTCGGGCGCAGGCACGTGCAGGGTATCCGCGCGGCGAGCGCCACGAAGTCCAGTCGGCGGCGATGCTCCAGAGCGCTCCGGACGCCGTGACGACGCGTGCGCACGACCCCGAACTCGTCCTGTACCTGGTTGCCAGCCATCACGGTCACTGTCGGCCGTTCGCGCCCGTGCCGAAGAACGCACCGCCGGTCGACGTCTCACTCGTGGCGCACGCCAGCGCGCGCTTCGGCGCGGCGGACTTCGGACCCGTCTCGTCGTCGAACGGCCTGCACCGCCTCGACTCGCCGCTCGCCGACCGGTTTTGGGGTCTGGTCGAGAAGTACGGCTGGCTCGAGCTGTGCTGGCTGGAGACGATTCTCCGGCTGGCGGACCATCGGGCGAGCGAGGCGGAGGCCGGAGGGGCGCCATGAGTCGCACCATGCTGCCGGGGCTGGACGGGACGAGTCCGTTGGGATTCCTGGCCTCGCTGGGGCTGCTCCGCCTGGCCGGCCGATGCGACCGCGAACCGCGCCTGTCGTTTCTCGACGATGGCACCTTCCGCGCCGCCATCGACTTGCGGCAGCCGGAGGCTGTCGAGGCGGACGGGACCGACGAAACACGCTGCCGTCTCTGCCTGGCCGGCATGGTGGCGGCCGATGCCGCCGCAGCGTCCGGACCACAGGGATGGTGGCTCGAGTACAACAAGTCCGAAAAGAAGGGCGACAGGACCGTTGCCGACCTCAAGGCGCCGCCGAAGGACTTCGCGACGTACCTGAGGGCGGCCGTGGACCGCTGGTGTGCGGGCGACGTCGAGCCGGCGCTCTGCGCCGCGGCGTTCGGAACCAACGTCGCAGTCGACGGGAAAGGAAACACCAAGCCGACCGCGCTTCATTTCACCGCCGCCAACCAGCAGTTCCTCGGCACGCTGGAGGCCACGCGCGAGGCCGTCACCAAGGAGTGGGTGCAGGAATCGCTCTTCAAAGGACACTCATCCCGTCGCGGTCCGAACCTGCGTTGGGACCCCGCGGCCGAGCGCACCTATGCGCTCATGGCAAACGACCCGAACGATGAGGGCACCCGTGTCGACGCGCCGCTGGAATGGCTCGCCTTTCGCGGGCTTGCATTCATGCCGTGCGTGCCGCGGGGCACGCGCGTCCTCACGACCGCCGTCGACGGGCGCGGGGACGAGATGCGGATGACCTGGCCGCTCTGGAGCTTGCCGTCGCGCGCCGCGACAGTGCGCAGCCTGCTGGCAAGCCACGCGACGTCGCTCGGCTCGAATGCGCGGGGCCGGGGCGTTTTCGCGACCTGCTCGTCGGCGATCCGTCGCAGCGCACAGGGGTTCGGAAACTTCGGGCCGGCTGCGGTGAGCAACTAGCGAGCCGCCCTCAGCCGGCGTGCCGAAGGGCAGCGTGCGGTCTTGACGGCCCGGGCGTACGATGCGAGGTGTCCGGTCACGGTCGGGCCGGGCGGCGGCCGGCACAGGTGGGCCGCGACGGCCGCGGGAGCGAGGCAATGCTGAGCGCGGACGAGGAGAGGGCGATCGACGGCCTTGCGGCGGCAGGCGAGGCCGGCCTGGCGGTGGAGTTCCTGCGGCACCTCGCCCGCGAGGGGCGGATCGAGGACATGGCGGGGCTCATCGACCGCTACCACCGCGGCGTCGAAGTGAACCGCATGCCCGTGCGCCGCTATCTTGCGGGGCGCGTGCCCCCGGTTCTGGCGAGCTGCTACTTCCCGACGCTGGGCCGGCCGCTCTCGGTGCAGGTCGGCCGGGTCGCCGCCGGGACGCCCGGATGGGCCGATGCCATCGTCGAGTCCGCCGAGGCCTGCGACGCCGGCAGGCTGCGCCGGGAGGTGGATGCGCTGGTGGCGTCGGCGCGGACCGCCCCGTCCCCCTCCGGCGGAAAGGCCGGGCCGTGACGATGCGCGTGCTCCTGCTGGTCGAGGGTCGCAGGGACGGGGACGTGGCCTGGATGCTCCTGGATCGGGCGCGCATCCCGCTCCACGACCTGGAGATCAGGCCGTGCGGCGGAAGGAGCCGACTGCTTCGTGCGGCCCGCGACTGGAAGCCCGACCCCGCCGGCGGCGTCGGATCGGCGCTTGCGGTGCTCTTGGATGCCGACGGGTCGGCGCCGGAGGACGTCGCCGTCGCCGCCCGCGCGAGCATAGGCAGACCGGAGGTGCAGGTGTTCGTGGCGGTTCCCAACGTGGACAACTGGGTCATCGGGAATCCCTCCCTCGCGCTGGCGCTCAAGCGACGCGCACACGCGATTCCGGAGCTCGACCTGGGCGCGGAGCTGGACCTGCTTGCGGCCATGGTGGACCTGGAGCTGGCCTCGGCGGTGGACCCGTCGCTGCGCGCGTTCCTGGCGGGAATGGCCGCGCTGCTGCAGGTGCCGGGGCACCGATGGGCCGACGTGCCGGGACGGCATCTGTCGCGCGACATCGTCGCCGGGTTGCTGCGGGAGGTGCCGCCGGACGAGGTCGTCTGGCGGGCCTCGGACGGCACGACCCGCACCGCGGCGGACCTGGGCCGCGAGGTACAGCAAGGCACGGAACTCGGCCGCCAGTATGCGTCGGACCTGCTCCGAATCGCGAGGGATCTCCTCGCCCGCCGGGCCCGCAAGGTGACATGATCGAGTTCATCACCGACCACGACGAGGCCACGCGGGCCAACCGAATCGTCTACGGCCCGACGGCCGACGCCGCCCTGCTCGGCCCCGATGCGTCGCGGCCCAGACTGACGGCGCTGCTGGGCGCGCGAAGCGACCCTGTCGTCGCCCTGTCGCACGGCGACCACCGCGGCCCAATGGATCAGGCCGGAGAGCCGGCGTTCGATGCGACGACGCTGGCCACTGCACCTGCGCGTCCGGTCTGGGTATGGGCCTGCCACACGGGCACTCGTTTCGGTCAACAGGCGGCGCAGAACGGCTGGACTTGGTGGGGCTACACGGGCGCCGTGAGTGCGCCCGGCGCCGGCGAGGACGAGCTCCCGATCCTTCGCGGCGCCTTCGCGGTCGCAGTCGCCGCGTTCAAGCGCGGGGGCTCGCCGGCTGCCGCCGAAGAGGCCGTCGTGGCCCTTGAAGTCGCAGTGCGGAGAATCCAGGAGGCGCTCGACGAGCTCGGCGGAGGTGCGTCGCAGGAGAGCTATCTGTTCCTGCTGCACCTGTGGGACCGCCTTCGCGTGTGGTTTCCGGGTGCAGGTGCGCACGTGAACCACCCGAGGGCGTCAAAGCCGCTCCTGTTCCCCTGAGAGTCGCCGGATGCAGTCTGTCCAGCTCTCGTCGGAGAACTCCTGGGTCGCCCGCACGATGGAGGGAGCATGCCCGACCCCGACGACCTGCTCCCGGCGCGGATGCTGAACGAGTGGGTGTACTGCCCGCGACTGGCGGTGCTGGAGCACCTGCACGGGGAGTGGGCGGACAGCGCGGACACGGAGGAGGGCCGCCAGGTCCACCGCCGCGTGGACGAGGAGCGGGGCGACTGGCCGAAGCCCGAGGACCTTCAGGGCGCGGAGGTCGCGCGTTCGCTCTGGCTGTCGTCGGAGGCGGACGGCATCACGGCGCGGCTGGACCTCGTGGAGGCCGTCGAGGGCACCGGCCTCGTGCGGCCCGTGGACTACAAGAAGGGCGCCGCCCCCCAAATCCCCGAAGGCGCCTACGAGCCCGAGCGCGTGCAGTGCTGCGCCCAGGCGCTGGTGCTGCGTGCGAACGGCTACAGGGTCGAGGAGGCGGCCATCTGGTTCGCGGCCTCGCGTCGGCGCGTCCCGGTGCCGATCACGGACGAGCTCGAGGCGCGCACGCGCGAGGCGGCGGTCGGGCTCCGGGCCGCACTCGCCCGCGAGGAACTGCCCGACCCGCCTGAGGACTCCCCGAAGTGCGACGGGTGCTCGCTGGCACCCATCTGCCTGCCGGACGAGATGAACCTACTGCGCAAGGGCGGCGACCTGGACGCGGTGGCCCCGGACGAGCGGCTGGCGCGCCGGCTCGTGCCCTCGCGCGACGACGGGCTGCCGCTGCACGTCGTGACCCAGGGGGCGCGCATCGGGCTGAGCGGGCGCGAGCTGTGCGTGACGCTCAAGCACGAGGAGCTGGGCCGCGCGCCGCTGCCGCAGACGAGCCAGATCTCCGTGTTCGGCAACGTCCAGGTCACCACGCAGGCCGTCAAGGCGATGCTCGGCGAGGGGCGCCCCGTCGCGTTCTTCTCGCAGGGAGGCTGGTTCTACGGGTATCTGGCCGGGCTTGCGCACGGCAACGTGTTCGTGCGCCGGGCGCAGCTTCGCGCGGCCGACTCGCCCGAGAAGGCACTGGAGCTCGTGCGGCGCCTCGTCGCGGGGAAGCTGCGCAACCAGCGTACGATGCTGCGGCGCAACTCGAAGGGGCAGGAGGCTGCGCTGGCGCGGCTGGAGGCGGCCGCCGAGGCGGCGCAGAAGGCGGCGAGCGTCGACGAGGTGCGCGGTCACGAGGGCGACGGCGCCGCCGCGTACTTCGGGGCGTTCGCCTCGATGCTCAAGGGAGGGGAGGCGACGCGTTTCGACTTCGCGGGGCGCAATCGGCGCCCGCCCGCGGACCCGGTGAACGCCGCGCTGAGCTTCTGCTACGCGCTCCTGTGCCGCGAGTGGACGCACGTCGTGACGACGGTGGGACTGGATCCGTTCGTCGGCTACCTGCACGCGCCGCGGCACGGCCGGCCGGCGCTGGCCCTGGACCTGATGGAGGAGTTCCGGCCCATCGTGGCGGATTCGGTGGTGGTCGGTGCGCTGAACGGCGGCGAGCTGACGGAGCGGCACTTCGTGACGCGGGGGCCCGCCTGCAACCTCACCGACGCCGGGCGCCGCCAGATCCTCGGCGCGTGGGAGCGGCGCATGGACACGCTGTTCACGCACCCGGTGTTCGGGTACCGCATCTCTTACCGGCGCACGTTCGAGGTGCAGGCGCGGCTGCTGGGGCGGTACCTCATGGGCGAAATCGACGCCTTCCCGTTCTTCCTCACGAGATGAGGTCGCGATGCGCATCCGATGGTTGGTGTGCTATGATGTGAGCGACCCGGCGCGGCTGCGCAAGGTGTACAGGACGCTGCGCGGATGGGGCGAATGGGTGCAGCTTTCGATCTTCCGGTGCGAGCTGAGCGAGCGGGAGAAGGTGCGCCTGCGCGGGGAACTGGACGAGGTGATCCATCACGACGAGGACCAGGTGCTGTTCGTGGACTTGGGGCCTGCGGAGGGGCGGGGGGCGAGCGCGATCGAGAGTCTGGGGCGCGTTCTGGAGGAACGGAAGCGGCTCCTCGTGCTATAGGTCGAGCGCCCCGGTGCTGCAGCCCGGCCGGGGGGTGCTCGCGGAACACGGAGATCCTTGAAAACGAGGCGGTTTCCGGTTGGAACGGGCGGGCGCGCGACTCTCGGTCAGGGCGCCGTCCCGACCGGATCCGGGGGCGCTCGCAGGGCGCCCTCCAACCCCGCGAAAGCACGACGGTTTCCGCGCGAGCAGTTTCCCTTCGTCCCCACGAAGGGCCCCATTGAAGCAACCTGTACCTGGCTGTAGACCATGCCCGTCGACAGGGTTTCCCTTCGTCCCCACGAAGGGCCCCATTGAAGCAGCCCGCCGGGCGCACCGGCAAGCACGGCCCGACGGCGTTTCCCTTCGTCCCCACGAAGGGCCCCATTGAAGCGATTCGACGTACCTGTTTCGTTCCGCGTGTACGGCTGGTTTCCCTTCGTCCCCACGAAGGGCCCCATTGAAGCGCACGCGCCATGCGGTGAATGTCGCGGAATACCAGGGTTTCCCTTCGTCCCCACGAAGGGCCCCATTGAAGCCCGCCCTTGTCGCCACCACGCGCCACGCCGGCCGCGGTTTCCCTTCGTCCCCACGAAGGGCCCCATTGAAGCGCGGCGGACAGCACTCCGATCCCTGCGACGGTGGCGGTGTTTCCCTTCGTCCCCACGAAGGGCCCCATTGAAGCCGCGGCATCGGCTTCCGTTGCTGCCGCCGCCATCGGGTTTCCCTTCGTCCCCACGAAGGGCCCCATTGAAGCGTGCTGGCGCGTCGGTTTCAACTTCGCCGCAAGGGCGGTTTCCCTTCGTCCCCACGAAGGGCCCCATTGAAGCTGGCTCGCGGGCCTGCTGCGCAGCGGCCCGCGCACCGGTTTCCCTTCGTCCCCACGAAGGGCCCCATTGAAGCGACACGGGCGCGAGCTGGCCGGGGACGACGCTCGCAGACGTTTCCCTTCGTCCCCACGAAGGGCCCCATTGAAGCGCCGTAGCACGATACCAGTATCGCCTTGCAGGCGAGGTTTCCCTTCGTCCCCACGAAGGGCCCCATTGAAGCTGGATCTTGAAGGCACCCTTGGTCGGGTGCGGGAACGTTTCCCTTCGTCCCCAC
>Ga0172369_10002474_pt1 | contig 25421 bp, 21 predicted proteins | sample LakKiv25m_FD_114539 | JGI IMG/M metagenome (GOLD analysis project Ga0172369, IMG submission 114539) | Freshwater microbial communities from Kabuno Bay, South-Kivu, Congo - kab_022012_11.25m | ecosystem: Environmental > Aquatic > Freshwater > Lake | place: Democratic Republic of the Congo...
AATGGCTACCTGTGCCTTGAATTCTGCTGTAAATTTTCTTCTTTTTGCTTTCATTTTTCCACTGTTAAAATTACTCTTTTTTTATCCTTAACCAGTGGTCTGAATTTGGGGGAGTATTATATGTTGATGTAATTATTTCAGTTTTTTCTTTTTTCGTTGCTTATTTGATCCGGGATTTGTTTTTCGGTTCAGGATTAAATGCACCTGAACAGTATCTGGTTGTGGGATTGTTGATTATTCCAACGTGGTTCATACTCTTAAAATCGCTTCACCTTACGGAAATACACCGAACCAAAACCTACTCCAGGATTCTGGTTTCATATTTAACTGTAATCACCATCGGATTAGGGGTCATTTTCCTGTTTATGTTTTTATTTAAACTTACTCATATAAGCCGGCTTGTAATTCTGTTTTTTGGAATTATAAATTTTATGACTTTGTTTTCGGTCAGAATCACGATTTACAGGGTTATGAAATATTTCAGGGTTAAAGGATTTAACTCAAGGAATGTCATTGTTTTTGCTGATGATTCATCGGAACCTTTTATAGAAAAAATTCTCGATAATAAGGAGTGGGGCTATATTCTTAAATATATCATTACAAATTCAAGCAAGCTGCTTAAGAAATACAGGGATGTGGTTGGTGTTCATCCCGAACATGTCAGCCTTCGCAACCTGATTGATATAAATGTAATAGATGAAGTTATTTATTGTAAAAATGAGATCAACCAGGATAGATTGAGAAGTTTGATTCATGATTGTGAAGAGGTGGGAGTTGTATTCAGGATGCAATCCCAATTGTTTAGTATGCCGGCCACCAAAGCACACCTGAATTATTTTGATGAAATTCCATTTCTTACTTTTGATAATACCCCATCCGACCATCTTGCTTTAAGAATTAAAAATGCTTTTTCAGTTGTTGCAGCCTTCTTTATTCTTATGGTCTGGTTCCCTGCAATTTTATTGATAAGCTTACTTATCAAACTGACATCCAGGGGTCCGGTTTTCTTTAAGCAAAAACGTGTTGGCCTGAGGGGGAGGACTTTCGAAATGTTTAAATTCAGGACAATGGTTGTTAATGCAGAAGCCCTGAGAGATCAGTTGATGGAATCCAATGAAGCCGATGGCCCTGTTTTTAAAATTAAAAATGATCCGCGAATAACAAAAGTCGGAAAATTTTTACGTAAAACCGGTCTTGATGAATTACCCCAATTTATAAATGTCCTTATTGGTGATATGAGCCTGGTCGGACCTCGTCCGCCGATTCCTTCTGAAGTGAAACAGTACGAAAGGTGGCAGTTACGAAGATTATCAATAAAACCAGGAATAACTTGTACCTGGCAGGTCGAACCGAAAAGAAATGAAATTTCTTTCGATGATTGGATGAAAATGGATCTTCAGTATATTGACAATTGGTCTAATAAATTAGACTTTGTTCTGTTTTTCAAAACCATCAGAACTATAATAAAAGGAAGCGGATCATAACATTTACTTTCCAGAATTTTATTTTCAAAAATCCATTGATTTTATGTGACAATGGAAAATGTACTAAATTTGTACCTGTTTCTAATTCAGGGACAATTTAAAAACATATAACTTGAAAAGAACGGATTTAAACATCAGATTTATCACCATAGCAATTTCGGTCCTTATTTTTTCGTCCTGCATACCCAAAAAAAAACTTTTATATCTTCAGGAACCGGGACTAAGCCAGCAGAAAGAATATGTCAATGTCAGGCCTGAAAAGACAATCCAGCCGTTTGACAATCTTTTTGTACAAGTGTCAAGTATTGATGAAAAAACGGCTAATATTTTCGGGAATTCAGGCAGAGGTTCATCACAAACCGATTTAAATCTGATATCCTATACGGTAAACCAGGATGGATATATTATTTTTCCGTTTGTGGGTGAGATTTTTGTTAAAGGATTAAAATTACAGGAGGCGCAGAAAAAAATTGAAAGCGAAGTCGGCGAGTATCTCACCAATATTTCAATTACTGTTAAATTTATCAATAACACTGTAGCGGTTTTGGGCGAAGTTTACCGTCCGGGAGAATATTCCTTTTATCGCGATCAGATTACTATTTTTCAGGCGTTAAGCCTGGCCGGGGATTTTAAGGACTACGGCGATAAACAAAATGTGGTTCTAATCAGAGAATCAAAAGGAAAAATTAATTATGAGTTACTGGATCTCACAGACAAGAAAATAGTTTCATCTGAATTTTACTATATTATACCAAATGATGTGATAATTGTGAAACCCATTAAGGCTAAATTCCGTAATCTGAGCCTTGTTAATTTACCGCTATTGCTGTCTTCTTTATCTACGCTTGCATCACTCGCACTCATATATTATACAATTGTTCTTAACTAATTATTGTTCTGTTTAAATGGCTAAAGCATCAGAAGAAATATTTCAACAAAAGACTGATTTTAAAGAGATTATTTTTAAAATTTTAAAATACAGGTATTATTTTGTAGCCACACTGTTTACTGCATTGTTGATTGCATTTTTAATTAACAGGTACAGTGAACGAAAATATGCAAATGGTACAACTATATTGATCCGTGAGGAAAAAGGAAATTCATTTTTGAGTTCGGCTGCAAACGGCATGATGGACGGATTCAACCTTTTCGGTGGAATTAAAAATGTAGAGAATGAATTATCAATTCTGCGTTCTTTCAGCGTAATCAATGAAGCGATTCAGGAACTGAACCTTGAGGTTTCTTATGTAATGGAAGAAAACCTCTTCCCATTAAATTTCGGTGGATTTAAATCTTTTAAAGATTTATATGATAATTCACCGATCACAGTTATTATGGATCAAACTCATGAACAGGCTGTGAACCTTAGATTTTACCTCGAACCGATAACTGATTCTACTTTTAAGCTGATTGCAAAAGGAGCTCATGTAGTTTTGTTCGATTATGTGACAAATTCACCTGTGGGTAATGTTGATTCATTGAATCTGTACGGCGTTCATCGTTTTGGAGAAAACATCAAAGGCAAGTACTATGATTTTGTTGTTCACAGAAATGAGAATTTCAGCATACGGAACCTGAAAGGAAAAAGATTATTTTTCTATTTTAACAATCTTTTTAATCTTACAGTCAACTATCAGGGGAGCCTGAGTATTGGAACCACCACCACCACATCATCCGTTATTGCCATAAATCTCACGGGAACCCATCCGAAAAAAATTACCGACTTTTTAAATACTCTTACCCGGGTTTACCTGGAGAAGAATCTTGAAAAGAAAAATAAAATTGCTTTCAATACAGTAAAATTCATAGATTCCCGAATATCAGAAATAGCCGATTCATTGATGTTTGCAGAAAACAAACTGCAATATTTCCGCACATCAAACCAGGTAATGAATTTAAGCTTTCAGGGTGAGCAAATGTATGAGAAGATGAATTCATTGGAAAATGAGCGTGCTCTTCTGATTATCAAACAGCAATATTATGATTATATAAAAGACTACTTTAGAAGAAATAGCGATGTTACAGATCTGGTAGCGCCATCTGCAATGGAAGTGCAGGACCCCGTTCTTAATGAATTGATCAGCGAACTCCTTAGCCTTAATAATCAGCGCATGAATTATCTCCAGATGAATAATGCCAAAAATCTATTTTTGAAAGACCTGGAAATACAGATCAATAATGTGAAGAATACAATTCTGGAAAACATCAGCTATAATTATGACAGAATACTTATTTCACTCGAAGATATCAACAGCAGAACTGCAAAGATTAACAGCCAGATATCAAGGTTACCGAGGACAGAACGAGAACTAGTCGGCATGGAAAGGCAGTTTAAGCTGAATGATGCCATTTATACTTTTTTATTGCAAAAGAGGGCGGAAGCACAAATTGCACGTGCATCCAATGCACCGGATTATGAAATTGTAGATCAGGCTTATTATTTCAGGGCGGGAGTCATCTCTCCGAAAACAAAGCTGAACTATATAATTGCAGCTTTTCTGGGCCTTTTCTTTCCCTTTTTATTCGTTATTGTTAAAGATTTCTTTAACAACAAAATCAGCGAAATAAAAGATATTGAACATATTTCAAATTATCCGATTATCGGACAGGTATTACATAACACTTCAAAAGTTAAAGCCGTAATTACAGAGTATCCAAAATCACCGCTCGCTGATTCGTTCAGGGCTATCAGGACGAATGTGAATTTCTTTGCACAGGGAAGAGAAAAGATGGTGATCCTGATCACTTCTACGATGAGCGGAGAGGGCAAATCTTTTTCAAGTATTAACATTGCCTCGGTTTATGCTCTTTTAGGCAAAAAGACATTGCTTTTGGGTTTTGATCTCAGGCGGCCTGCTTTATACCTGGAATTTAATCTTAAAAATGATAAAGGCATTACATCGTATTTAATTAAGAATGCCGAAATAAAAGACATTGTCCAGCATACTCAGATTGAAAATCTGGATCTTATTTCTGCAGGGCCTGTCCCTCCTAATCCAGTTGAATTACTGGCTTCAGACAGGAACAAACAATTTGTGGAAGAAGTTAAAAAATTATATGACTATATTATCATAGATTCAGCACCGGTAGGGGCTGTAACTGATTCTTTCCTGTTGTTTAACTTTGCCGACATCAATATCTTTACTATTCGGCATAATTTTTCATTAAAGGATGCAGTAAAATCAAATTTGAAAAATATCGAACTTAAGAAAATCCCAAATGTCTCTATATTGGTGAATGATGTTAAAATGAAGAAGAATGCTTACGGTTACGCATATCAGTCAAATTATTACGAGGAAAATCCAAAGAAAGGACTGCTGCGGAAGTCCATAAGTAAGAAAAGTAAGCAAAAAGCTTAACTTCTCTAACATGATTTATGCAGATGACATCAGATAAAAATTTGAAGTTATTTATACAGAAATAATTCAAAGCAACAAATCTGAAACAGTGAAATGCGTTTAATTCGAAAGCACACCAAAGTTGTCCACACTCATGAAAAAAATCCTCATTTATGTCCTACTTGGTACCTTGTTGCTTTTTAATATTATATTTATCGGGCGAAAATTATTTTATAATAAACCGGTAAAATCAAGACCTGTTCTGACAACAAAAACATTTTCCGATTTAAAAATGGAATTATTTTCAGCCTGCCCCAACGATTCAAATGAGATTATTTTTCTTGGTAACAGTCTGACATCTGAGTTCATGGTATCGGAATTTTTTCCCGAATTAAGGATTAAAAACCGTGGAATACCCGGCAACAAAACAATTGATATCTATAACCGGATTGATGAAATAGCTGAATCAAAGCCCTCAAAGGTTTTTATTATGGCAGGAATAAACGATTTGCTAAACTTTGTACCGGCAAATCAAATCATTAAAGATTACAGTAAAATCCTTGATAAAATATCGGAAATTAGCCCTGGAACGACAATTTTTATTCAAAGCATTCTTCCGGTAACCAAACAGGCTTCAAAAGTTTTCCTGGGCAATCCTGATGCTGCAAACAGGGAAATAGAAATTGTAAACGGCATGTTGAAGGGATTATGTAACAGCAAAACAGTCAGGTTTACTGATATTGGTAAATTTTTTCTTAAAAACGGCGAACTGAACGAGGTATATTCATGGGATGGTCTCCATATTAATTCAAAAGGATATAAACTCTGGTATGAACTAATTCAGTCTAATGTTTTAGAATAACTGATATATAAAGGCAAAACAACCCATAATATGCTTTTCAATACCCTTGAGTATTTTATCTTCCTGCCAGTTGTAGTAGCCATTTATTTTCTTATTGCCCCAAAATACCGATGGATTCTGTTGCTTCTTGCCAGCTACTATTTTTATATGTGCTGGAACTATAAGTATATATTGCTTATCATATTCACAACACTTGTTGATTACTTCGCAGGATTAATGATGCCGAAATCGCGGTCACATCGTGAAAAAAAATTCTACCTTTTCCTGAGTATTGCTGCTAATCTGAGTATGCTGTTTTTCTTCAAGTATTTTAATTTTCTTAGTGCTAATTTAAATTCGATCCTTGATCAGTTCAATCTTTTTAAAGATATTCCGCTATTTAATTTTTTATTACCGGTCGGCATTTCATTTTATACTTTTCAGTCGCTTAGCTACACCCTGGATGTATATTGGGGTAAAAAAGAACCCGAAAGACACCTTGGAATTTTCGCTCTTTATGTCGCATTCTTTCCTCAGTTGGTTGCCGGACCTATTGAGCGATCCACATCACTTCTGCCGCAGTTTTACAGGACGGTCAATTTTGATTACACCCGGATAAAAAATGGAATAATCCTTATCGTGTGGGGACTATTTAAAAAAGTTGTGATTGCTGACCGGGTCGCCGAATATGTAAACATAGTTTATAATAATCTTCATCATTATTCGGGGTTGCACGATTTAATAGCTACTTTTTTCTTCGCCATCCAGATATATTGTGATTTTTCAGGTTATTCCGATATTGCCATTGGTTCGGCATTAATCCTCGGTATTAATCTGATGACCAATTTCAGGCGTCCTTACTTTGCGCTGAATATCCGTGAATTCTGGCAACGATGGCACATTTCATTGTCAACGTGGTTTCGCGATTATTTGTATATTCCGCTTGGTGGCAACCGGGTTTTAAAATGGAAATGGTATTACAATTTGTTTGTTACTTTCGTAATCAGTGGCCTTTGGCATGGCGCTAACTGGACATTTGTCGTTTGGGGAGCTTTGCATGGACTGTTTTTGATAATGGCAATTATAGCTGTAAGGTGGAGAAACCATTTAGCTTTAAAAATCGGTTTAGGTGAAAATTCAAAAATCAGGTACCTTTTGAATCTTGTTTGGACGTTCAGCCTGGTTTGTTTTGCATGGATTTTTTTCAGAGCCGGTTCATTGTCCGAAGCCAATCTGATCATTCGCAATATTTTCGATTTTAGTGCCTATAACTTTAATATTCAGCTTTTTCATTTTCCTTCTGATCTGTATATTTCATTTGTTCTGATCGCTGTTTTGATCATTACAGAATTCTTGCAGGAAAAATCCGGCCTTGTACAAAAGCTTATCATACAGCCACGAATAATTAAGTGGGCTATGATGCTGACACTCCTGGGTTGTATTTTTATTTTGGGTAAATGGAATGGGATTGATTTTATATATTTTCAGTTTTAACAGGAAATTATGAATGAAAAATTACTGAAATATCTGATTTACATCGCTGGAATTGCAGGACTGTATGCTTTCATTGCGATAAGAGTATTGCCGGTATTTAATTCTATGTTGATTGAAAAATCAAAACCCGAATATTTTGAATTTACGCGTTATGGAGAACAATATTATGCCAGTTATATAAGGCATTTCAGGGAGGAACTTCCAAAACCAATTGATAAATACAGGCTCTCAGAAAGAAATCCGGGATTAAACAATTCTGATTTGATTGCTTTTGGAGATAGCTTCTTTGATTTTTCACGGCAAAAAACCGTAGCTGAACGCCTGCACGATTCACTCGGCATCAGGGTGCATGCCAGAGCCGGTTTTCTGAACACTAAAGATTGGTATCCCCTGGTTTATTTATCAGAAAACAAATATCAAAAGGGGCAGAGTAAGTATTTGATTTATGAAGTAGTTGAACGAAATATTCATGATAGGTTCATTTTTCCACACGAGCTCAAATGGAAAGAAATTGACAAAGATCAGAATGGTTTAAAAAGTACTTTAAAAAAATTCAGGGATTTCGTATTTAATGCCAGGTCTGAGGAGTTATATTCGATTCTGTTCAGTGGAAGTTATTTGACAAGCCGATTATATTCTGGAATTGCTACTTTAAAGTTTGATCTTTTTGGCTATATTTCATCCCAAACTCCGGTTTACAGCCTTGATGAATTCAGTTGTCCGATGTTGTTTTACGATCTCACCGTTAGTGACCAACCCACGGGTTTTTATTTTAACCATGCCGATGAATTAATTAAAACCTACGGTGCAAACCTCGCGGATCTCTCTGAAAAATTACTGACTTATTATAATTTAAAACTGATATTTGTCCCCGTTCCGAATAAATTTACAATTTACTCCAGGGTGATTAGACCCAATGATAAGTATGATGATTTTTTACCCCGGCTTTACCGCGAAATGCAGAATCGAAATATAAGTTATGTAAATTTGTATGACAAGTATAGTTCGTCCGACACACTTTTATATTATGGAACTGATTCTCATTGGAATAAAAAAGGTGTAGATATCGCAGTAAATGAAATACTTAAGGAGCTGAGAAAGGATTGGAATATTAAGGAAACTGTGAAGGACAAATAAAAATTGCTTTAATTTAACAATAGAAATATTGACTTTTAATCCAATTATAGAATATGCAAACCGTAATTTTAGCAGGAGGATTTGGAACCCGGCTTAGCGAAGAAACCGGCATTCGGCCCAAAGCAATGATTGAAGTAGGAGATATGCCTATTTTATGGCACATAATGAAAACTTATTCAGCACAGGGTTTTAATGATTTTATCATTTGTTGTGGCTACAAGGGATATATGATAAAGGAGTACTTTATGAATTATTATCTGCGTAAATCGGATATTTCAGTAAGCCTTAAAGATAATACTCTAAGCATTTTAAATCACCAGATCGAACCCTGGAAGGTAACCCTGATCGAAACCGGTGATAATACCATGACAGGCGGAAGGATTAAAAGAATCAGGGAACATGTCGGGAATGAGAGATTTTTTCTCACGTATGGCGATGGGTTAAGTAATATTGATTTAAAAAGATTGCTGGATTTTCATGTGCAGCAAAATGTTTTTCTTACACTGTCAGCGGTTCAGCCACCGGGAAGATTCGGTGCCTTCAGTCTCGAGAAGGATAAAAATCTGATCAGGCATTTTAGGGAGAAGCCAAAAGGAGACGGCCAGGATACAGCCTGGATAAACGGAGGTTTTTTTGTTGCCGAACCTGCGATTTTCAATTATATCGAAGGAGACCAGACAGTTTGGGAACGGGAGCCAATGGAAATAATGGCACAGGAAGGTAAACTGGCAGCATACAGACATTCAGGTTTCTGGCACCCGATGGATACTCTCAGGGATAAGCAAGTGCTTGATACTCTCTGGAATTCATCCGATGCTCCATGGAAACTTTGGTAATCAGAGTATAATGAATTTACACTGTATATGAAGATATTAATTATTGGTAATATGGGCTATGTAGGCCCCGGAGTGGTAAAGAGATTACGCAATTCGTGGCCGGAAGCAGAATTAATAGGATTCGATATTGGTTATTTTGCAAGTTGCCTTACCCATGTTAATTTTCTGCCGGAAGTTCAGTTAAATAAGCAACTTTTCGGTGATGTAAGAGAATTTCCTGCTGGAATCCTGAAAGGGATTGATGCTGTTGTATATCTTGCCGCGATCTCCAACGACCCAATGGGCGCCCTTTTCGAGGATGTTACGCTCAATATAAATTATAAATCCTGTATTAATATAGCAAGTCTGGCAAAGGATAGCGGTGTAAAGTCCTTTGTTTTTGCATCAAGTTGCAGCATTTATGGCGAAGGTGGCGACGAATCAAGAACCGAGAAAGATAAGCTCAATCCTTTGACCGCCTATGCAAGGTCGAAAGTTTATGCCGAAAGGGATTTGGAACCATTGGCTGGGGGTAATTATACCATTACTTGCCTTCGATTTGCCACTGCCTGTGGAATCAGCAATCGCCTGAGACTTGATTTGGTGCTTAACGACTTTGTAGCAGGGGCGGTTGTTTTAAAAGAAATAAATATTTTAAGCGATGGAAAACCCTGGAGGCCGTTGATCAATGTACTGGATATGGCAAAGGCCATCGAATGGGCCATCGGGAGAAACACGGATTCAGGAGTTCCTTTTCTTGCAGTGAACACCGGAGCAAATCATTGGAATTATCAGGTGAGGGAACTTGCTGAAACTGTGGCTGGTATTATTCCGGATTGCAGTGTCACGGTTAATAAAAATGCAGCTCCCGATAAAAGGTCGTACAGGGTTAATTTCGACCTTTACCAGCGATTGGCTCCCAATCATCAGCCGCATTATGATCTTAAAACTTCGATTGCCGAACTTGCCGATGCCCTCTTTGCAATGAATTTTTCCGATCCTGATTTCAGGGAATCCGGTTTGATGCGGCTTAAAGTTTTGACAGGTTTGCAAAAATCCGGGCATCTTAGTAATGACCTTAAATGGACATGGTAGAAATGAACTCAATTGAAATATGATCTTTCTTGAAACAGATATAAAAGGGGTTTATGTCATCGAAATAAAAAAACTCGAAGACGACAGGGGCTTTTTTGGAAGGTCGTGGTGTAAGAATGAAATGGCGGCTTATGGATTGAATCCGAATGTTGTACAGCAAAATACTTCATTAAGTGTTCATGCCGGAACCTTACGGGGCATGCATTATCAGAAGCATCCCTTTGAAGAAACCAAACTGATCAGGTGTACAAAAGGGGCCATCTATGATGTAGTAATTGACCTGAGGCCGGATTCTCAAACCTTCAGGAACTGGTTTGGGATTGAATTAACAGAAGATAATCATAAAATGCTCTATGTACCGGAAAAATTTGCACATGGATTTATTACTTTAAAGGAAAATTGTGAGGTGACCTATCTTGTCACTCAGTTTTATACTCCTGGTTCCGAAGCAGGTTTAAGATGGAATGATAAAATGTTTGGCATCAGGTGGCCCATGGAGGTTAAAGTTATTTCGGAAAAGGACAGCAGTTTTCCTGATTTTAAAGAAAGCATACTTCCGTAAATTAAAAACGATTTTATGATAATTGTAGATACCGCTCTTAAAAAAAGGCATTCAGAAAATAACCCGATCAGGGTTGGTATGATAGGCGCGGGTTTTATGGGAAGAGGGATTGCCCTTCAGATATGTCGGTTCGTGCAAGGCATGGAACTGGTAGCCATTGCAAACCGGACTGTTGAAAACGCACGAAGAGCTTACAGTGAGGCCGGTATTAACGTCGTCCACGAGGTGAATAGTGTGAAATTACTTGTGGACAATATTAAATCAGGGAAATTTAGCATAACTCAACAAGCCGAACTTTTGTGTGAAGGAGATGGAATAGATGCCATTATTGATGTAACCGGATCCATAGAATACAGTGCGCATTTGATATTAAATGCCATTCAGCATAAAAAGCATGTGATCCTTTTGAATGCCGAAATTGATGGTACGGTGGGCCCGATTTTAAAGATTTACGCGGACAAAGCGGGAGTAATTTTAACCGGAGCTGACGGAGACCAGCCTGCTGTTCAAATGAACCTTTACAGGTTTGTCAATTCGATAGGCGTAAAACCGGTTTTATGCGGAAATATCAAAGGTTTGCATGATCCCTACCGAAATCCGGCGACACAGCAAGAATTCGCTAAAAAGTGGGGACAAAATCCTTCCATGGTCACTTCTTTTGCTGACGGAACCAAAATATCATTTGAACAAGCCGTAGTCGCCAATGCAACAGGTATGCATGTAGGCAAAAGAGGCATGTTCGGGCCAGCGGTTATAGCAGGGACTCCTCTGAACGAAGTTGTGCATCAGCTTTATCGCATGGATTCATTGTTGCAGGATAACGGTATTGTGGATTATGTTGTTGGTGCCGTTCCCGGCCCGGGTGTTTTTGTACTGGGTATAATAGATCATCCAATTCAAAAGCATTATCTCAACCTGTATAAACTTGGCGAGGGACCCTTATATTTGTTTTATACCCCTTACCATTTATGTCATTTTGAAGTTCCCCTGACGGTCGCCCGTGCGGTAATGTTTAATGATGCTGCCTTATCTCCGTTGGCAGGGCCTAAAGTTGAAGTAGTCGCGGCTGCAAAAACAAATCTTAAAAAATTTACCATTCTGGATGGGCTTGGTCAATATATGACTTATGGCTTATGCGAAAACTATGATACTGCAAGGCATGAGAATTTATTGCCCATTGGAATAGCCGAAGGATGCCGCCTGAATAAAGATATTCCAAAAGATCAGGTTCTGACTTACGAGGATATTGAACTTCCTGAAGACAGGCTTTGTGACAAGTTAAGAAAAGAACAGGAAGATTTTTTCAGGATTAATTAGCGCCAAATAATTGTGAATGAGTAACTATTTAAAGGAATTAAAGTATTTACAGCATTATAAATGTTTCATCTGACAAAGTTTTCATAATCTTATAAAAATATTGAGCAAATCTATTATGCAGATACCCCCGTTAAAAATTGACCATAAAGCCCCACTGGTCGGAATAGGTGTGCCTGTCTTTAATGGTGCGGATTTCCTTGAGGAATGTTTGCTCAGCATAGTCAATCAGACTTTCAAGAATTGGCGCTGCGTTATCCTGGATAATTGCAGTACGGATCAAACAAATATAATAGCTAAGAAATATGCTGATTCTGATCCAAGATTTTGTTTGCAAAGTAATTCCGGAATGTTGGAGGTTATGCAAAACTGGAATAAAGTATTCACTTATATTCCTGATGAGGCAGATTATTTCAAAATAGTACCAGCTGATGATTGGTTAATGCCTGATTTTTTAACTGAAATGGTTGATCTGATGGAAAAGCATCCAACCATAGGGTTGTGTTCTTCATTTCGTATTGATGATTTGAGGATTAGGGGAGGTGGTATAAACTGGTATGACGGAAATGTTTTGGCAGGGAAAAAAATTGTGGAAAAAGAACTTTTATTAAAGATTGATGTTACAGGTTCAGGCAATACAGTACTTTACAGGATGGGGCATCTGAAAAGAATTAATCGCTTTCCGCAGATTTTTAGTCTTGAAAGTATCCACGGAGATACCGAGTTAGCCTATAATCTTTTATCTTTTTCCGACTTTGGATTTATCTTTAAGGTTTTGTCGTTTACTCGCAGGCATCATGGAACAATAACTGAAACTGTAGCTTCTAAACTTAATACTTCAATTTGTTTCAGGGACAACCAAATGTTGAAATATGCTGATTTCATACAGAATTTTAATAGCAATTACCGAAAGCATCGCCGGAGTTATGCTTTGTTTTATTTAAAGAAGATTGTAACCGGCGACTTTAAATCAGTTCACTGGCATAAAAATCACCTCAGGAATAAAATAAAAAACAGAGAAATCATCTCTGCCGTTTTAAATTATATATTTGTCAAGCAGTCAGCAAATTAAAATGTTATAGGAAAAAAGGCAATATTATAAAAAAATTATATCTGGATAAAGGAATTGAGCTTTAAAAAAACACTACTAAAAAATATCATTACACTTGGGGGATATAATTATGCCTCCCAAATAATCACTTTCCTTTCCTCGATTGTGTTATCACGGTTGCTTTTGCCCGAAGAGTATGGATATGTAGCTCTGATTACCGTATTCACAGGTTTTGTAACCATTTTTGCGGATGCCGGGCTTTCCTTTGCCATTATTCGCAGTGATTATGGCCGCACTTATCACAAGGCAATGAACAATCTTTCCTTTTATATTGGAGTATTGCTTTTTTTAATCATGTTACTTCTGGCCTATCCGATTGCATATTTTTATGAAGATGCAACACTTGTACTGCCAACAATGGTAATGTCAACCGTTTTCATCATAGGCGCCTTTACAATTGTTCCTGTGGCTATTCTTTCTAAAAATCTGGATTTTGCTTATGTGGGAAAATTAAGACTAATTGCCAATCTTGTCAGTATAGTTTTGATGATTCTTCTTGCAATGCTTGGCTTTTCATATTGGTCATTGATCCTGCCTCAACTGATACTTCATTTATTACAGTTCGTACTAGCGGAGTACAAGGTAAGGATAGGATTTAAATTTTATAAGCTGAATTACTCAATTGTAGCCTATCGAAAGACAAAGAGCCTGATCACTAACCTTAGCAGTTTTAACCTGATCAATTACTGGTCGAGAAATGCCGACAATCTGATCATTGGCAAAGTTTACAGCAGTTATGACCTCGGGATTTACAACAGGGCTTATAAAATGTTACAACTTGCCCTGAGCCTCATAACAGGTTTATTCGGAACGGTCCTTTATCCAAGTTTGAAGAAGTTCAAATCAGAAGGTGGTAATGTTAATGATGAGTATAATAATATTCTCGGTATCATCAGCATTATTAATTTCCCGGTTGGTGCGGTTTTGATATTGATTCCGGAAACTTTTGTACGCATACTTTGGGGCGATAACTGGATCCAGGTAGCCGAACTCCTGCCTTATTTTGGAATTCTGATCCTGTTTCAAACACTTATTTCCACTATCGGTCATATTTTTATATTGATTGAGAAAGAAAAAGCCTTTATGCAGATTGGAGTGATTTCGGCTGTACTTATGGTTTTGTCCATAATTATTGGAGCCTTTTATTCGGTTAAAATGATTGCTGTTTCATATACTGTTGGTTTTATGGTTATTATTGTACCGTTCAACCTCTATTTCGGATTCTATAAAACTTTTAAATTCCAAATGATACACCTGATTAAATTCTGGATACCGAAATTAGTCCTCGGAATTGGTATATTGATTGCCGAGATTTTAAACCAAAGATACCTGGTTTATATTTTTATGGTGATATTTGCTATCCACCTTATTTACTTTCAGCGAAAGGACTTACTTAAACTTAAAATTCTGGTTCAGCAAAAAATAATGTCTCCGTATAATTCAAAAGACAAGAAAGGCCCTGTTGTCATTCAGGGAGATGATCAATAAAACAATTATGAATGTTGAAAACAAACCGGTAATTGTTGTAGTAGCATTTAACAGGGTCAGATCACTTGAAAGGATACTGGCTTCTTTAAGAAAGGCTATTTATCCTGAAGGTACCAAACTCATTATCAGCATTGATAATAATGGTAAAAACCTTAATGTTAAAGAGATCGCCGAGAAATTCCAATGGCCGGCAGGTGAAAAAGAAGTTTCTTTTAAAACTGAACATCTTGGTTTGAGAAAACACATTTTAAGTTGTGGTGATCTTACTTATCAATATGGCTCAGTTATTATTCTGGAAGACGATCTGGTCGTATCGCCGTATTTTTACAAATATTCACAGGAAGCATTGAAGTATTATAATGGCGCCTCGAATATTGCGGGGATCTCGCTTTATAATTTGCCGTACGCCGAAGCATGGAAACTACCTTTTATTCCCCTTTCTGACAATTCGGACGTGTATTTTAAGCAAGTTCCCTCTTCTCTTGGTCAGGCCTGGAACAAGGATCATTGGGACTCATTTAAAAAATGGTATTTACAAGATCACAATACTGATCTGATAAAGGATTTACCATGGATTGTTAAACAATATTGGTCTGAGTCGTCGTGGAAAAAATATTTTTATGGATACATGATAGAGACAAATAAATTTTTTGTCTATCCCCAGATTTCATTTACATCGAATTTTAATGATACGGGTGAAAACATCATGGTAAAATCACACTTTGGCCAGGTGCGGCTGGAAATGGTAAAGCGGGAGTACAAATTTAAAGCGCTTGAGGAGTCGCTGAATGTTTATGATGCCTATTCGGAGCTTTTGCCCGACCGGTTAAAAAGATTAAATCCGTTGATGGAAGAATATGATTTTGAATTAGATTTGTATGGTAAAAAAGATTTTTTCAAAAAACCATTTGTAATTACCTCTAAACCATGCAGTAATTACATCCTCGGATTTGAAAGACGAATGAAGCCCATTGAAATGAATATCGTGTTCAACCTTATGGGAACCGAATTGAAATTGACTAAACCCGAAAACATTCAATTCAGGCCGGTTACTACAAAGGAGTTCATCAATGAGTACACTTACTTTTATAAAAATATTTTTGACACAAATATATTGGTTAAAGTTTTGGCGGGCAGGATAATAAACAAAATGAAATCAATAATGAATATCAGTAAACGATAACCAATAATTAACAAATTTATATTCCCGATCCAAAATGGTAAGGCAAATAGTTGTATTTTTTATTTTTTTAGCTTCAGCTACGTTCTTCAATTTAACTTATTTGCCAAAAAATGTAACCCTCCTAATGTCGTTTGGCGCGGTTGTATTAATGCTGCTTACTGTAATAATCACCTTAATATACGACAGAGGCAAAAGATTTCATCAATATTTTGGTGTCGAGGTTGGATTGATTTTCTTTGCGCTGTTACTTGCAATTTATGGCGCCAAATGGGGCCATGGCCAGGATTTTTTACTTAGCATTTGGGTGCTCAATTCAATGTATTTTTATTTGTTTTACTTTTTCCTGCACTCGATTAGAATGAGACCCGATGAACTTGAAAAACTGATAGGGTATATGGGTATCCTTTTTATCATGTTTTTTTTACTGCAATATGTTTTGTATCCCAGAATGATTTTTGGGGCACGCGCCCAGGAAATGCGCGGAACCATAAGAATTTTTTTACCAGGTACAAGCTTTGCAGGATTAATGTTTTACTTTTTTCTTCAACGAACCTTCACAACGAACCAAAAGATTTCAATCGCATATTGTTTACTGTTTCTGGCAATTCCTGTACTTCAGGGAACCCGGTCCTCGATTTTAACAACCGTGCTTGGAGCAGTAATCTATATTGTATTCAGCAAGAGGGTAAAGTCAAAAATTTTAGTGTTTGTACTAATGTTTTTTGGAGCGCTCCTTGTTTACTTTATTTTTCAGGACATTATCAACAATCTTATTGAAGTATCACAAAGCCAGGCAGCCCAGGACGAAGATGATATCAGGGTGAGATCGGCAAAATTTTTCCTGTTCGATTTTTATACTTCGCCCCTGAATTATTTTATTGGTAATGGCGAATCGCACATGATGTCGGCCTATGGTATGAAAATCTGGTTTTATAAATCAAATTACGGATTTTATCAGAACGACCTGGGAATTTTAGGCGAATATGTTAGATTTGGCGTGCTGTACATTGTCTGCGTTTTTCTAATTTTCAGGAAACTGTTTATAATGAAAATAGCTCCCCGGTATGATTATTTTAAATATTGGGCTGTAATACTGATTCTAGATGAGCTTATGGGCGGGGCCTTTTCAAAACCGACTTCTATAGTTATAATTGCCAGTGTACTTTATATTTATGATATCTCGACATTTGAACTTAAAAATCCGGACAAGGAGACGGAGGAGGTAATTGCCGGTTAATCCATTTATGTTAAATATAGCTATCGTTTATCCGGTTTTCAATGGTCTTCCTTATACTAAAAAAGGCCTTCATTCTTTGTTTTCCGTTCACAAAATCGAGAAAAAGAATGCTGGTTTTTATGTCGTCATCGTTGATGATGGCTCTACCGATGGAAGTCATAACTGGATAAAAGAAAATTATCCGCAGGTAAAACTTTTAAAAGGGACTGGAAATCTATGGTGGAGTGGCGGTATCAACATGGCAGTCAGATACGCAATTGACGAGTTGAATTGTGATTTTATTTTATGGTGGAATAATGATATAGTTGCCTCCGAGGGATATTTTGACCGGTTGGTCGAAATCCTTTATTTGCATGAATTTAGAACTATCATTGGTTCTAAGATTTGCCTGCTCCAGGCTAAAGATACTGTTTGGTCAATGGGAGGATTGTTTGATGCGGTTACAGGTAAAAAAAGCATGATAGGATCGCACCATCCTGACGGTGAAACCTATAATAAGATTACAGAGTGTGATTGGCTCCCCGGCATGGGTACAGTAACTCATAAAACGGTTTATCATATTGTCGGGATGCTCGACGATGTCAATTTTCCTCAATACCATGGTGACAGCGATTTTACATTCAGGGCAAAACAACATGGCTACAGAATCCTTGTTTACCCTCAATTATTGATTTATAACGATACAACACATTCCGGGCTCAAGCATGATGAAAGTTTTAGAAAACTAACTCAATCTCTGTTTTCAATTAAATCAAATTTCAATATCAAAAAGGATATTCTTTTTTACAAAAAACATACAGTTTCAATGAAGGCATACAACGTATTGGTGAATAAATATTTTAAATATATCGGTGGTTTTTTAAAATGGCGTTTGCTTGCAGTATTCGGATTCAAACGAAAAATAATTAAATAGGAACTGCATTTCAATGAAACAATTTAGGACAAGATATTGTTACACCTTTATAAACTAATTGACTGGAATGATTTTACACGTTAAAACGAAAATTGAAAGTTTATTGATACCGAAAAACAAGTTAATTGTTTTAACTTACCATCAGTCAACACCTGATTTTGACCAGCAGCAAAATGGTCAGTATATATGGTCGGAAACAGGTTTTTTTGAGCAGGAGATGAAATACCTGATTGAAAATTTCAGGATTGTTCACCTCATGGAAGGCATTAAAATTTTACGTGAAAACCGGATAAAAAGTACCATGGTTTCATTAACTTTTGACGACGGTGATATTTCAGTACGCAGGTATATTATTCCAATACTTGAAAAGTACAAAATTCCTGCTACATTTTTTATTAATTCAGCTTATTTATCGGGAGATAATAAAGGATATTGGTTCAATATTTTTAACTACTTTAAACATGGAAATAAAGACCAGCGAGAATTGATCACTGATGAAATTGCTGAAACTGCTGCTAATTTGCGAAATACAACCGATGCAAATTATTACCGAAATCAATATCAAAAAGTTGAGCAGTTGGGAAAGTACTTTGATAAAAATTTTACTTTTTATATTGATCAGGATTTTCTTAAGAATATGAACAGAGATTTATTTACAATTGGTCTTCATGGCCATGAACATCAGCGTTTTTCGATGATGCCGAAAGACTGGCAAAGAAAAAATATTCAAACCAATATAGATTTATTATCAGGATATCCTGCATATCAGCCTGTTTTTGCCATTCCTTTTGGAAAGCCACACGATTGGAATAGTGATACTATTAATATTTGCAAAGAGTTTCGGCTTGAGTTTGCCTTTTCAAACGGAGGATATAACACCCGTCATAGCCAGGGAATTTTACGAATTCCGGTTGATGGGATTAAGGTTTCTAAAGTAATTTCAAAACTATCCCCCTTTTTAAAACAAGATAATATTCTGAAATGAAAAGATTGCTTTTTTTTTCATTTTCGTACCCGTTTTCGATTGATTTTTCCTGGAAAAGGAATGAACTGAACGAGTTATGCAAGCATTTTGAGGTAACCGTTATCCCATTTGTTCCTCAAAAGACAACAATTTTGCAAAATGTTCCTGCTGGTATTAAAATATTACCACCTTTACTTGAACAAGTAATTGACAGGCGCTGGTCGCAGGTAGGTGAATTTTTCAAATCACCGAGGCGATTGAATTATTTGAGAGAATTTATAAGGAGAAGAGTTTTCCTGAGAAAAAAATGGATTTTAGAGTGGCTTGCAGCTATTGTTCGAACAGAAAGGTTGCTGGATCATGAGGTTATAAAAAATATCCTTGTAAACAGGCCGGAGAACAGAGATACAATTCTTTATTTTTATTGGGGATTTGGAAGCAGCCAAATTATTCCGTTTGTTAAAAAAGCAGGGTTTAATAAAATTGTTGTTCGTTTTCATGGTTTCGACCTCTACGAAGAGCGAAAAGACGGCTATATACCCTTCCGGCAGGATTTACTTGAAAAACTTGATTTTGCTATTCCAATTTCGGAGCACGGAAACAAATATCTTCATGGGCGATATCCGGGGATAAAATTCAAATCTCAGGTATTCAGGCTCGGATGTTTTCAGAAAGGATTGTCACAGCCAAGCTCTGATCATAAATTGAGAATCGTCAGTTGTTCAAATGTAATTCCGCTTAAACGCCTTGACCTGATTGCCGCCGCGCTCGGGTACATTGAATTTGAAGTGCAATGGACTCATCTCGGTGATGGAGAAAAGTTTGATGATTTGAAGAAGGAAATTCTGTCGTTACCAAATAATATTCAGGTTGTATTGCCAGGCAGAATTTCTCCTGAAGATGTACTCGGTTTTTATGCGCAAAATTCCGTTGATCTGTTTTTAAATGTCAGTACAACTGAAGGTGTACCGGTTTCAATCATGGAAGCATTTTCAGCCGGTATCCCCGTTTATGCAACAGATGTAGGAGGAACTGCAGAAATTGTAAATACCTTTAATGGAAAACTTCTTGACAAAGAAATTACCCCATTGATTCTGGCTGACGAATTAATATACTTTGCGAGTTTAAACTCAGACCATAAACTCAATTTAAGAAAAAACGCATTGGAAACATATTTGACAAAATGTAGTTTTGACAAGTTAAATAAAGAATTTATCGGATTTCTTAATTCTTAGATTCCTTTATTATTAAAATAGTACCAAAAGATTTAAATACTAACAGTGATTAAACAACGAAAATCATCTATTGGAGTATAAATAATTATCGTGTTGTTTTTAGAGTTTATTTGACAATGACAAAAATCAGTAAATATTTTACAAACTTTTTTTAACACAATGATATTATCCAGTAACTGATTACTATGCAGATATCTTACTAAAATGAATATACCATTCAACAAACCATTTCTGACCGGCAAGGAAGCTCATTACCTTTACCAGGCTGTTTATTCAGGTAAATTATCCGGAAATGGGATGTATTCCAATAAGTGTCAAAATTATTTTGAAAGTAAGTACGGTTTTCGAAAAGCATTACTTACAACAAGTTGTACTGATGCTCTGGAAATGGCTGCCATATTACTAAATATTAAACCCGGTGATGAGGTCATCATGCCTTCTTATACATTCGTAAGTACAGCTAATGCTTTTGTGTTAAGGGGTGCAGACATTATTTTCGCCGATAGTAACAGTAAAAATCCAAATATTGATGCTGATGCTATTGAGGATTTAATTACTCCCAGAACAAAAGCTATTGTTCCTGTTCATTATGCAGGCATCGCCGCAGATATGGTTAAACTTATGAGTATAGCCGAAAAGTATAATTTATTTGTGGTAGAAGATGCTGCGCAGGCAATTGATAGTTATCATTACGACCGGGCTTTAGGCAGTTTGGGGCATCTGGGCACATTATCTTTTCATGATACAAAAAATATCATTTCTGGTGAGGGAGGGATGCTGATTGTAAATGATGAAAAGTATATTGAAAGGGCAGAAATCATTTGGGAAAAAGGAACAAACAGGGCGGCATTTTCGCGTAAGGAAGTTAGTAAATACGGTTGGGTAGATATAGGATCATCATTTCTACCATCTGAGATTACAGCAGCATTTTTATACGCCCAGCTCGAAAACATGCCTCAGATACAGACCCTGAGACTAAATATCTGGAATAAATATTTTTCATCGCTAAAAATGTTGGAGGATGCAGGTTTGGTTCAACTGCCTTTTATTCCTGAATATGCAACAAATAATGCCCATATATTTTATATCGTTTGCGGTTCGGCAAATGAAAAAACAGATTTGCTTACTTTTTTGAACTCAAAGGGAATTGAAGCCGTATTTCATTATTTAAATTTACATAAGAGCCCCTTCTATTCAAATAAGTACCGGGGACAGCCTTTACGATTTTGCGAATATTTTGAAGACAGGTTGATCAGGTTACCGTTATATTGCGAAATGACTGAAGATGAAGTTAAGTTTGTTACCGATTCTGTAATTGAATTTTATAACGCATGACTCAAATTCTGCATATTTCAATTGATGATAAATTTATCGAAAGCGCTAACTGGCAATTTGAACAAATTTATCCGGGTTCAAACAAATTTTACATCATTGTGAGAAATCCCGAATATGAACTGCAATATGTAAAAATACATTCCAATTTTGAAATATTGCCCGAAAACACTCATACTTTAAAAAGGATTTTAAATGAAATAAATGGATATAGCCTGGTTGTATTACACGGACTTGACGATTTCCGATGCAGGATTGTACTAAGATCAGGCAGGAATGTAAAATTTTTGTGGTCTTTCTGGGGATATGAAGTTTATAATTTTCATCCCTATTTCAAAAAGAATATTTACGGAAGTTCAACGAAAAGGAGGTTCCGGTATTTAATTAAAAAATCCTTTAAAAGGAGAATTGCTGATTCATATTATGATGTTGTTAAAAAAGTAAAAGAAACATACCGGTTCAGAGCGATCAAAAGAATAGAATATTTTGGATTTCCATTTGAGGAAGAATTTACCTTGCTGACGAAATTGAAAATTTTAAATTCCAGGTATATCAGATTTACATATTACCCTATCGAATTTATAATAAAAGATCATGAAAATGCTTTCATTAACGGGCAAAATATCCTGATAGGGAATTCAGCGACAAAATCAAACAATCATCTTGAAATATTTGAAATATTAAAAAAACTCCCGATAAAGGAAAGAAAAGTAATAGTACCATTAAGTTATGGAGATTCCGGTTATTCAAATGAAATCCTTAAACTGAATCTTGAACTATTACCAGAGAATTTTGAGCCACTTACCAAATTCTATAATCTTGAGGAATACAATGAAATTATAAAAACCTGTTCCGTTTTTATTATGAACAGCTACAGACAGCAGGGGATTGGTAATATTTTTGCGATGTTATGGATGGGAGCCAGGGTTTATTTGGATGAACGCAACACCACATATCAATATCTGAAGAGGAAAAATTTCTCTGTATTTTCAATTTCGGGAGATTTAACATCCACAAATAAAAATGTCTTTGAGCCTCTGAACAGGACTGAAATAAACACCAACAGGGAAATATTAAAAAAGGAGCTAAGTACAGAATTCTTAAAATCAGAACTTAAAAGCCAAATTGATAGTATTTTAAACAAATAACTTTAAGATTCATTTTACTGTTGCGAGTTTGCCTGAAGAAGATTCTGATTTCGAATAAGACAGAATAGAATCGCACAGCATATTGGTAAATCGTTCCGATTCTTCCTTGAACAGATGGTGAGTATCAATGGTCAGAAATTTACCCGATTCTTTTATAAAATCGAAATAAGGTAAATTATATTTGCTGGCTATATGCTGTATTCGCTGATCAAAATCAGGGAAATGCTCCATTTCAATTTTCGCCATTTGTGAACTTACAGGCATCCGGACGAGTACGATTTCACCGTAATCATCAAGGTACCTGATTATTTTATCGAGATACAGAAATCGGGTATCCGAAAGTTTAAGTTCTTTGTCCTTATATTCAAGGGTACTTCTCCTGATCCTTTCATTGTTGGAAGCAGTATCCATGGCAGTAGTAATTTCAAGCCATCCATCCTCGTGAAGTACAGATATCCCGCCCAAATTAGTCAGCAATTTAAAAATCCGGGTAATAGGCTCAAATTTGTTTGTCCAGTGGTTTATGAGATAATCAAAATTTGGATTTGTGCTGCTTGATTCAAGGTTTCCAACAAAAACTTTTTGTTCAACTTCAAAAAATTTTGTTGAATCATCAGTGACATTTGCAATATCTGTAGCTAAACTCCAGGGTACAACTGATACAATAAAAAGCCCGTCAGTGGATTCTTTCTTAAGTTTTTTTGTGATCTCTTTCAGATAGTTTGGTCCGTAACTACTGGCCCCAAGTGCAAAAGAATGATTTATAATTTTATTATCATCGTTACAAATCATCCTGTTGATTACCTCAGGTTTAATACCTTGTGCAGCTCGTGAACCACCTAAAATCAGGGAGTTTGATTTTTCTGTAGTAAACCTGTAATAATAGGCATCCACCAGGTCGGGTCTGATGTAAATCAGTAAAATATACAATAGGACAAGCCCGCTAACAAGTATAAGATACAACAGAATCTTTAAGAAAAAAGGTTTCATGACTAAAATTGAAAATAAATAAATGCATTTGGATTTTTATCAAATGCAAGAATAATAACGAATCCAACCAAAATATATGTTGACCATCTGAGCGCAACAGGAAAGTGATTAATTACCAGCGCATGTTCCTTTTTTCGACTGAACCATTCGATCATATTAAAAAGTACAAGCAATGGGATAACACCCAAAAATTGAGATGCCGGTATAGTAAAAAAGGATCCCGAAAATAATATTTTTGAATAAACAAACGAGTCTTCAATACTCGGTGACCGGAAAAAAATAAGAGCAAGACTAAACAACAGGAAGGTATATGACATTTGCATTATTTCCTTAATGTTTGGTAAAAACCGATCCTGAGCCACAATTTCAATATTTTTCCGGTTAATTCCTAGTAAAAATAATGGAATGAACCAAACACCGTTTAAAAAACCCCAAATAACGTAATTCCAGTTTGCACCATGCCATAATCCACTAACTGTAAAGATGATAAGTATATTTCGAATAACAAATAGCTTGTTACCTTTGCTTCCCCCCAATGGATAATAAAAATAATCTCTAAACCAGGTTGAAAGAGATATATGCCACCTTCGCCATAGTTCAGCAACATCGCGTGAGAAAAATGGATAGTTGAAGTTCCGCATCAAATTAAATCCCATAACTCTCGCAGCGCCGATAGCCATATCAGAATAACCTGAGAAATCACCATAAACCTGAAATGCAAAATATACCACCCCTAAAAGCAAGACACTGCCTGAAAGATTTTGATAATTTGAAAAAATATCATTTACGTAAGTTGCACAGGTATCGGCTATAATGATTTTTTTAAATAATCCCCAAAGCATTAGTTTTAAACCATCAATTGCCCGGTGTGGATCAAAATGGTGTTTTTCATAGAACTGGTGAATGAGGTTTTGTGGCCTTTCAATTGGACCGGCAACCAATTGCGGGTAAAACATCACATACAAGGCATAAATACCGAAATTCCGTTCTGCTTTCTGATGGCCGCGATATACCTCAATGGTGTAACTCATTGCCTGGAAAGTATGAAATGAAAGACCAATTGGTAAAATAATGTTTAAATAAGGAATAGGATTTTCCAACCTAAAACTACCCAATAAGGCAGTCAGGTTGTGATCAAGAAAGTTATAGTATTTAAATACAGCCAGGACACCAATATTCGCAATTAAACTTGCAATCAGAAATTTTTTTCTTTTGCGTCCCTGCCTGTTTTCGATAAATATGCCAGCAAAATAATCTACAACGATAGTAAATCCCAATATCAATATGTAAACCGGGACAAAGGCCATATAAAAATAACAACTTGCTGCTAAAAGTAATGCCCATCGGTACTTATGCGGTAGTACGAAATATAGGGTCGTAACTATGACAAAGAAAAACCCAAATTGTATTGAATTAAAAAGCATTTATCAATTGAGGATTATCAGGAAACTTAATCTTTTCACAAATTTTGACAGGATGAATTTTATCCTTGATCAGTTTACTACGAAAAAAAACCTGAAAGGTTAATTTAACAGCGCAAAAATACAATTATTATTAACTTACTAAAACAGATAAACCTTACTATTATTCCGGTGATTAAACATATCAAATTACCCAGCTTTAGCATATCTGACTTTGTCATGATCAAAAAACCTTGCCACTTTGCTTTTATTCCATTGCAGACTTCTCATATATGACCGAACACTATCCTGAAGTTCTTCCTGGCTTTTTGGAGATGGT
>Ga0172369_10002476_pt1 | contig 25419 bp, 26 predicted proteins | sample LakKiv25m_FD_114539 | JGI IMG/M metagenome (GOLD analysis project Ga0172369, IMG submission 114539) | Freshwater microbial communities from Kabuno Bay, South-Kivu, Congo - kab_022012_11.25m | ecosystem: Environmental > Aquatic > Freshwater > Lake | place: Democratic Republic of the Congo...
CCCCGCATAAAAATAATTCAAAGAGTGAAAAAAGGCGCCTGATTTATTTTGAAGTGAGCTCAATTCCGTTTAGAGCCTCTAAATAATCTCTCAAGCCATGGTCGAATTGAAATAAGGCATACAATAAAACCATATCTCTCATTGTGTGCTTACGGAGTCGTTTGCGCTCTTCAGCACGCTTTTTTTCTAAAAAATCTTCTTGCTTGGCAACTTTATCCGTGTAAGATTGGGCCATCCCAACCAGCGTAGCAAAAACTGCCAGAGTGGCATTTTCATTAGTAAAATCTTGCTTCGCTCCAAGGTATTTTATTAAGCTTAAAATTCTTTTAAATAAAGGGTCACTTGCAAGCTGGTTGAGAGAAGTTTTAATTAGATATCCTGCAAAAGGGTCAATCTCATCAAGCTTGGGATAAGAATCGGCAGCGTTCTTGGATTTATATTCCAAACCAGCAATGATTGTTTCTGTAAATTGACAACCATACTCAGCCAGAGCTTCGGCCATTTTCTTTACCTCATGCGACCCTAAACTTTTCCAAGCGTTTAAGTGCGCCTCACCAATACTACGACTAAGGAGAGTAAATATCTCTGAAGATTCCTCAACTCTCCCGGGCACTTGTCGGGCAGCAAACATTGGGTGTTTATCGGTGAAATCTAATAACCATCCCGCTCTTTTGGTTACTTTCTCTCTATGTTTAAGTAAATACTCTAATATTGGTGATTCTCCTAAATTTTTGATTGCCTCTGATCTTTCTAATAAGTTAGCTGTTATATTTGAACGCTCGCGTGGATTCATAAGCAAATTGTAACATAACCTATAGTATTAGACAATAGAAAATAGTGAAATCTTTCTTGAGGCAATACTCTGAATTGACTATACTGAGATCTGACAGAGGTGTTGGTTGTGTGGAGAAAACTATGAAAAAAGTAATTTTGGCGAAAAAAAATCTTTGCCCTGCTGCTATTGATATCTATTTTGTTCTTTAATAGGCAATTTGCGGTTGAAAAGGCCTATGCAGCGACCTTTTCCCAGGCAATATCTACCGGAAGCTACGATTCGTAGGTCAATAATAATACTTTTAATAATAGTAATACTACAGCGCAGCTGGGAAAGAGCTCTAATAACCCTACCAATTTTTTCTTTTTGTTTACTAATGTCACGATTGATCAGGGAGCTACAATTAATTCCGCCACTTTTTCGGTTAGCTTAACCGGTTCATATTCTGGAACTGTTAACTTGCGGTTTGCCGCGCAAGACACCGGAAACGCCAGCTCTCCAGCTGATTTAAGCGAGTTTTTGGATAAACAAACTCAGTTAAGCGCAACTACCGCTGACTGGGACAATCTCCCCACCGGGGGCTGGGGAGCAGTAATTACCTCCCCAGACATTTCCTCGGTAATTCAGGCCGTGGTTGATCGGCCGGACTGGGTTTCGGGGAACTCGATCTTACTTTGGGTCGGAGACAATAACTCGGCCAGTTGGGCTAACCGCACCTTTATGACTGGCAATTATGCCGGCAGCGAGCAAAAACCAACCCTGAGCCTGGACTACTCTGCCTCCGAGCCTACCGATACGCCAACTCCAACAGACACTCCCACACCAACCACCACTCCTGTCCCCACTCCGACAATTGATCCTTCGTTAATTGGCACAATAACCAAAACTCTCTCCAGTGGAAGTAGTGATAGCCGAGTTGCTGCCAACCTTTTTAATAGCACCGAAACAACGACCTCCTTGGGTCGCTTAACCAATAACTCAATCAATCACTTTTTGTTGTTTGAAAATATTAGCCTGCCTCAGGGGTCAACTCTTTTGTCCTCTTCTTTGGAGTTAACCTATACCGGCTCGACCTCGGAGACAGTTAATGTGATTTTTGCCGCGCAAGACACTGGAAACGCCACTGCCCCCACTAGTTTAAGCGAGTTTCTTGAAAAACAAAGCCAACTCACAACAGAACAGATTAGCTGGAACAGTGTTGACAGCGGTGACGGTTCCTATGGCGAAGTCATTACCTCACCGGATTTGACTACCGTGTTACAGGCAATAATCAACCGCAGCGACTGGGTTAATGGAAATTCTATTTTATTGTGGATTGGGGACAATGCTTCGGCTAGCTGGTCGAGCCGAACTTATATTACCGCTGACTATCCCGGAGGAGAACAGAAACCGACACTTGAGATTCAGTACTTAAAAGAGAATTTCGCGCCCACTCTAGTTAACGACTCCTACACCACTAACTCCGCAATAACCTTTAATGTTTTGAGTAATGACACCGATCCGGACCTTGATTCGCTTACCCTTACCTCACTTTCCGACCCTTCTCACGGAACAGCAAGCATTGTTGAAAACCAAGTTCTCTATACCCCAGAAACGGGATATCAAGGCGCGGATAGTTTTACCTATACCGTTAGTGATGGAAATAGCCATCAGGCAACTGCGACGATAAGCATAACTGTTTTGAGTAATCCAATTTACTATTTACTGAGTTTTGAAACTGATAAGTCGGCTGTGCCCTCTTTGTATTACCAGGGACTTAGTTATCGAATTCATTTGGGGGCGGCTGGAGGGGCCACGGTTAGCGCTAACGGTACAACAATTGCCTCGACCTACGACCTTACGACCGGCGATTTGACCTTTACCTCCCAAAATAACGCCAGTGCTTTTGAGATTCTCATTAAAAATCCTGCCGATGTAAGCGAAATCACAATTCAAAAAGCCGCCCTAAAGGACAATAAAAAATTTGCCTGGTCACATGGGATGGATGATAATGTTTACCTAGCAAACCAGGTAGCCCTGTTTACCGCCAAAGGCTGGCATGGTGGCTTGTACCTGATCAGTAATATTATTCAAGATAATCGCCAGGAATCCTGGATTTTTGATAAGCCTTCCCTGACAACTCTTCTAAACAGTGGTTGGGCTTTGGGAAACCACACTTGGGATCATCAGTGTTTTGGGGAGGACTTAAACAGCGCCGATTTTATGCAAAACACAATCCTTAATGGGTATAACAAACTAATGGAGATTGTGAGCGCCTCCACTGTTCCCGATTTTAAAATCCTTGGGTTTGCCGCTCCTTGTTTTGCCACCCAATACGACGCCTATATTACTGCGATGCGTGCAGACGGCAGCACTGCAGTGAAATTCAACGAGTCTCAGGGAAACGGACTGATGCAGATTGATTCCGGCGCCACCGGCTTTAACAGCGACGGAAAAACGGCGGCGGCAGTAAGTTCGACAACGGAAAAGATTGGCCGTGACTTGGGAATTGAAAGTGACTACAGTGCCTCAATTGCAATACTCGACTGGATGGCAGATAACGCTACCACTTCGCGCTATTTTTGGTACAATACCCTCTCTCACGGAAATAAAGAAGGCGCTTTGGGACCGGTAATTGATCACGCTTATGAGAATTATGGACCGGCAGGTACAGACGAAGCTTGGGTAACCTCTTCCACTGAAATTTACAGCTATTTATTGGTGCGTGACAATACCGAGATTGTTACCAGTTCTAACACTCAAGTTGCCGACGGCTCCGCCCCGACGGTTAGCAATTTGCAAACTACGGCCACCGCGACTTCGGCCAGCTTCGCCTGGGATACCAGCCGAGATACCTCTGGACAGGTAGTATACGGACTAACATCTACCAGCTTGCCTTATAACTCAACCCTCAATGAGACTCTAGAGGATGAACACACTATTGAACTCGCCAATTTGCCTCGGAAAACGCTGTTTTTCAGGCGCTGGAGTTAAGCACAGCGCAACTTAGCGCGCTTTCTACTCCCTCAAGTAAAACACGAGTTGGTAATTTTTTGGTACAGCTGAGTGCCTTAACCAACCAATCAACTAAAATTTCTCAGTTTGACCAACCAATTCGAGTTTCGCTTTCCTACAATCCAAGCGATCTTGGCAATCTCAATGAAAGTGAATTGACAATTTATCGTTATGATAATGGGCAGTGGCAGGCCCTTTCGAACTGTAGTGTTAACACCAATAGTCACACTGTCACTTGTACTACTAATAATTTTTCCGTCTTCGGCCTGTTTGCTTGCCAAGTAGCCCCAACCACCACTGTTGCCGTAACCTCCACCACCGCCTCAACAACAACTACAGCTTGTAGCCATACTCCTCCCAGTAGTGCGCCGGACTTGTTTCAGATTAATGCCAATAGTCAAACGGCTAAATTGCACCTCGCTCCGGCTGCGGGAGAGTATGACAGATACTCAATAACCTACGGCCCGAAAAATAATCCGCAAGCCTACGCCGTTTTGTTTTCACAGTTTAAAAGCCAGGGCGCTATTGTTTTTACTGTTTCGGCACTCAAACCAAACACCGAGTATCATTTTAGGGTTCGGGCAGAAAATGGCTGCGCAGTTGGAGAGTGGAGTCGGGAACTGATTATTCGAACCAACCGAAAAAAGAAACAGAAAGAAAAAATATTTTACAAAGAAACGTTTATTGCCGTGAACACTGAGGCACTTTTTCCAAGTCAGAACTATTTTTCTCCGTCTGGCGGAGTTAGTTCGCCCAAAACAACCAAAAAAATTCCTAAAACTAACTCTCCGGAAATTCTCCCGAAAAATAAGCCCTGGTACGGAAACCTTAAGCAATTCTTGAATAAATTCAAACTATTCTAAACGGATCGCTCGGCCATTAATTAGTGCCGAAACCACTTTTTGGTAAGCACTACTTAAGATGCGCGCGAAAGTAGGTTGGGAAACTTGCATTTTTTGGGCTCCCTCGGTTTGGGACAAACGATCCCCTTCATGAAGCTTTAGAGCTTCTAGTTCGTCCGGCAACAAGAGCACTTCCTCGAGCTGACGCAGCGGCACCCCCTGTGGCTTAAAGTAGTGCACACCGGGCGCAAAACGGAGACAACGCGGCTTCTTTGGTCTGGGCATAAACTCTATTTTATCCTTTCTTTTAGCTTTTTGAGGTGGGAAATCCGGAGCGAATTCCTCTTCCCATTCCTCGCCCCCTACCCGTGCCTCTTCCCTGCCCGTAGTTTTGCGGATCGGAAGTTGGTTGAGCTCCTTCACATTTTCCAAAACCCCGACCGGTTTTGGGACCTTTTCCTTGTGGACCTGTACCATCAAATCTTGGCATAACTATTTTTCACCTCCTTTCCCTTAATGAATAAATATTCATAATATAACCTAATAATCTCCGCTTGTCAAATTAGAAAAGAGATTTTAGAATTCAGTACCTCAATGAGAATCTGGGATCTGCCACCAAAATTACTTTGCCGTCAGCATTTATTAGGAGAGCATCGCGAGCTGCATGCGCTTTGGGTAGTGCTTACTCAAAATAAAAAGGGCTACTCTCGTCACCCGGAAACAAAGCGCTGGGTGGGAAAATTGGCGGCTCTCTATGCACGGCACGAAGCACTAGTAAAAGAAATGCGCAACCGTAATTATCAACATTATTCGCCTCTGGAAAAAAAATTGGCTGTTGGGAAAGCAAGCCAAGACGTTTATCTTGACTCTCCTGAGAAACAACGCGCGCTTTTAAAACAAAAAAATTGCCCCTGTTTTTTGGGATTAGACAACTCGGGGAATTTTTAGGAACCGGAAAAGCTGCCAAAAGTAGTAACCCACCCCCCGATAGCGAAGAAGACTACTAGTCATTTGTAACTCCATTAAGAGACCAGAAAAGAACCCACGTTTTTGTACCTTGAAGGTACTCCTGGCATCATAGGCAAACCAGGCAATTTTTTTTGCTGCTGTTAGACAATAGTGATTGATCGCCATCTCAATCTGGAAACCACTCACCGGCAGCTTTAGTGCCGCTGCCAAGACAGCTTTTTTTAGAATTCTCTCCCCAGTTAGTAGGAGATCGCCACAAATTAATTTAGTAAGTAAAATTGAGGAAACGCGCCGCAAGATTAACATATCGAGTTGCGTTTGTTTAACCAGCCTCACGGCCCGCCTAATTTGCGAGGCCTGCAAGTTTTGTAAGTCGGCGTCGAGTAACAAAACATAGTCTTCTTTCACATAAGCCAGCCCTCGGGCAATTGCCGCCGCTTTGCCGCGATTTTTACGGCAATTAACTAATCTGAACTGGGGGAAGTTTTGCTTTAATATTTGGGAGGAGTGATCGGTAGAGCCGTCATTCACACAAACTACCTGCGAAAGTTCCCTGATTTTTTGCACCTCAGCAAGCACTTTTTTTAGGCGCTCTTCTTCGTTATAGATAGGAATAATAGCGGCAAAGGACAATGACATCGTCAGGCACTTTTGCTTTAAAGAAACTAACCGCACTCAGAGTAGCCACAGCTATAGCACTTTTTGCACCCTTCCTCATAGGCAAATGAGGCTTCGCCACATTCCGGGCAAAGATCAAAACTGGAAGCCGCTGGGGCAACCGATTCGGCAGCAATTAGTGAGGGCTGGGAAACTTCTGAGACTTTTTTAACATGACCATTGCCATTGGCTAACTCCAAAGCAAAGTGACGAATTAAAACTTTGGCAACCGCATCGGGCAAACTACGAATTTTGTTGTCACCAAAACCAAGCGACTTTGCCCCGCCAATCCCGGCAAGCTGCTGAATAATTAGCTCGAGCTTTTTCTTCCCCAGAAGAGGCGAGTTCATTCTTAAAATTAAAGAGATTACCCGACCCAAACCTTCGGCCATCGCAAAAACATCGGTTCCGGCTTTGCCAATATTAATGAAAACCTCAAACGGTTCTCCTTTTTCGTTGGTATTGACGGTAATAAAAGCCCGACCAACCGGAGTATCGATTTGGTAAGTTGCTCCCTTAATTACCATCGGGCGGGGCAACATCTCATAAATGACCTCCTTCTTGGGTTCTGGCTTCTTTTCTTCCTTTCGCGAGAGTACTCCCGGGCGGGAACCGTCACGCATGTAGGCAATTCCTTTTAATCCCAACTCATAGGCCAAGTTGTAAACCTTCTTGACCTCTTCGACAGTGTGCGACTCTGGGGCATTCACGGTTTTGGAAATGGAGGCGTCGACATACTTTTGAATTACTGCCTGAACCTTCACATGGTCTTCTGGAGAGAGATCGTTCGCCCCAACAAAGTAATCTGGCCGTTTGGCTGCCTTCGCTTTGCCATTAACTAGCCCGTTTTCCTTTAGCCAGGCTTCGTAAAGTGGGTGACGAATAATATGCTCACCTAAGCGATCGCGGCGAATAAATTCAAACTCATAAACCGGCTCGATACCTGAAGTTGTTCCGGCCATTAAGGAAGTGGAGCCGGTGGGAGCCTGCATGAGCAACAGAGAGTTACGAATCCCTTGCTTGCTGATTTTTTCACGGAGCTTCTCTGGCAACTCTTGAATGAATTTACCTTTCAAATATAATTTCGGATCAAATTTTGGAAAGATACCCTTTTCTTTGGCGTTGTCACTGGAGGCCTCATAGGCAGCGTCACGGATGATGCGGGAAACCTTCTCGATAAACTTCAGTGACTTGGGAGAGCCATAGCGCAAGTGCAACTTAATTAGAGTATCCCCTAACCCCATTGTTCCCAAACCAATTCGGCGTTCTCCTTCAAGTTGAACTTTTTTGATTCCTTCAAAAATATAGGTGTCTCCTTGGACAACGTTATCTTGAAAACGCACTGCAGTTTTCACCGTTTCTTTAAGAGTTTTGAAATCAAATTTTCCCGGAACCGACAACCCTTTGGGCTGTTTCACAAGAGCCGAGAGATTGATTGAACCCAAATTACAAACCCCCCAAGGAGGCAGACCCTCCTCACCACAAGGATTGACGCAGTTAATCCGATTCCAATACCAATTGTTGTGCCATTTGTTGTAACGCTCCATAAACACCACCCCCGGCTCAGCGCTTCTCCAAGCAGAGGTAGTAATGAGATCCCAAAGCGCTCTTGCCTTAAGAGTGCGGGCAACTTTGGGTTTTTTCCCGAGCTTCCGCCAGGCAATCATATCGCCATCCCACTTCTCATCGTAGTCGGGATCTTTAACATCTGGGAAAACGAGATCCCAATCTTGATCTTTTTTTACCGCTTCCATAAAGGAATCGGAAATTGCTACCGAAAGATTTGCTCCATTAATTCGCGCCAGATTTTGCTTAACGGTAATAAACTCCTCAATGTCCGGATGCCAATCCCAAAGCATTAGCATTAGCGCTCCCCTACGGGAACCTCCCTGCTGAATAATATCTTTTGTCGCTACTGAGAAAAGTTCTGCCCAGTTAACTGGGCCGGAGGAAAAGCCATTGACCTTGCGCACCCGATAACCACGGGGCCGCAGTGAAGAGAGATTGATTCCTACGCCTCCTCCATGAGCCATTACCTCAACCATTTGTTTTAGAGTATCGAGGATTCCTTCGCGAGAGTCTTTGGGACTGGGGATAACAAAACAGTTGTAGAAAGTTGTTTGATAGCCGGTTCCTGCCCCAGCTAAAATTCGCCCACCAGGAACATACTTAAAGCCCTCCATTGCTTGATAAAATTTCTTTTCCCAAAAAGTCTGCTTTGTTTTATCTTCAATCTTGGCAATTCCTTTGGCCACTCGCTTCCACATTTCCTCCGGTCGCTTCTCAATTGCCGCCCCCTCTTTATCCTTCATTGAATAACGATCGAGAAAAACTTTTTGGGCAATTCCTTCTAGTGGCATCAAAATTTTTAAACTGCTAATTTTTTATAACAACTTCCGGATTTCTTTTTCGAAATCCTCAACGTCGACAAACCGCCGAAAAACCGAGGCAAAGCGGATGTAGGCAATTTTATCGACTTTCTTCAGTTTTCGGGCAATTAAATCGCCCACCTTCTTACTTTCGACTTCGGTTGTTTCCAACTTCTTTAATTCATTCTCCAATTCGTCTAAAAGCGCCTCGATTTGGGAATTGGTGATTCCCGTTTTTTCGGCCGACTTGATAATGCCACTTTTAGCCTTGTTGCGATCGTATACTTCCCGCATTCCTTCCCGTTTGATCACCACAATTGGCAAGCGGTCAACCCGTTCATAGGTGGTGAAGCGCTTCTTACAACCGAAGCACTCTCGCCGTCGGCGAAGAGAACGACCCTCTTCCGCCACCCGGGTTTCGACAACCTCGTTCTCGCTGGAACCGCAAAAAGGGCATTTCATCTTTTTATCAGGAAAACACTATAACTAGGGCAAGTATAATTTTTAACACACTACAGAGAGAGAGTCAAGATGATTAAATATACACTAACTAAGTCAATAAAGACTAAAAAATTGTTCCAAAATTTGCTTAGCAACCGGTGCGGCCTCTGAGGAACCCTCACCCCCGTTTTCCAAAAGCACTGTTAGAGCAATCTGCGGATTTTCGACTGGAGCATAAACAGTGAACCAGGCATGCGGAGTGGCTTTGGCTCCCCCCGCTTCGGCTGTCCCGGTTTTACAAGCAACTCGTAGCGGCTTTCCCTTGATTTTAAAGTCAAAGAAAGGCCAACCGGTTCCTCCGTTCTCACACGCAGCGACCATTCCTCGTTGGATTGTTTCTAAGTGGTCTGCCATAAGCTCCAGCTTTTGGCAGGGCCTTAGCTCACCTCGGACAAAGGTTAGCTCACATTTTTTGCCGTTTGCAGCAATAATACTTAAAGCTTGGTGCAACTGAAGCGGATTGACCAGAAGGTAGCCCTGACCAATAGAAAGGTTAACTGTGTCCCCCAAAAACCAGGGCTCTTTTAAGGTTCTCTTCTTCCAATCGGCAGTAGGTAACAGGCTCTGAGACTGCGAAAAGTACTGATTTAGGCTCCTTTCTGATAACCCAAAACGCCCAAACCACTGATTAATTTTGGACAGCCCCATCTTTGTTCCTAAATGATAGAAAAATATATCATTGGAACGTTTGATCGCCTTAACGACATTAACCTCTCCCTCAGTTTTGCCGTATTGAAGAAAGTACCAATTACCAAATTCCAACCCGCCTAGTTTATAAATGCCGTTATCCTCGTAGATGGTTTCTTTGGTAATTATTCCCTCCTCCAGAGCCCCAAGAGCCAAAAGAGGTTTGATTACCGAACCGGGAGGATAAAGACCAGAGCTTAGACGATTAAACAGTGGTTGATCCTCTCGCTCACTTAACTCTTCATAAAGCCCCTCCTGACTTAGTAAACGGTTAGGATCATAACTAGGGCTGGAATAAAAAAGAAGAACTTCTCCGGTTTGGGGATCGGTAGCCACAGCCGCTCCCGCCCGACCGGCAAAGGCACGTTCTGCCGTTTTCTGCAGCGCTAAAGAAACAGTGAGATTAATATTTTTCCCCCTTATCGGTTCCTGGCGTGCTAGCTCACGCAACTGCTTCCCTAAGGCATTAATTTCGACAATGCTTTTGCCAGGAAGCCCTCTTAAAAGACATTCAAAATACTTTTCTAGGCCAATTCTGCCCATAAATTGATTGGAAAGAGGGGGGGCTCCGCAAGAGTAATCGTGGAGATTAATTTGGTCTGGCAAAGAAAGGTAGCCAAGCAAGTGAGCGGTGGCTTTGGGACTAGTATAGTGACGCACAAATCCATATTTCTCACTCTTTAAATTACTGACCATCGCCATGCCATCTCGATCAAAAAATACTCCGCGCGGAGCAATTTGTTTAATCTCTTTTGTACGGTTACTTTCGGAAAGATGCAAGTAGTAACGGTGCCCGAGAATACTTTTGGAAAAAAGTGTTAGGAGAAAAATAGCCAAAGTGATGCAAAGAATAACGTAAGGAATAAATAACCTTTGTTGCTGAATATGTACTTTTTCTTTGAACATTAGAGACAGTCTGGTAATTCAACAAACTGCACCTCTAATATACACCAACTTTAGAGTTCGTTCAGTTTGTATTGAGAGGGAGCAGCATCACTTAAAACCAAATCTAAGAACTGTTCGGTTGAGGATAAACGCTTGTGCCCGACCACTTTGGAAACATAGGCCAAAGGAACTCCAGCTGAAAGCTGATGGGCAATAAATGTGTTACGCAAATCATTCACCTTTACCTTCTCAATTCCCACCTCGCGAAAACAACGATCCACAATATTACGAATATTGCGAATTAACAACGGTTTGGCATTTTTAGTGATAAAAAGATGGTTGTCCTCCGCTTCCGGGCGGACCTTAAGATACTCCTCGAGCGCTTTAAATACCAATTTGTTAAGCGGAATACGCCGCTCCGGATTGCTACCGTAACCCTGAATCAATAGTTCATTAGGGCTAACATCCTCCTGGCGCAGAGAAGCGAGTTCTCCAATTCGCAACCCAGTTTGTAAAAAAAGCTCAATAATGGCATAGGTACGCTTATCCTGACGGGCAAAATCCCTAAGCGCCCGGTATTCCAACTTACTCAAAACCCGAGGCTTGTTATTTTCAAAGCGTGGGTGAGCCACATCGAGAGCGGGATTGATATTTACAATTCCCTCTTCTTTGAGAAAGCGATAGAAAGTGCGAATAGAATTAAGCTTTCGAGAAGCGCTTTTCTTGGTATAGTTGTTTTCTACTAAATCACTTATAAACTCCGCGATTACCTCTTTTTTGACCTCATTGATTGTTTGAACCTGCTTTTTAGCCAAGAAACCCAGAAACTGCTCAATATCTTTCTTATAGGCAATTGCCGTATACCGGGATTTTCCTTTTTCAGTAAGATTTGTGATAAACTTGGCTAGGTAGTCAGTAAAAACCATATTGTCGCTTTGCATATGTCCTATAATATCAAGTCTAATCAAAGAAATCAAGACAATTCGCATTTTATCTTTTATATTATTCTGGGCTTCTTTCTCATTACTTTGGGTATTAATTTTGGGAAACTAATAATGGAGTATCGACAAAAAACAACAATGCTAAATGAAAACCAAGAAGAGCTGAAAGAACTAAGGGCAGCACGAAACCAGCTAAAGCTGGAACTGAAGCAGGGGAAAAGCCGTGATTTTATTGAAAATGAAGCCCGAAAGCTCTCTTTCGCAAAACCAAATGAGGTGGTAGTTGTCGTTACAACGCCCCAACCTAAGCCAACGATTCTTCCTACACCAACTCCCTATACCCCAAACTACCGACTCTGGATAAAAGTTTTTTTTCCTAAATGATTATCTCCACTAAGCGTGGCGACGACGGCCAAACAAGCCTTTTTGGGACAAAACGTATTTATAAACATCATCCTCTGATCGAGATTAATGGAGAGATCGATGAATTACAAACGAGAATAGGGCTCTTGAAAATGAAATTAAAGAATCCCGATTTATTAGCAGAGTGCGCTACTATTCAGCAATTTTTGTATCAGATTATGGCCGACCTTGCCCAAGCTAAGCCTCTAAAATCGTCCGTTTATGCTACCTCACTAAAAACTTTAGAAACAAAACAGGAGAAAATGCTTCAGCAAACCCCCATAAGCAACAAATTTGTTCTCCCTGGAGAAAATGAAAAGGAGGTTTGCGCTCACTTAGTGCGGGTAAAAGTTCGCCAAGTAGAGCGACTTCTTTCAAAATTTAAATCACGTTACCCCAAACTTAAACGAATACTTCCCTACTTTAATCGTCTTTCGGATTATTTTTTTGTCTTGTCCCAATCCCTGCTAAAATAGGATATGCGTAAAGAAGTCTCTGCCGGTGGCATAGTTTATAAAAATAGTCCGCAGGGAAAGCTCTGGCTAATAACTCAGCATTCTCAGAACCATAATTGGAGCTTTCCTAAAGGATTGGTTGGCGACACTGACCCAAACGAGACTCTTGAGGCTGCCGCTTTGCGGGAGGTGCAAGAAGAGGGTGGAGTGCGCGCTAGTATTATTCGCAAAATTTCTACTCCTGCCCGTTATACCTATTTTTTAAACGAGGAAAGTATTGCCAAAACCATTTGGTATTTTTTGATGGAGTACCATGAGGGTGATCCGGTAAACCATGATTGGGAGGTTAGTGAAGCAAGATTTGTTTCTGCCAAAAAGGCTTTTGAGATTCTTAGTTATCCCGCTGACCGCGAAATTTTTCGGGTGCTTCTGCTTGGGATCGAACCAAGGACCCCCACTTTATAAGAGTGGTGCTCTACCACTGAGCTACAGAAGCAAAAGTTATTGTGCCTCCTAGGCGAATCGAACGCCTATCAGTGGTTCCGGAAACCACTACTCTTCCATTAAGCTAAGGAGGCACTATTTGACAGTATTATAACCTTTGTTATACTACTTGTTAAAGCTCTTTGGAAGAAGAGGTAATTTATAAAAAAGCGTGTGGCTCCGATTTTTTAATCGGAGAAACGAGGAGAGGGAAATTCGAAATATCTGCGGGCACCCTCTGGTTGAAGCTGTCAACCATAAGGTAACTTTAAAAACTTTAAGTAATTAAAGCAACAAAAAGGTTACTAACAACTTCCTACTTTTAATAGGAAAACTTCTTCCCCAAAGTGCCGGATTAATAGTTTAACCATTCTAATATGTGTGGTATTTTTGCTTATGCCGGTACTCAAAACGCCGGACCGTTAATTATTGCCGGTTTGAAACGCCTTGAATATCGAGGTTATGATTCTTGGGGAATTGCTTTGCTTGATGGCAAAGGAATTCAGGTTATTAAACGAGTTGGGCCAATCGGAGATCTCACCAAGGCCCAGAAACTTCCCTTTTCGCAGATCGGGATTGGCCATACTCGCTGGGCTACTCATGGTGGAGTAACCGAAAATAATGCTCACCCACATTTCTCCAGCGATAAATCCTTTGTGGTTGCCCAAAATGGAATCACCGAAAACTATCAGGAGCTAAAGGAAATGTTAATTAAAAAAGGTTTTGTTTTCCATACCCAAACAGATACCGAAGTTATTGTTCGCTTGATTGAATTCCAGCTGAGTAAAAAAAAGAATTTGAGAGAAGCAACCCGAGCTGCATTTTTACAACTCTCTGGCCGAAACACAATTATTGTTCTTTCTCAAACCGATTCGGAGATTATTGCCATCCGCTATGGCTCACCTTTGGTTTTGGGGTTAAAAGAGAAAGAGATTCTTTTGGCTTCAGATACCCTCTCTTTTGCCAATCTTACAAAAAAGGTGATTTTTATTGCAGACAAAGAGATGGTTCATTATAAGAGCGGTAATCTAAACTTTCTTGATCTTAAAACCAATCTGCCACTTAAGAAGAAACCGCTCACACTTACGGATGAGGAAAGTCGAATCGATAAACTAGGATATGATTCGTTTTATTTGAAAGAGGTTATGGAGCAACCAGACACTATTAAATCAGCAGTACTTTATTCTAAAAAGGAACTGCAACCATTAGTGCAGGCGATTAAAAAAGCTGGGCAAATCTATACGGTGGGTGCCGGTTCGGCCGGTTTTGCTGCTGGACAAGGGGCCTATTATCTTCGGCTTAATAACCAACTGCCAGTTATTGAGCTTAAAGCTTACGAAATTAAGAGCTACCTAAATTTGTTTCGGAAAAATGATCTGCTAATCGCCGTTTCCCAAAGTGGAGAGACAGCCGATGTTCTTGAAGCAATTAGTGCTGCCAAAAACCGGGGGGTAAAAATTGCCAGCCTTGTCAACATGATTGGTTCTACTTTGATACGAGAATCAGATTATCCCTATTACACCCGCTCCGGACCAGAGATTAGTGTAGTTTCAACTAAGGCTTTCACGGCTCAGGTAATTTGGTTCCAACTTTTAAGTGCCACTTTACTAAACCAGGAAAATGTGTTTAAAAAAAGAGTGCTTATGATTTCAGAAAAACTTAAGTATTACTCCCAAAAGGTATTTCTGGAGAAAGTAAAAGGCCTCGCTAAAAAATTAGTTACAGAACCCAGCCATTATTTACTTGGACGGGACGAGACTTTTTATCTTGCGCAAGAGGCGGCAATGAAAATTAAGGAGATTAGTTACCTTCATGCCGAGGCTTTTGCCGCCGGAGAACTAAAACACGGAGTAATTGCGCTAATAGATAAAAATACTCCGGTTATGGGGATACTTTCTGGCCAAAAAAATGATCCATTACTTCCCGCTCTTGCAGAGTTAGAAGCACGTAATGCTTACGTTATAGGAATTGGTCCAAAAAATAACAGTTTATTCAAATTTTGGCTTCCAACAATCGAAGCGGCTGAATTTCAACCAATTGCCAATATAATTCCTTTGCAACTTTTGGGATATTATTTAGCAAAAATTAAACACTTAAGTCCCGATAAGCCACGTAACCTAGCTAAAAGTGTAACGGTGAAATAAGCTTTTTTTTGCCTCGACCTATTTTTACCAGTTCTCGAACTCGAACTGAGAGAGCTTTTGCAATATAGAAAAGTACTTTAATTGAAGGGTTAGCTTTCCCCTTCTCAAGACGGGCCAAATAGCTGCGATCAACAAAAGCGCGTTGAGCAAGTTCGGCTTGTGTCATACCCCGCTGCTTGCGAAGCGCCTGAATATTTCTACCCACTACCTCATATATGCTACGCCTAGACATATAATAAAATATTAATACAAGCAACAATCTAAAAGCTAGCGTTTTTAAACAACAATAATTGATTCTTTAAGAATAAATCTAAGCTAGATATTAATTTAACTAACACAATTTTCTAAGGCTAATATTTGTTATGCTCAACTACTGTTTATGATAGAATATTTGCAAATTGCCGAGGTAGCCAAGTCGGTCACGGCGGTGGTCTGAAAAACCTCAGATGTCAGTTCGATTCTGACCCTCGGCACTCATGCAACTTACCGATAACTTCTTTGGAATTGGAGTTTGGTCAGCAAACTACGAGAAGCTAGCCCAGTGGTACGAAAAAACTTTAGGGTTTAAAGTTCGCGACCATCAAAGCTTACCCAACGACACTTTTATTGATTTTGATTTTGGAAAAAATTATTTCTTTATCGGTAAACACAGTGAGGTTAGGGGAAAAAACAAAGATCCTTATCGAATTATGATTGGTTTTAATGTGGAGAGTGTCGGAAAACTTTATTCAGAATTATTAAGTAAAGAGGTCAAAATTATTGCTAAACCTTTCAAGGCCCCAACAGGTGGCTTTTGGTGCATGACGGTGTCCGATCCCGAAGCCAACACACTTCAGTTTTACAGTAATAAAAAATAATGAGAGTCGGGATCACTTTTGGTATACTCTATCTGACTTTTACTGCGGTGGTAGTTCAGCGGTAGAATGCCTCCTTGCCAAGGAGGAGGTCGCGGGTTCAAATCCCGTCCACCGCTCCCTCATTAATTCTGACAGCTTGACAATTTTTAAGTAATCTCTATATATTAACTATGTATAAGTTAAAAAGATCTGCCTATTAATTATGAAAAACAGTCTAGCTATTAATAAAAATATTTTCCTCTTTCTGACTGTCGGGTTGGTTTTTCTTGTTATTGGCTTCTATTTGGGCAAAGGATCCAAAAGCTCAAATGAAAAACCGGAAATCTACTTACAAGAAATGAACCAGCAAAGCGCCAGAAACCAAGAGCGTTATTTTAATGAGGTTAGCGAAACTTTACCTCAGAACCCAACAAAAGTTGTAGCTGTTTGCCGTTCTACCGGAGCTTCAATTGATTCCGGAACCGCTACCAATTGCCCGGATCCAGTTTTTACCTGGTCTGGAGCATCCGGAAAAGGTAAAGAGATCGACGGTTATTTAGTTTATTGGTATGAATCAACTGATCCTCTCCCTGAAACGGTTCTAACAGCAAACTCGGTTGTTCATAATGAAGTTAAACCGCCACTGGCAGTTCAAGCAGCTAAATTTGAACCTTGGCCATCGGACATTGTTTCCGGAAAATCATATAACCTAATGGTTCAGGTCCAAACAAATGCTCCTGCTTCTCTTGCGCAAACCGGAGGAGTCGCTAATGAAGAAACAAATACAATTCGAAACGCTGAAGTATTGTTCGTTTATAACTATACAAACTGATGAAAAAAGTAGCGCTTAGTTTAATCATCTTCTTAATAATTGGAGTAATCGGATTTTTGGGATTAAGCATTTTAACGACCAAGCCTGCTTTAGCCCAAACTCCCGAAACAACCTGCCGCTCTTCTCAATTAAACCAAATCGCCTGTTACAATAATCAGATTGTTGTTCGTTGCACACGTGTAAGAACGAGAGACGGAGAAACTATATATATTTGGAGAGCAACCGGAGAAAGCTGCTCACCCACTCCCACAGCTACCCCTTCAGTTCCAAGAATATCAATTACCCCTCCCCCTCCTCCAGACTTGCCCCCAGGAGTACGCTGGATTTCTCCAGGAATTTCGGCAATCCGCTGTAGTAGTGCTGACGGAGCCTACCGGGTTGAGTTTAATTATGTTGCTCAGTTTTTATCATACGATAGCTCGGGTTTATACCGATCGAAGTTTACTACTGTTCTAACCGAAACTAGTCATCCTTCTGACACCTTTGTAGTTAATTACGGCTGGATGCGTTGCAACTGTGAGGAAGGTAGCGGAATGTGTTTACGTGATTGTAATAATAATTCCCAATTATGCGGTATTTGTGTTCCCTGTACTTATCACGACAATACTACTAGCGATAACTTGGATCAAGATATGCTTGCCTGCCCCCGCCCAGCCAGCGTTTCTTACACTACACCCTTAACTAACTATTTAAGAGGAATTGGCGCCACCGCTGAGAACATTATCGAAGAAAGGGGGAAGTCCGAGTGTGGGTCGTACCAAACTGATCTTTGGGCTCCTCGCAGCGTGACCTTTCGAGATAGTAACGGGCCAATGTTAACTTGTACCCGTGCCCCCCATTCATTGGTTAATTGGACCCTCCTTTATACAGATCGAGATTGTGTAGCTCCAACTCCTACCACTCCTCCCCCTCCAACAACAACACTAACTTCTACCCCAACTTTAACTCCGACTCCAACCATTAAAGTTACTCCCCCAGTAATTGGTAAAAAAATGATTGGAATGCAAGTAAAGACATTTAGCAACAGACCAACCAGAGTGAATATTAGCTTAGGAGTTGCTCCATTAATAAAACCTTACATCAGCAAACTTAATTTCAAGCAAATGAGCCCAAATATTGAAGCAACTGGAACCGATTACAATCGGGATACCAAGCAAATTATTCTCGACCTAGTTGCCAATCAAGAGTATAAGTATCAGTTTTGTGTTTTAATGACCAGCGGAATTAGCTATTGCGACACCTTTCTTGTAGCTGCAGTTGGCGATAAAGATGGAGTTCATGAGTACTTAACTTTTAAGACAGGCGCTAATCAGGATAAAATCTACAATCTTTGGATTAGCTGGTAATTCAAACTAAGCTTGGCATTTGGGACAAAAGAAAGTTCCTCGCCCGCCAAGTGCGATACGAATAATTTTGTTGCTACATTTGAAACATTTTCCTTGTTGTCGGCCGTAAACCAAGAAATGTTTCTGGTATTCTCCCTGTTTTCCAAAAGCATTAAGATAAGAATTGTCAGAGGCTCCCCCGAGTTTAATTCCTTTCTCTAACACCTGAAGAATTGCCTGGTAAAGGGCCCCCAACTTTGGCTCAGCCAAATCACAACTCTGTGTTTTCGGATTTACTCTGGCCATAAACAGCGCCTCGTTGGCATAGATATTACCGATTCCGGCAATTAATGATTGATCTAGAAGCAAAACTTTGATTGGTTTTCGGCTTTTTTTAAGAATTGAACTAAAATATTTTAGACTAAACTCCTTGGAGAAAGGCTCCGGCCCAAGCTCTCCCTTAAACAACGCCGATGGCACATCTTTGGCTGCCAAAATTTTTAGCCAGCCAAACTTGCGCAAATCTTGAAAAAAGATTTGTACTTCGTTCGAAAAGGTTAGTGTTGCCCGATTAAAACGATTGGGACGGTTGGGAAACTTAGGACTGTTAATTACCACCTGCCCGGTCATTTTTAAATGAAAAGCAAGGTAATCCCCATTTTCTAAACGCAGCAGTAAAACCTTGGCCACCCGCTCCACCGCCGCAATTTTCTTTCCAAAAAGCTTTGCAACTGCTTCCGAACTTAGAGCAGCTTTAAGTTTTTCTTCAAATAACTCCAACTTCTCAAGGGTTAGCCCAGGTAAATGTTCGGATAGCTGGCGCCTAATTGTTTCGACTTCCGGAAGTTCAGGCATAGAATAAAATCTGAATAAAAATTAATAAACCCAAAGCAATTCGGTAATAGGCGAAAAGCTCAAGATCCTTCTTTTGAAGATACCCAATTAGCCATTTGATCACTACAAGAGCACTTAGATAGGCAGAGACAAAACCGGTAATAGTTAAGGGGATATTAGTCAAAACTGCCTCTGGATTAGTTTTAAGCAAGTCGTAACCCGAGGCTGCCAGAATTGTCGGTACTGCTAAGAAGAAAGAATACAAAGCGACTTCGGAGCGCTTATATCCCATGAGCAATCCTCCCACCAAAACCGCTCCGGCACGGGATACTCCCGGTACTATCGCCAAAGCCTGACATAACCCTAAAATTACTGCCTGCCAAGGTTTTAGATCTTGAATCTCTTTTTCTAATACCAATTGCTTATTTCTTATACGTGCCTCCAAAAAAAGAAATAACAGACCGAAAGAGATTAGGCTGATCGCGATAAGAAGATTACTTTCAAAAAATACTCCCTTAATGATTTTGTAAAGCACGAAGCCAAAAATAGCTGTTGGCAAAAAGCTAAAGGCTAACTTGATTAATAGTTCGCGATTAAGAATCTTACGCCAATAGACCGTTATAACAGCCAAAATTGCACCACTTTGAATAAAAACTTCAAAAAATTTCCAGTAGTCAGAACCAGGCAGCTTGAGAACTTGGGCAAAAATAATCAGGTGGGCTGTTGAAGAAACAGGCAAAAACTCCGTTATTCCTTCTAAAAATCCCAAAAATACTGTCTTCACAAATAACATAGGGCCATTATACTTAAGTTAGGACAACTAAGCGTTCGATGTTAGAATAGAAGGTATGCAGCCCATTAAGAACAAAAAAGCCTATCGCGAATACGAAATACTGACAAAACACGAGGCCGGGGTACAATTGACCGGGCCGGAGGTTAAGTCGGTTAAAAGTGGCCGGCTCAACTTTGAAGGAAGCTATGTCAAGCTAGTTGGCGACGAATTATTTTTGATTAATGCCGACATTCCCCTCTATAAACATAGCCGTAGTGAGGAGTATGATCCTTCCCGCTCCCGCAAACTCCTCTTGCACCGCGCCGAAATCACTCGGCTACAAAGTAAAATTAAAGAACGGCCCGGTTTGACAATCATTCCTCTTCAATGTTATACTAATCATAATCGTCTCAAACTAGAGATCGCTCTTTCAAAAGGTAGAAAAAGATATGAGCTTAAAAGCGTCGAGAAAAATCGTGAGCTCAAACGCCAAGATCGTTCAATGGCCAAAGAGTTTCTGAAAAAATAAGTCGCTCAAATTAATTGGGGATGACGGGCCTCGACATGAAGCTTATCTAAAGATCGCAATTCGCAACTATGCGTTAAATAGCCAAATAAGTGATGCACAATCACAAGAGGAAGCTGAACTCATGGATGCTATGCAAAACGGTGCGTTCGCGTCCCGTTATGCCGTAGCCTATGCGTAAGGTTTTTTCTACGCTCGACTTCGCGTCGGGCCATCAATCTAGCCACACGCCGATAGACTAGTTTGGTGCCAACTTTCGGCTTTGGTTTCCAGGGAAGAGATCTACCGAAGGAAATCGAGACAAAAAACGATCTCAAAACTGTTCAGTCTTCGGACTGAGCTAAACTTGCTAGAAAATCTTTAGAGTTTGCTTTCATGCACCCCGGTTCAACTCCGGGCATCTCCACACTATTTCAGGCTGTTATAACAGTCAAAATAGGATATCGAAAGTAACAAACAACTAAACTTTTTCAAATAAATATAGATTATGAATCACCATATCAACGGCATTCTTATATTTTGGCTCCTTGCTTATTAAATATTGTGTCGGCTTAATGCCCTTTATTTCTTTAACACTAAAGCCTGTTTTTTTGGCAGTTTCTATATAGACTTCTTTTTTTCTAATAATATCAGTAATAATTACTTGTGGCCGAATAACCTTTACTACAAACTCCGATTTATTTAGATGTTGATATTGTGTTCTATAATTATCTAGGGGCCTATCCAATGCATATTGGTAATCTGGATCTATTAATAAAAATTGACCATGTTCAAATAAAAGGCTATTGATTTTTAAAAAAGCATTTTCCAAATTGCCAATGTGAGGAAAAGATAGAACTGCCGTGACAATATCATACTTATCTACTGTAGAAAAGTCTTCTAAAGTGGTTTCAACAATCTTAATCTGTGGATATAATTTACTTGCAATTTGAAGATTATTATGAGAAGGTTCAATTCCAACTCCCTTAACTCCCAGCTTTTCTAATTCATTTAGTAGCCAACCTGTTCCAGTACCTATATCTATTAGCAATTTATTATTCCAACCAAGAGCATAGGGTTTTATATATGACCACAAAGTAAAACGCCAAGGGTCCTCAATTCCAGAGCCAACTAATTTCCAGTTAACTTCTTTTTGATCGTACTGTTGTGGATTTGTGGCTTGATTAAGTAGACTGTTAGTCATTCGTAATAGTATAGCGTTTTATTTAAACGAAAGCACTGAATACAATCATATCGTGCGGGAATGGTCCACCACTATTTTAGGCTGTTGTATCAATCCAGAGATATAAGTATTACAACTATTGAACTACTTGGTAAAATACTGATATGAAAAATGCAATCATTCTTCATGGCGGGCCTTCAAAAAAAGAATATTATGACCGTCTTGCTCCCAGTATGAGTAACGCCCATTGGATTCCTTGGTTACAAGGGCAATTACTCAAACATGATATCCCTACCGCTACCCCAGAAGTACCTTGGTCATTTGATAGAAATTGGCCGGTATGGAAGAAAGAAGTTGAACGATTTGATATAACAACGGAAACAATTCTAATTGGTCATAGTACTGGAGCTGGATTCTTTGTTAAATACTTAAGTATTCATCCTAATATAAAAGTCAATAGAGTTATTTTAGTTGCTCCATGGTTAGACCCGGATAAAGAACACACTAAAAACTTTTTTGATGACTTTGAAATTGATCCTAATATTGTTAAACGTACTCAAGGCATAACCATATTTGCTTCTGATAATGATCAGGCAAGTGTTCAAAAAACAGTTAAGATTTTGCAAGAAAGAGTTAAGAATATTAAAACTCAAGTTTTTCATAATTATGGCCATTTCTGTTATGGGGATCTAAAAACTACTGAATTTCCAGAGTTACTAAAAGTAGTATTAGAATAATATGAGAGACTGTCGACTGACTATTAGAATAAACAAAAGTTCAAAAGAAATTTACGACTTTTATATCAATCCTCAAAACACTCCTCTCTGGATTGATTCGATGGTTAAAGAAAAAACAAACGAATGGCCAATTAAAATCGGTACAATCTATAGAAATCAAAATAGAAAAGGAGAGTGGTCAGAATACAAAGTTACAGCTTTAAAACCATATCAAGTTTTTGAGCTAACATCTAGTGATGGAAATTATCATGTTAGGTATACTCATAACGAAATTGATGAAAATTCATCAGAACTCGAATACTATGAGTGGGTAGATAAAGGAGAACTTGAAGAACCTTTTACCATTGATGTCCTTCAAAAGCTCAAAACAATTGTAGAAGCGAGATAAAACTTTAAGTAGTTCCCTGCCTTCATGCGGGAATGGTCCACAAAAGGTAAACGGATTTTAATTAAAGTATTGCTGAATTGTTTCTATTAATGCCTTTCTGTTTTCTTTTTTTCTAAAACTATGGTCTCCATCTATCCACATAATTTCAATGTTAGGAATACGCGAATACTCTATTAAATACTCATTGCCAACAACCTCGTCTTGTTTGGGATGAATTACTAAAAGTTTAGTGTTATTTGAGTATACTTCCACTTTAATTGCTGGATCTAAACTAAATAGCTCCTTCCAAAATAAAGGTCCAATTCTTTGACTTTTGCCGGTTGATCTTGGAAAAATACTGATGCCTTTATAATCAATTATCCCACCCTTTCTAGCTCCAAACCTTTCCTTAAGTCTATTAGCAATATATTTAGTATTTGAGTTTGGCAAACCAGTAAAAACTGATTTCGCAATTCCTAAGGGATTTAATAAAGCCGTAATAAAACATCCCATTGACTGAGCTAAGATAAATATCCTCCCAGAATAGCTTTTTTTAACGTAATTAATAATACTCTCTAAGTCTTGAGCGTGCTTTCGATAATTAATATCCTCTGTCTTACCTTCGCTTTGACCACAACCAGATAGATCAAAGCGAACAATCCTAAATTGTTTACCTAACGCTTTTGACAAATCATCAAAATATCCAGCAGTTTCATGTTTGTCCGTGGCAAAGCCGTGGACAAGAATAATGGTTGTCCTGGCCTTTAGACTTCCTTCAATCCAAATATCAAGTTTTTCACCAAACAAATTAATTATCTTAATCGATTGCATAATCTGATTATCTCATACTAATACCGCAGTTCCCAACTTCGTGCGGGAATGGTCCACAGATTAGATTTAGACTATCTTAACAGTCCATAGATGAATTAAACTACATTTTGAGGGTTACCATTAACCCAAGCTTTAATATTTTCTGCTACTAATTCGTATGACTTTTTATCAGCATCTTCAGTGTTAAAAGCGTTATGTGGTACAACAATAGTTCTTGAGGTTGAGAAATATTCATCATCTGTCGATACCGGAGTCATAATAGCCGTTTCTACTCCGTATCCAAAAATCTTTCCGGACTTGATACCATTAATCACTGCTCTTTTATTAACAAGTTCCTCACGTGAAGTATTTACCAAAATCACTCCATCTTTCATTTTTTTAATTTCTTCATCAGATATTATTTGATTGGTTTCTGATGTTAAGGGCAAGCAAACTGCAATAACATCAGACTCTCTAAGTAAAATGTCTAAATCAACTAATTCAGCTCCCTCAACTGGTTTCCCACTTTTGTTAACCCCCAACACTTTCATATTGAAACCTAAGGCACCTCTGACTACTTTTTTACCAATGTCACCCAAGCCAATTACTCCAAGAGTTTTACCAAATACCTCTTTGCCTTTGTAATCATTAAATCTAAAAGCACCTTTAAGCCTAGTGTCCCGATCAAATTCCGTAATTCTTTTGGCCAAGTCTAAAATCATCCCCCAAACTTGTTCAGCCACTGATTCAGAATTGGCTCCTTTAATATTGCTAACAATAATTCCTTTACTTTTAGCATAATCAACATCAACCCAATCCACCCCCACTGTGAGTAATGCAATAAATCTTAATTTGGGAAGCTGATCTATTAATTCTTTTGAGATTCTTTCAATTCCGCTTGCCCCGGTAATTAGTATCTCAGCATCTTGAGCAATCTCTACCACCTCTTTAATCGATAGTTTCTGCCTATTATGAACAACCAGCTCTCCGAATTTTTCCAAGTCGGCTTTTATGTAATCAACTTGTGGGTTAGATGTAATACAACAGATTTTCATAATAATGATTATATCGTAATTTATATATCAACATAGTTCCCAACTTTGTGCGTAATGGTCCACCAATTTTTCAGGCTGTCATAACAACCCACAGAAATATAAGTATTACAACTATTGAACTTTATAATTGGATAGGTGGTAATTATAAGTGAATCTTATTGACCACATTCTGTGGTTTTCCTTCAGATATTGCCTGAATATTATTTACCCAAATAGTGAACATGTTTGCTAACGCTTCTTTTGTATACCAACCAAAGCCCTTAATTCCAATTGCGTTCTCCACATTAGCTAGAGGCGTATTTTTTAAGTCTTCTGCCTCATAGGCATACCCATAAATCTTATCTGATTTTATTGCTTCTGCCATTGCTTCTTCGTTTACTAAAGATCCATCAACTGTGTTTACAATAATAACTCCTGTCTTCATTTTAGAAATTGTTTCTTTATTGATAAATTCGTGTACTTCTTTACTATCTCGAGTATGTAAAGTTATCGCATCTGATTGGCTTAAAACCTCATCAAGAGATTTCATTTCAACACCCGGAATATTTCTTGGGGAAGGATTGTATGCTATTACTTTCATTCCAATTCCTTGAGCCATCTCTGCTACTCTGCTACCAATGTTTCCTAAACCAATAATTCCTAGTGTTTTGCCTTTCAGTTCAAAACCCATTTCCAATTTATATTGACCTTTCTGAGTTTTTCTATCGGTAACAAAAATTCTTTTTGCCAGTCCTAACAATAAGGCAAGTGCGTGTTCTGCCACTGATTCTCTTGAGTAACCCGGAACGTTGGATACAGGAAGATTTCTTTTATTAAAATAGTCTAAATCAATCCAACCAAAAGAAGTGGTAGAAAGAGCTACCCCTTTTAAGTTTGGTAGAGTTTCTGCTAATTTTGTAACAACATCTTTAGCCTTTTCGAAACCTCCAAAATTATCAGGATCAATAGCAATAATGCTTGATCCAGTAGCAATCTTTTTTAACTCTTCAAAAGGGTATCCTTTACGTTCCTTTGTATATACAACTTCACCAATAGAACTTAAGCGTTGACCGGTACCCG
>Ga0172369_10002478_pt1 | contig 25387 bp, 29 predicted proteins | sample LakKiv25m_FD_114539 | JGI IMG/M metagenome (GOLD analysis project Ga0172369, IMG submission 114539) | Freshwater microbial communities from Kabuno Bay, South-Kivu, Congo - kab_022012_11.25m | ecosystem: Environmental > Aquatic > Freshwater > Lake | place: Democratic Republic of the Congo...
ACTTCAAACAAACAGGAGTGCGCCTGCCCTGGGTCATACCTGTTGTCACGGCCGTCAACCCCAAGACTCACGTTCAGCGCACTGAGACCGTCACCAATACGATCCTCCGATACGACGAACTCTATGAATACGCCGCGCGCACCATCAAAAAATTCGACGACGTGCTTTCCGCCGAAGACGTTGAAACCATCGTCCACATCCTTCAAGACATCGCCCAATCCGTCGAACAAGCTCCTGAGCAGAAAAAAATTTTCAACTATCGTCAAAAACGCTATCGCAGCTATTCAATGCAGCAATGGACGCTCCTCGTCTCAATCATCGGCGCCAACCTCTGCTGCTTCAGCAGTTTCGTCATCGCATACATCTACTTCAACTCGCCCGTCTTGAAGGCAACGCTTGACGGCTGGCTAGTTCGTCTCCGCATCTTGCTCTTCCGTTAATCGTCTCAGGTATAATCGGCGCGACAATTCCTCATGCGGCTCTTCATCACCGGAATCAAAGGACAACTTGGATCAGAGATAGCGCGGCAAGCGTCCGCCGATCATGAAGTGATCGGCGGCGACCTGCCCGATTTCGACATCACGAATCGAACTCAAGTGGCTGCCGCCTTTGCCGCGCATCGTCCAGCCTTAATCATCCATTGTGCCGCCTTCACCAACGTGGATGGCGCGGCGCGCGATCCCGAAACAGCCTACCGCATCAACGGCCTCGGCACCCAACACATCGCCCTCGCCTGCGCCGAAAACAATATCGAAATGCTTTACATCAGCACCGGCGAAGTGTTCGACGGCAAAGCAACGCAGCCCTATCGTGAATTTGACTCAACACATCCCATCAACCCTTACGGCTACTCCAAACTTGCAGGCGAAGAATTCACCAAACAACTTGCCCCGCGTCATTACATTGTGCGCACCTCGTGGCTCACTGCCCAAGGCGGGCATAACTTTGTCCACCGCATCCGGCAACTCGCCGACGAACACGGCAAGCTGCGCGTGGTCACCGACGAAGTCTCGAACCCTACCTTCGCCACTGATCTGGCGCAAGCAATTTTAAAATTAACGGCGATGCATCAATACGGCCTCTATCACATCGTCAACGAAGGCTACTGCTCACGATTCGATTACGCCAAAAAGATTCTCGAATTGACACATCGCTCCCACATCCCCATCGAACCGATCACCCTCGCCGATTTCCCCCGCCCCTCCACCCCGCCCAAATTCATTCCCTTAGCCAATATGTGCGGCGCGGCACTCGGCATCAGGTTGAGAGGGTGGGAAGAAGCGTTGAAAGAATTTCTGAAGGGGTGAAAGGGTGAGAAGGTGAAAAGGTGATCTTAAGTGATGCCGCCTCTTCACCCCTCCACCCCCTTCGCCCGTTCACCTCTTCACCCTTTCATTCATGTTAGTCTCCATCATCATCCCCAACTGGAACGGCGCGCACTTTCTCCCCGCCTGCCTCAATTCGCTTCGTCAGCAAACGCATGGTGAACACGAAGTGATCGTCGCCGACAACGCCAGCACCGACAACTCGCGTGACTTGCTTGCCCGCGACTACCCCGAAGTTAAAGTGGTCGCCCTCGATCACAACACTGGCTTCACCGGCGCGTGCAACGCCGGGTTGATCGCCGCCAAAGGCAAGATCAAAATTTTGCTCAACAACGACACCGAAGTTGAACCGGACTGGATCGAAGAAGTGATCGCCGCTTTTGATCGTCATCCTAAAGCGGGCATCGTCGCCTCAAAGATGTTGCTGTTTGATCGCCGTGATACGTTCCATACGGCGGGCGATCTCTATCGCATTGACGGCATCCCCGCCAATCGCGGTGTGTGGCAGAAGGATGAGAATCAGTTTCAAGAGGGATGGGTGTTTTCCGCGTGCGGCGGTGCGGCGGCGTATCGGGCAGAGATGCTGGATCAGATCGGTTTGTTAGATTACGATTTTTTCTTTTCGTGCGAAGATATTGATCTCGCATGGCGCGCGCAGTTAGCGGGATGGCAAGCAGTGTATGCGCCGAAGGCGGTGGTGTATCATAAACTTTCGGCGACAGGCGGCGGCAAGACGGCGAGCTTCCACGACGGGCGAAATTTTATTTATGTGTTAATCAAAGATGTGCCGACGAGCGTGTGGCGGCGGCACTGGAAAAAAATGCTGCGCGCCCAAGTCGGCATCACCGTAGAGGCGTTGCGGGCATGGCGTGGCGAAGCGGCGCGGGCGCGGCTGCGCGGTCAATGCGCCGGGATCATCGCCATCCCCAAATTGTTGAGCAAGCGAAAAAAGATTCAGGCGAGTCGAGTTGTTTCGGACGAGTATCTTTTCTCGATTTTAAGTGAGGCGTGATACGTGAGGCGTGATACGTGAATGAAGATCACGTATCACGCCTCACGAATTGCTCGATATTTGTGACAGAGTCAATTTTCCTTTCAATCATCATCCCTGCCCACAACGAAGAGCTGCGTTTGCCGCCGACTCTGAAAACAGTAGATGCGTATTTAGAAAAACAAAATTATGCTAGCGAAGTGCTTGTGGTAGAGAACGGCAGCCGCGATCTGACGACGATTGTCGCTGAAGCGTTTGCCGCCGATCATCCGCGCGTGAAGGTGCGGCGCGAGAGCGGGCGCGGCAAGGGTCTTGCCGTGCGGCGCGGCATGTTGGAAGCGCGCGGCGCGTACCGTTTTATTTGCGACGCCGATCTCTCCATGCCAATTGAAGAGGTGGCAAAATTTCTACCGCCGCAGTTGGATAGCTACGACGTGGCGATTGCTTCACGCGAAGCGCCGGGCGCGCGGCGATACAACGAGCCTGCCTATCGTCACTTTCAGGGGCGCGTGTTCAGCAACTTGGTGAAAATTTTTGCGCTGCCGGGTTTTGAGGACACACAATGTGGTTTTAAATGTTTCAGCGCGCGAGCCGCGCTCGATATTTTCCGCGTGCAGAAGCTCGACGGTATGAGCTTCGACGTGGAGGCATTGTTCATTGCCCGCAAACGCGGCTACAAGATTCTCGAAGTGCCGATTGACTGGTATTACCGCTCGGAGAGCCGCGTGCATCCGATCCTGGATCCGCTCCGCATGTTGCGAGATATTTTGGTGATCAGGAAAAATTGGAACAGAGGAAAATATCAAATGACAAATGTGGAATGACAAAATTTGTCATTCGTCATTCCACATTTGTCATTTATCAATGCCTTCTCTCAAACTTGAACGCAAACTTCTTGCTCAAGGCTACTCCGTCATCGCTGGTGTGGATGAGGTGGGACGCGGGGCATGGGCGGGACCCGTGGTTGCCGCCGCCGTTGTTCTGCCGTTGGATCGCCCCGACCTGATGAAAGTTTTGAAAGGCGTGAACGATTCTAAACAGTTGACGGCGAAACAACGCGAGAAGTATTTTCATCTAATCAAAGAAGTGGCGTTGTCAGTCAGTTTAGGCGGGGCGAGTCCGCGCCACGTTGATCGCGATGGAATTCTGGCGGCGACTCGCACGGCGATGCGCCGCGCGGTGAGTATGCTCACTGTTCAACCGAAAGCATTATTGATTGACGCGGTGGATCTCTCTCAAGCCGTTCCTCTCCATCAACTTCATCCTTATCACGGCGATTCGATCTCATTGACCATCGCCGCCGCGTCCATCATCGCCAAAGTAACGCGCGATGATTTAATGAAGCATTGGGACGAAGTGTATCCCGGATATTTTTTTGCCAAGCACAAAGGGTATGGCACAAAGTTGCATCAGGCGATGTTGAAGGAGAGAGGGGTATGTGAGGCGCATCGGAAAAGCTTTGAGCCGATAAAAATTCTAGATGAAAATAACCCAAAGAGAGTCAAATAATGTCTATTCCTATTTTGCGTGAAAAAGCCTCTCCCGAGCAAATCAAAGAAATGCTGAAAGAATACGACGCGATGATGAAAATCGTCGTAGACATTCGCCGCAAGATTCTTGCGGGCGGCGGTGAAATGCACGCCGATTGCGAATCGGTTTTGTTAGATGATGGCAGTGAGCAAGACGATCTGTGGGGCGCGAATTGGTATCCGAAAGATCAGCGCATCGTATTTGAATCTCTGATCAACATCCGCCCACGATTAAACAATCGCGGCATTCTCATTCAGAGCGAGGAAATTCGCCAAGCCGTCGAAGAAGTCACGCGACACTTGTTAGGAGATGTACAATGAAGGACCTTGAACGCAAACGCAAACGATATCTAAAAGACTCTTTGCCAAAACGCTTAGGCGGGCTTGCTGCATCTCTGGGACGTGTATCTTCATCGGCGAGATACGAAACAAGCGCAGAGGGCGTCGCCGAGATGATGGAAGAGAGTCAGTATTACATCGAATGGACAGCCGCCGAAACAAAACCTGAAGTTGCGGCAGGGTTAGTAGATATACAAGTTGCCTTATCTATGTGGCGAAGAATTTGGATTGAAGCACAGCGCAATCATAGCCAACGTACTTTGCTCTCCTTCCAAGCTAAAAAGTGGTCGGATCAAGTTCTCGATTGGTCAGGCTTGCTTGAATCAAACCAATGACTCTTCATCGTCGCTCCATTCGCCTTCAACATCACGATTACTCGCAGGCAGCTGCGTATTTCGTGACGATATGCGTTCATGCGCGCCAATGTTTGTTTGGCGAGGTGGTGAACGGCGAGATGGTGTTGAATGATTTAGGAAAGATTGTGGAAGAATGTTGGGATGATATCGCCCAACATTTTGATAACGTGGAATTGGATACATTCATCATCATGCCCAACCATGTACACGGAATTATTGTGTTCACGAACACCGTAGGGGCGGGGTCACCCCGCCCCGATGCAAAATTAAAATCCAACGACAAGGGCGCGGAGACCGCCGACAAGGGCGCGGAAACCGCGCCCCTACGGAAACGCCGCACATTGGGTAATGTTGTGGCGTATTTCAAATATCAATCCACCAAACGCCTCAACCTCCACCGCCACACACCCTCCTTCGCCGTGTGGCAACGTAATTATTACGAACACATCGTCCGCGACGATGCCGATCTGAATCGCATTCGCCAATACATTCAACGCAATCCTGCACGCTGGGCGGAAGACGAAAATAATCTACAGAGAGACAAATGAGACTCGCCCTCATCCACGACTGGCTTAACCAAATCGGCGGCGCGGAAGATGTGCTGGAGACTTTGGTCGAGATGTTCCCCGACGCGCCGATCTACACTTCGATGTATTGGCGCGAGAAGATGCCGCGCCATTGGCAGACGTGGCACATCAAAACATCGTTCATGGATTCTCTGCCGCTCGTGCATCGCTTTCATCAACCGTATCTTTTTGTTTATCCATTCGCCTTTCAAAATTTTGATCTCAGCGGTTACGATCTCATCCTCTCCAACAAAAGCGGCTTCTGTCACGGCATCACAAAACCGAAGAACGCGATTCACATCTGTTATTGTTTGACTCCGACCCGCTACGTGTGGGGATTTGAAGATTACGCTGCGCGTGAGGGATTCGGCCAACTCCAGCGCAACATTATTCGCCCGTCACTTGATCTTCTGCGGCGGTGGGACAAAGCGGCGGCAGCCCGTGTGGATCATTTCATCGCCATATCGTCAGACGTGCAAAGGCGAATCGCCAGATACTATGAACGCGAATCGGTTATCATCTATCCGCCCGTCCACACCGAACGATTCAACGCTTCGGCTCCGCTCAGCGCAGGCATCAGCGATCAGGTCGAGGATTATTTTTTGTGTTTGGGCAGATTGATCCCATACAAGCGAGTCGATCTGGCGGTGCAAGCCTGTACCCAGTTACGCTTGCCGTTGATCGTGGCAGGCGATGGCAGAGACCGCGCCCGCTTGGAGAGGATGGCAGGGGATACGATAAAATTTGTGGGGCGAGTCTCGGATGACGAAGCCGCGCGGTTAATGTCACGCTGTCGCGCTTTCATCTTTCCGGGCTTAGAAGATTTCGGCATCGCACCCGTGCAGGCGATGGCGGCGGGACGTCCGGTGATCGCTTACGCCGGTGGCGGCGCGTTGGATACGGTGATCGAAAACAAAACGGGGCATCTCTTTCATCAACCAACGGTCGAGTCGCTTGTGAATGTTCTAAAGAATTTTGATGCGGCGCAATTCCGATCAAAAGATATAAGAGACTTTGCGTTGAAGTTCGATAAGCAGAATTTTGTGCGCCAACTAAGCAGCTTCATCACTCAAGTTACTAACAACCAATTACCAATTACCAATTACTAAAATGGAACTCCACACTTATTACAAAATCCTTCTTCGCTGGTGGTGGCTGGCGCTCATCCCGACGATCATCATTGGTCTCGTCGGCATCGTCACCTTTCGCCGACCAACGACAACGTACAGCACCAAGATTCGATTCAGCGCCAGCACCCCGCCCGCCTTCGACAGCGCGCCGGGGTTTGATCCCACGTATTACAGTTGGCTCACGTCGGAGTACATCGTGGGCAGTCTCTCCGATTGGACAAAGACCAGTTCGTTCGCGCAAGCGGTGAGCGATGAGTTAAGCAAAAAAGGAAAAACGATCCCGTCAAATGCGATTCAAAGTTCGCTCGCTTCGGATTATGTCCGCAGTCAACTGACTCTCTACATCAACGGCGCAACTGCCGACGACGTGAGTGCCATCGCCAACGCCGCGATCACCGTGTTACAAACGCGTAACGCCAGCGTCTTCCCTCAACTCGGCAAGAACAACGCGGTCGTGACTCCGTTAGATGTTCCTTCGATTGGATCATCGTCAGCTGGATTGCGCGACTCACTTGATCTCCCCATTCGACTCATTCTCGGTGTCGCCGTCGGCATGGCCTGTGCCTTTCTCGCTCACTATCTTGATCCGTTTGTGCGTGAGAGAAAAGATGTGGAAGCGTTAGGGATAAATGTGGTGGCGGAGATTCCTAAGAAATAGAGAGGGGATGTCAGAAGTCAGATGTCAGAGGGAAATTTTTCTGACCTCCGACTTCCAACTTCTATCTTCTGGTATTATTTGCTCATGCCACTTTCAGATTACATTCGCATTTTGTGGAGACGCGGTTGGATACTGGTGTTACTCGCCGCGCTCACGGCGGCATCCGCTTATGTGTTCAGTCGTTTGCAAACGCCGATCTACAAATCAACCATTTATCTTTTAGTTCAACCGGCGCGCACCGATTTCGGTCTGACTCAATCGGCAAAAATTTTGTTGCGCTCGTACGTGGCGTGGATGGATACCGACAACCGCGCCGCCAGCGTGATTGACGCCCTGCAACTGGATCGCACACCGCAAGACTTGCGCGGTGATGTGACGATTGCTTCGGATGATTCGCGCTTCGTGATTCAAATTGACGTAAAGAATCGCAACGGCGATCTCGCCAACGACATCGCCAAGAAGTGGGCAGAGTTTTTTATCCAGTGGCGCAACGACGAGAATCAAAAGCAACGCAAAGAAGATCGGGTGGACGCCATCCTCCTCGACGCGCCGCGTTACGCGCTCGACCAACCCAAGACGGCAATCAACGTTGCCGCCGGGGCGATACTCGGTTTGCTGCTGGGCGGCGTGTTCGTGTTTGTATTAGAGTCGGTCGAGTCATCCGTGATCCGATCTTCAATAGACATTGAACGGCAATTTAGTTTGCCGGTGTTGGGGACGATACCGACCAGTGAAACTTCAAGAAAGAAAAAATAATCGAGAACTTGTCATTCCGAGCGGCGTAATTGCCGCGAGGAATCTCTTAAACCATTCCTAGAGATTCCTCGTCGTGCTTCGCACTCCTCGGAATGACATTAATCTCTAATCTCCAATGACTAATCTTCTTGTTACCCTCACCCACCCACGCTCCCAAGCCGCAGAAGCCTTTCGCACATTGAGGACGAACTTAACTTTTTCCAGTTTAGAACACCCCCTCACCACCTTACTCGTCACTTCACCCTCCGATGACGGTGATGCCGCCTCTGGTAAAAGTGTGACGTTAGCTAATCTCGCCGTCACGTTTGCTCAAGGCGGTAAGAAAACCATCCTCGTGGATTGCGATCTACGCAGACCGGCGCAACACGAACTGTGGAACGTCAAGAATGATCGCGGGCTGAGTGAGTTCATTCAAGAGGGCGGCGACCCCGTGTTACAAAGCGTGGGCGTTGAGGGGCTGTCGTTGCTCACTTCAGGCGGGATGCCCCCCGCCCCGGCCGACATCATCAGTTCCAGCAAAATGGAGAAAGCGATTGCGGCTCTCAAATCGAAAGCGGATATTGTCCTCTTTGATGCACCGCCGGTGATCGCCGTGACCGATGCGGCGTTGCTCGCTTCGAAGCTCGACGGCGTGTTACTGGTGATCAGCGCCGGGCATACCAAACGCGATCACGCCGCGCAGGCAAAAGAGTTGCTAGAGAAGATCAAAGTTCGCATTGTCGGCACAGTGTTAACGAATGCGCCGATGGATGCGAGTGTTAAGAGTTATTAGTAATTCGTAATTGCGGAAATTTATTTGCCGCAGAAAACGCAGAGAGCGCAAAGAAAAATAACAACCTTTGCGCCCTTCGCGCCTTTGCGGTTTTCTCTTTTGAAATGAAAAATATACTTGTTACCGGCGGCGCAGGCTTTATTGGATCGAACTTCGTTCACTACATGCTAGCGATGTATCCGTCTTACAAAATCGTGGTGTACGACAAGCTGACCTACGCCGGGCGGCGCGAGAATTTGGAGAACGCCGAAGACTGCGCCAATTTTTCTTTCGTGCAAGGCGACATTTGCGACGAGAAGAAAGTTGCCGGGACGATCAAGCAACACAACATTGATTCTATTGTGAATTTCGCGGCAGAGACTCATGTCGATCGTTCAATCATGAATCCGGTTGATGCCGTGCAAACGAATCTCAACGGCGTCCAAACCCTGCTCGAAGCTGTGCGTAATTTAAAACTAGAACGCTATCATCAAATTTCGACGGACGAGGTCTATGGGGCAATTGCCACGCCCAATCGCAGCCGCGAAGGCGATCCGTTTGAGCCGCGCAGTCCGTATTCGGCGAGTAAAGCAGCGGCAGAACATCTGGTGTATTCGTACTTCATCACTTACAACTTGCCCGTGACAACCACGCGCGGATCGAACAACATCGGGCCCTTTCACTATCCCGAAAAAGCAGTGCCGCTCTTTACAACGAATGCAATGGACGATCAGCCTATCCCAATCTATGGCGACGGAATGCAAATGCGTGATTGGCAGTATGTTGTGGATCATTGCGAAGCGATTGACTTGGTTTTGCATCAAGGCAAGTTGGGCGAAGCCTATAACGTCGGCACGGGAGTCGAGACGCACAACATTGATATGGCAAAAAAGATTCTCGACATCTTGGGGAAGCCGCACTCACTTCTCACCTTTGTGCCAGATCGCGCCGGACATGATCGCCGCTATGCCCTTGACGTGAGTAAGTTGAGAGCGTTGGGTTGGAAACCGACGCACACGTTGGATCAAGCGTTGGAGAAAACGGTGAAATGGTTTGTGGCGAATGAAAAATGGTGGCGACCGATTAAGAGCGGCGAGTATTTAGAGTATTACAAGAAGCAATACGTGGAGAGGAAGTAGAGGAAACAAAAGGAAATTATTGGGTGCTGCCCTCGTTAGCCAATTCTTCAAATAAGGGAACCAGATCACTTGCATACTGCCGTAGGTAATCCCGCACCCGTTTCACATCCACTCCGGCTTTGACCAGTTCAATGACATCCACCTGATCTTGCCGACGCTTGGCGACGAGTTTCATATAGATGAGCGCCTCCACTGGCACAATGGCTAGCCCCTCGCTGGTCGGTGCATGATCCAACACTTCCTCCATTTGCGGACCGAGTGAAACAGGGGAAAGGTAATCAATGCGAATGCCATCTACTTCGATGGGGACTCCCGCTTTGAAGGTGACGAGTAAACCGTGATGCTCAAACGCTTCTTCGCCCACCAAAAAATCTACAGCGGCAGTTGCGCGGATATACCCATGCGCTCCCACTGCCAGCCCACCTGCCAGTGCATGCCGCACGCCGATCTGATTTAACTGAGCGGCGGCTTTGATCGCCGCCTCGCGGACGTTTGGGGCGACGAAATGAAATACGTCTTTAAGATCCATGTGTCTCACCTGATGGCGGGGGATTTGCGCGTAAGACAAATGCGTCATAAACAAAGTATACAATGCCTGCACAAAATCGTTGACGCTCATTTTTCATGATGATATACTCACCCAACTCGCTTGAGGCACCATGAGCGAGAGTCCGTTGCAACTCTGTTGTAATAGAGACCCCATACACTGTACACATCTTGCGCCGCAGCACGGCGCATTTCATTCTTAGGAGACTTGATTTACATGACCGCCCCCGCTCCAACATTCGCCAAAGGTCTGGCTGGCGTCGTCGCCGCGCAGACGGCTCTCTCATCTGTAGATGGCACTCAAGGCATTCTCACCTTTCGTGGTCTCAACATCCACGATCTCGCCGGTAACGTCGAATACGAAGAAGCAGCTCACCTGCTCCTCTTCGGTTCACTGCCCACCACGACTCAACTCGCCAAATTTAAGAAAGACCTCGCCGCGCATCGCAAACTTCCCAAAGGCATTCTCGATCTCATCAAATCCGCGCCCAAGAAAGCCGTGCCGATGGATACACTACGCACGGCGATCTCGGCGTTAGCCCTTTACGAAAAAGAAGTGAACGATATTTCAGTGGAAGCGACTCGCCGCAAGGGGATACGGCTCGCCGCGCAATTCCCCTCGGTGGTGGCGGCGATCCATCGCGCCCGCAAAGGCAAAGCCATCGTCAGCCCGAAAGCGACCATGGGTCACGCCGAAAATTTCTTTTACATGCTGCACGGCGTCAAACCCAACAAACTCGAAATCGATTCAATGGATTTGTATTTAGTATTATTGGCGGATCACTCGCTCAACGCTTCGACCTTCACAGCGCGAGTCACATCGTCCACCAATGCTGATCTCCACGCAGCCGTGACCGCCGCCCTCGGCGCACTCAAAGGCAATTTACACGGTGGCGCCGCCGAGGCGACGATGAACACGCTTCTTAAAATCGGCACGCTCGACCAAGTGGATGGGTACGTAGACAATGCCTTCGCCACGAAACAAAAGATCATGGGCATCGGTCATCGCATCTACAAGACAGGCGACCCGCGCGCCAAGCATTTACTGGAACAGGCGCGCAAGATGGAAGAAGCCGAAGGCCAAAAACACAACTATGTAGATATGGCGCTCGGTGTTGAGAAAGCGGTGCTGCGGCATCGCGAGTTGTATCCCAATGTGGATTTCTTCTCCGCGCCCTTGCTCTACTATCTTGGCGTCCCCACCGATCTGGATACATGCGTCTTCGCCGTCTCGCGCATCGCCGGATGGACGGCGCACGTCGTCGAGCAATATATGGACGACGCGCTCATCCGACCGGCAGCGCAATACGTAGGTCCAACGAATCAAACGTTTGTGAAGGTAGAAGAACGAACATAGATTTAAAAAGAACCCCGCTTTCTGTGAAGAAAACGGGGTTCCTTTTTGATCACTTCGTCAACGTCGGCAGCACCGCGATCAATGTCTCGGTCAAGGCATCGGCGGCAGGGTTCGCGACAGCGTGGCGGTGCGCGCGCCGTATCAAGTTGATTTCCCACGACGGCAGGCGCAGGGATGAATCGGTTAACGCCAACGTGATCAAGTCGCCGCTAGCCAGTTCACGCCGCACAGCGATCTGCGGCACTAAGCTCACCCCGCTGCCGGCGATCAACATCCCTTTCACCAACTCCACCGGGCTCAACTCTAACCACAAACCCGTTTGACCATCCGCCGATTCTTTCACACGCTCCAAAAAGTTTTGACTCGACGCCCCCCAATACGACACTAAAAATTGTTCGCGCGCCAATTCGCTTAACGTGAAGCGTTGAGTTGCGCGCGGATGAGTCTTGCCCGCCACTAGCGCAAACGGCGAATGAAATGTGGCGACGTTTTCGATCTGCGGCTGAGTGACGGAGCCGGAGATAAGAGCAAGTTCAGCCAGACCGTCGAGGAGGAGTCCCGGCGCGTCCCACGAATGCGCCGAGCGCACGCGCACTTCGACGTTGGGATGTTCGCGCTGAAAGGCGACGAGCGCGGGAGCAAAAAGGTACGCGCCCGAGGTCACGGTGACGGCGACATTCACTTGCCCGCCGCGCCCCTCACTGGCGGCGCGCGCCGAATCATTTCCCTGCCGAATCAATTCCAACGCGCGTTCAGCGTAAGGTTTAAAAGTTTCGCCCGCGGAGGTGAGCGACACGCCGCGACCTTGTCGCTCAAACAGTTCAACACCCAATTCATTTTCGAGCGCGCGCAAACGTTCCGAGACGGTGGCTTGTCCGAGATCGAGTTCGGCGGCGGCGCGACTCAACGAGCGATGTTGAACAATGACGAGGAAGAGGCGGAGTTGATCGAGGGTCATAGAGTGAAATTATAGTCGCCTATCTTTTTAATTATCGGGCGAAAAATCATCGGGGCTCGTGACAACGTCTCTGGCGAGGCGACTCTTTTATGACGATTGTCATGTGTCGGCACTGACTTCCAACATCATGCTGAACCAAGATGACGTTTGAGAAACATCGCGACATGATGAATATCATACCTGCTCTCGATATATTGGATAACAATCTAGAGAAGATTATTTGCAACCACGCATGCCTTAAAAGCTTTTTCTAAATTCACACAAGGAGATTCCAATGAGAGTCAAAATAGTTTCAATCATCATCGTCCTGACCGCTTTGGTAGCGGCGTGCGGCGGACCTTCCACCAGCGCCCCGGCCGTAAGTGGATTACCTGTTGAGGCGGCGGCGATTGCCAAAGATCGCGCGCTGACACAGGATGATGTGGCGGCGGCGCTGAAGACGTACATGCCGTCCGGCAAAACCGATCCTTACATCATGATGGCATCTGGAGGGCAATCGGGTCAGGTGTTGGTGATCGGCGTGCCATCCATGCGTATCTTAAAAGTCATCGGCGTGTTCACTCCAGAACCTTGGCAAGGGTATGGCTTTGGCGGCTCCGGCAACAAAGTGCTGGAAGGCGGCAAGGTGAACGGCAAAGATGTGTTGTGGGGCGACACGCATCACCCGAACCTTTCGGAGACGAAGGGTGAATACGATGGTCAATTCCTTTTCATCAACGACAAAGCGAACGCCCGTCTGGCAGTGATCGATCTACGCGACTTCACCACCAAGCAGATCGTCAAGAACCCCAATGCCATCAACGATCACGGCGGCGCGTTTGTCACGCCGGATACCGAATACGTGATCGAAGGCCCGCAATACGCCGCGCCGATGGGCTGGGAATATGCCCCGCTCGATCAGTACAAAGAAAAATATCGCGGCTTGATCACTTTTTGGGCGTTTGATCGCCTGAAGGGTCGGGTGGACACAGATAAATCGTTCCAGATGGAATTGCCGCCGTACTGGCAAGACTTATGCGACGCCGGCAAGGGACCCAGCGATGGGTGGTTCTTCTGCAATTCGTTCAACACCGAGTTGGCAACGGGCGGCATCGAACTGGGCAACCCGCCATTTGAAGCAGGCACAACAAAGAACGACACAGACTATTTGCACATTATCAATTGGAAAAAAGCTGAGGAAGTTTTCAAGGCGGGCAAAGCAGAAAAGATCAACGGTATCGGCGTCATCCGCATGGAGACGGCGATCAAGGAAAATCTCCTTTACTTCACGCCCGAGCCCAAGAGCCCGCACGGTTCCGATGTGACTCCGGGCGGCGAGTACATCGTGGTCGGCGGCAAGCTCGATCCGCACGTGACGATCTATTCGTTTGACAAGATTCAAGCGGCGATCACAGCCGGCAACTTGGGCAAAGACTCTTACGGCGTGCCGGTTATCCCGCTCGACAAAGTTATGGAAGCGCAAGTTGAACTCGGGCTTGGACCTTTGCACACCGTCTTTGATAATCAAGGTTACGCTTACACGTCGCTATTCCTTGATTCGGCAGTGGCGCGTTGGAGCCTCGGCGGCGCTTACGAAAAGAAACACCCCGAAGCCGGTTGGAAGTTGGTGCAAAAACTTCCGGTGCAATACAACATCGGGCACATCACCGCCGCCGAAGGTGACACCGCCTCACCCGATGGGCAGTACGTGGTCGCCCTCAACAAGTGGAGCATTGATCGTTTTGCCAACGTGGGTCCGTTGCTCCCACAAAACTTCCAATTAGTAGACATCGCCAACACAGGCGAGAAGATGAAAGTGCTGTACGACATGCCCATCGGCATGGCAGAACCGCACTACGCGCAGATCATCAAAGCCGACAAGCTCAAACCCTTTGAGGTATATCCCAAAGTAGGTTGGGACGCCGAGAAGATGGCGGTGGATCCCAATGCCGTCACCGATCCGAAACTGGCGGGCGTTAAGCGCGACGGCAAGAATGTTACGGTGAATATGGTCGTCGTGCGCTCACACTACACGCCGGAACGTGTGGAAGTGAACAAAGGCGATCACGTGATCTGGCGGCTGACCAGCATCGAACAACAGCGCGACGCCACACACGGCTTTGCCCTCTCCGGCTACAACATCAATTTGAGTCTCGAACCCGGCAAAACGGAAGTCATCGAGTTCGACGCGAATCAAGCTGGCACATTTACCTACTACTGCACCGAGTTCTGCTCGGCGCTGCATTTGGAAATGATAGGTTACTTCCTAGTAAAACCGTAAGCCAGTTATCAGTAAGCAGTCAACAGTGATCGGTGGGAGTTATATTCCACTGATCACTGTCCACTGATCACTGTTCACACCATGCAACTCCTCAACCTCGACCCTGATGTAAAAGTCCTCTTACCCGACGGCAGCACCAAGAGCCTCACCACGTACTTACTGCCGAGCGCATTGCTGATGATCGCTTCTCTGATGCTGATGATTTCCATGTTCGTGCCGTATTGGGGCATGACCATGTACGCGCCGCAATATCCAAAAGGATTGACGGTGAACGTTTACGTCAGCCATCTGGAGGGTGACGTGCGCGAGATTGACGAACTGAATCACTACATTGGGATGCCGCCACTCGATGAAGGCGGCCGCCTTGAACGATCCATCTCGACGATCTCCATCGTCACCTTTGCCTTGCTGCTCATCGCCGGCGTGTTCGTGCATAACCAATGGGCGGGCGTGTTGGCATTGCCCGTCATCGGCTACCCGCTCATCTTTCTCGCCGATCTGTTTTACATTCTCTACACCTACGGTCACAGCATTGATCCAAAATCGGCATTGGGCGGCGCCATCAAACCATTCACGCCGCCTCTGTTCGGCGAAGGCGTGATCGGTCAATTTAAAAGTATTGCTTACGGCGGGCCCGGTTTGTATCTGGCTGTTGGCGCGGGGTTGGTAGTGATCGTGGGTTTGTGGTTTCATCGCGCGGCATACAAACCGATTGTAGACGCGCGCAAGAAAATTAAATTGCAACAGGCTCAAGCGACGGCGTAATTTCTCACTTGACTTTACAAACTGAAATGATATGAAGACTCGCTTCGCCCCTCTACTCGCTCTTACGCTCGCCCTTTCGCTGTTCACCAGCGCATTCGGGCAAGTCCCCTCGAACGCGAGTGGCAACCGGCTCGTCGTGTCGCCCGATGGCCCTTACACCACCATTGAGTCGGCATTGGATGAGGCGCGTGACGGCGATGTGATCGAAGTGCGTGGCGGGGTTTATCACACATCGCTGGTGATTAAGAAATCGGTGACACTTGAAGGAGTCGGCAGCCCCGTGATTGATGGCGGCGGCGCTGGCACGGTTGTCACCCTCGCCGCGCCGCAGATCATCTTGCGCGGATTCGAAATCCGCAACAGTGGCAGCGAGCCGGATCGCGATCATTCCGGCGTCATCATTCGATCCGATCACATCACGGTAGAAAACAATCGAATCTACGATGTGTTGTTCGGAATTTTTTTGGAGAAGGCGAATAACGCCGTCGTCCGCAACAACGACATCACCAGCAAAGCCGAATACGATCTCGGGCGCAAAGGCGATAGCCTTCGTCTGTGGTACAGCCAAGACGTGGTCATCGAAAAAAATCGGGTGCATCAAGCGCGCGACGTGGTGTTGTGGTATTCGGCCAACCTGATCTTGCGTGACAACGTGATCGAGTCCGGGCGTTACGGCATTCATCTTATGTATTGCAACAACGCGCAAGTGAGCGGCAACCGGCTTCTCAATAATTCGGTGGGCATCTACACCATGTATTCCAACGGCGTTATCTTGCGCGGCAACGATATTCGCGGTCAACGTGGACCCAGCGGCTATGCGCTCGGGTTTAAAGATGTCAGCAATATCGAAGTCGGCGACAACATCGTTGCCGATAATCGCGCCGGAGTCTTTTTGGACGGCACGCCATTCGAACCGCAAAGCCGCGCGAACTTCAAAAATAATATCTTCGCTTTCAACGACATCGGCGTTGTTATGTTGACGGCGGTGCGCGGCAACATATTTGAAGGCAATACGTTTTGGGAGAACATCGAACAAGTATCTTTGCAAGGCAGCGGCGCGATGGGCAAGAACACCTGGCAGAAAAATTATTGGAGCGATTACGCGGGCTTCGACGCCGACGGCGACGCCATTGGCGATGTGCCGTATCGCTCAGAACATTTCTTTGAGAACTTAACAGATCGCGCGCCGTCACTGCGCGCCTTGATCTACAGCCCGGCGTCGCAGACGATTGAATTCGCCGCCGCTTCCTTTCCCATTTTTAAACCGCAGCCGAAGTTTGTGGATGAATCACCTGCGATGCAGCCCGCCGCGATTCCAAAATCCGTTCTGCCCGCAACGACGCGCACAATCGAAATGATCGCCACCGGCTTTATATTATTAGCTTTCGGTATGATCTGCGGCGTAGTGGCGAGGAGGCGAGGAGGAAATTTGATGAAACAGAATCTTAATGTCATGCTGAGGCGCGAAGCGCCGAAGCATCTCGATTCAACAAACACCGAGACCCTTCGCGGCAACGCCGCTCAGGGTGACATGACCGCATTGGTTCGTATTCAAAACGTGACCAAACGTTACGGCAAAGCCGCTGCACTCAATGATGTCTCGCTCGAAGTTCAAGCAGGCGAATCCGTTGCGTTGTGGGGCGACAACGGCGCGGGCAAGACCACGCTCATCAAAGCCGCCTTAGGTTTGATTGACTTTCAAGGAAGCATTTTTGTAAATGGCTGCGACGCTAAACGAAACGGCAAAGACGCGCGCCGCAGCATCGGCTATGTGCCGCAAGAGGCGATCTTCTACGACATGAGCGTGCAGGCGACGATGAGATTTTATGCGAAGCTGAAAAAAATAGGGATTAGGGATTATGGATTAAATAGCAAATCCCTAATCCCTAATCCCCAATCTCAACTTGATCGAATCACAACTCTATTAGATCGTCTCGGTCTCGCCGGCCACGTCCACAAACCCGTCGCAGCTCTCTCCGGCGGGCTCAAACAGCGGCTCGCGCTTGCCGTGGCGTTGCTCGCCGACCCGCCGCTGTTGGTGTTCGATGAACCCACGGCGAACCTTGACGTGAAAGCGCGGCGCGATTATTTGGCGCTGCTCGCCACACTGCGTAAAGAAAATAAAACGATCATCTTTGCCTCACATCGCATGGAAGAAGTAGAAGCTTTAGCAGATCGTGTCGCAATTATGGAGACAGGTCGCATCGTCGAATGGCTTACGCCGGGCGATGTGCGTTTGAAACTCACGCCGCACGTCGAACTCACACTGTGGATCGCCGAAGGTCAACGGACTCGCGCCCTGCGCCGCCTCGAAGACGACGGCATCAAAGCGCATCTCAACGGACGCGGCACCGTCGTCGCTCAGATCAACGCCGGACAAAAATTAGACGTGCTCCAACTTCTCGCCAAGCAAGGCATCGCCGTCACCGATTTTGAAATTGAAAGAGGCAAGCTATGGAACTGAGTCTCGTGAGGACAATCGCCATGCGCGAACTACGCGAGTCGCTGCGCAACAAATGGTTGGCGTTCTACGCCGTCGGCTTCGCCGCGCTCGCCTTTGCCCTGTCGCAAGCGAGTCTGGCTTCGGCAGGTTACAGCGGGCTGGGCGGTTTTGGTCGCACGGCGGCGAGTCTCATCAACGCGCTTTTGCTTTTCGTCCCGCTTCTTGGGTTAAGCATCGGGGCAAATGCCATTGCCGCAGATCGCGAAAAAGGATCGCTGGCCTATTTGATGGCGCAACCGGTGAATCGCGCCGAGATATTTTTTGGCAAAGCGTTGGGATCCGGTGTCGCCGTCACTGCCGCGTTAGCTTTTGGTTTTGGTTTAGCCGCCATCGCGCTGGCAACGTCCGGCGACGGTGATGCTCTAGCCTACATCGCCCTCACCCTCTTCACCCTGCTGCTCGCCCTCGCCTCACTGGGCTTAGGATTCTTGATCAGCGTCTCCACACGCAAAGGCGCAACGGCAATGAGCGCGTCATTGTTGTTGTGGTTAGGGTTGGTGTTCTTCGGCGATTTAGGAATCGTCGGCGCCACCTTGTCATTACGCCCCACGCCATCGGTGTTACTCGCCATGTTGTTGATCAATCCACTGCAAGCATTCAAACTTGGCGCGATCTACAGTTTGCGCGCCACGCTCGACACGTTGGGCACGGTCGGTCAATATGCGGCGTATCAATTTGGGAGCGCTCTGCCCTTCTTGCTGGCGAGTCTTCTTGTGGCGTGGATCGCGCTCTCGTTTGGCATGGCGTTTATACTCTTCAATCGAAAGAGTGACGCCTGAACACGAAGATGACAAACATCATATCCAATTCGCGAATTACAATTTATTATTTGCTCATCCTGGCGCTGGTCGCTAGCTGCGCGCCGCAATCGAGCGAGCCGCCGCCGCCGCAGATCATCATCGGGCAAACGATGTGCGACGAGTGCGGCATGATCATCAGCGAGGCGCGTTTCGCCGCCGCCACCGTTTTGCTTAATGGCGACACGCGCAAATTCGACGACATCGGCGAGATGATCAAGTACCACATGATGGATCATCCCGAAGCGCAGGTGAAGGTTTGGTTTGTGCACGATTATCAGACTAAAGAATGGATTCGCGGTGAGCAAGCCTACTTTGTTCTCAGCCCCAAACTTAAAACGCCGATGGGCGGCGGTGTGGCCGCCTTCAAAGATGAAGCCGCCGCTAAAAAGTGGGCGGCAGAATTAGCCGGGAAAGTTTACCATCTGGACGAACTGCGGGTGGAGCTTCATCGGACACTTCACAACTAAAATTAGAGAAGTATCACATCCCACGCAACAACGTGGGATCGCTAACATCCAAAATTATTTACTGCAAAGAGAAAAAGGAGAAAAGAAAATGAAAGTCAAATTATTCCACCTGATGTCGCTGCTCATCGTCGGCGCGGTGTTGATCGCCGCGTGCGGGGGCGGCGCCCCGGCAGCTTCGGGCGGTGGCGGCGCGGGCGCACCGGCAAAGATGAAAGGTGATGCGGAGGCGGGCAAAACTAAATTTGCATCCACGTGTGTCTCGTGTCACGGTCCCGACGCCAAAGGCATCCCCGGCTTGGGCAAAGACATGACCACCAGCACCTTCATCAAAAGCACCGGCGACGATGATCTAGTTGCCTTCGTCACCAAAGGACGCCCGGCAAGTGACAAAGCGAACACCACCGGCGTAGACATGCCACCCAAAGGCGGCAACCCGGCGTTCACCGAGAAAGATCTTTACGACATCGTAGCGTTCATCCGCACCCTTAACAAGTAAACAGAAAGTCGCTCAACAAAAGAGACGTTGAGAAAACTCAACGTCTCTTTTCAAAGGGATGCCCATCTGATGAAACCTGACACCGACACCGATCTCGACATCAACGACTCCTCGCGCACCGACCCCCACACCGGGCTGCCGTTACCTGACCCCTACCTCGAATACATTACCTGCCCAAATTGCGGTGAACAAGAAGTAGAGGTCTTGTGTTACCAAACGGAAGTGACGTGCCACAATTGCGGCAAAACGATCACGCATGAACCGCCCCCACTGTGCGGGACATATCCTTTTTGTAAACGAGGAACACCGGAGGAGAAAAAAGCGAAATAGCGTTAAGTCTTGTTTGCCACCTGCCGCAGTGCCTCTTCGTTGGTGATGAGCAGGTAGCCGCCGCGCAGTGTTTTGATGATCTGCTGCGCGCGAAAGCGAGACATGGTGCGGATAGTAGTTTCTAAAGTGGTGCCAGCCATTTCTGCTAAATCTTGGCGCGAGAGCGAGATAGGGATCAAGACCCCGTCGGCTTCGGGGCGTCCGACACGCGAAGCAAGTTTGAGCAAGATGTGAGCCACGCGCCTTTCCACGCGCTCACCCGCCAACACCTGCAAGCCCATCATCGAATGCAGACGCATCCCCAACATGCGAATCAACTTAATCGTCACGTCGGGATGGGCAGACAAAAATTCGGCGTAGATGTCGCTAGAGAAGCTGACGACTTTTGAATCGTCCATCGCTTTCGCCGTCGCCGGGTGGCGCGGCATAAACAACACGGAGCCGCCGAACACTTCACCGGACGAGATCATTTCCAGAATCACTTCACGCCCACCTTCGTCGTGATGAATGATCTTGACCTGTCCTTCTTTTAAAATGCACACCCGCTCGCACGGATCACCCTGATAGAAGATCGCCGCGTCGTGCTCAACGTGATCGACGCGAGTGCGATCTGCTAACCAAAGGAGATCGCGTTCGGGGAGCGAGTTGAACAACGGCAGCCGCTTAAGTAACTCAACAACCGAAGTAGGCGAGAGCGCAACAGACATCAAAAACGATTATACCTGATGCAAAAGAGAGAACCCCATGACCCCTTACACCCTTTTTAATTTACCCTCTCAACTTCCTCAAGTTGAATCCGATAGCATCATCAGCCGCACAATTTACAACGACGATCAAGTTAAAGCTGTGCTGTTCACATTTGCGGCAGGGCAAGAACTTTCGGAGCATACCGCCTCAATGCCCGCCATCATCCACATCCTCACGGGCGAAGGCACGCTGACGTTGGGCAAAGATTCTGTTGAAGCGAGCGAAGGAACTTGGGCGCGCATGGAAGCGAACCTGCCGCACAGCGTTCGGGCAAAGACTGCGTTGGTGATGTTGCTCCTTATGCTAAAAGGGTGATATGTAAGGGCGAGACTTGCTATCGCCCAATTGGGCTACCGTTATTGGGCAACCGCAAGGGTTGCCCCTACGAATCATGATGAATGAGAATCCGACATCCAACTTCCAAAATCTAAAATTTCGTCTGCCGCTCATGGCGCTGGCGGGCATTGCCCTGCTCGTCGGTTTGTGGGCGGGATTAGTGCGGATCGGTTGGCAGTTACCGCCGTTTCAAGTGGCGATGCACGGGCAGTTAATGATCAGCGGATTCTTGGGGGCGCTGATTAGCTTGGAGCGCGCAGTCGCCGTGCAAAAGCGGTTGCCGTATCTTGCCCCCGCCCTCACCGCCGCCGGGACAGCGACTCTGATCATCGGTCTGCCCGACGTGATCGCGCGCTGGCTGATTTTGTCGGGCAGCTTGGTTCTGCTCGTCTCATTTAGCGTCGCCTACTATCAACACTTCAAGTTAAATTTGGAATGGGCGAGCATCGCTTTGATCATCGGCTCACTCTCGTGGGCAGTTGGCAACGCGTTGTGGGTTGCCGGGTTTTCTCTGTCGCACATCGCCCCATGGTGGGTCGGCTTTTTAGTGATCACCATCGCCGGAGAGCGGCTCGAACTTTCGCGCGTGGTCATGCTCAAACGATCTTCGATCATCGCTTTCGTGATCAGCGCCAGCATCTTCACCCTCGGCTTGATCGTGTCACTCTTCGCCTTTCGACTCGGAATCCAAGTCGGCGGCGCGGGGTTGATCGCCTTAGGCTTGTGGCTCATTAGCTTCGACGTTGCCCGCAAAACGATTCGGCAAACGGGGCTGACTCGATTTGTCGCCGCATGTCTATTGCCCGGTTATATTTGGATCATCGTTGCGGGCGCATCGTGGATCGTGTGGTCAGATTACTTCAGCGCGGGATCGATCTACGACGTGATGCTGCACACTGCCCTGCTCGGCTTTGTCTTCTCGATGATCTTCGGTCACGCGCCGATCATCGTCCCTGCCATTCTTGGCATTCAGATTCCGTATCGCCCGATATTCTATGTGCCGCTTGCACTGCTTCACGTTTCACTCACCCTGCGCGTCAGCGGCGATCTTCTCTTCAACCCCACACTGCGATCATGGGGCGGGCTGTTGAATGAGATCGCCATCCTGATGTTTATCGGGTTGGTGATCTGGTCTGGTCTAAATAAACCGACGCGGTCTTGAAGACCGCGTCGGTTTTGCGGCGATGCCTACCCTCACCCGCTGGTTTGTCAAAGCAGCGCTGATCTACTTTGTAGCGTCATTGCTCATCGGCTTTCTACTCGCCCTCAACTCAATCTTTAATCTTCAATCTTTTGTCTTTGGTCTTTCGCCCGTATATTTCCATTTGCTCATGGTCGGTTGGATCACACAACTTATCTTCGGCGTGGCGCATTGGATGTTCCCGAAATACTCTAAAGAGAAGCCGCGCGGCGATGATCGGTTGAGTTGGATAACATATTGGACATTGAACGTTGGTTTGATTATGCGGGCGATTGCCGAGCCATTGATCTCCGAGAGCATCGTCTTTGGGTGGGCTGTTGCCGTCTCGTCGGTATTACAAATGATCGCTGGTTGGTTGTTTGTGATCAATACGTGGGGGCGGGTGAAGGAGAAGTGATGTGCGTAGAGACGACCCGACGGGGCGTCTTTACGTTATGAATATGCCACGATTAAGTGCGTTGTTGATTCGAACCGCCCTGGTCTATTTCGGGATCGGCTTCACGTTGGGGATGCTGATGCTGTTCAACAAAGGCGTCCCGTTTGAAACCTCCATGTGGCGGTTGTTGCCGATGCACATAGAGTTCTTATTGTTCGGGTGGACGGTACAATTTATCTTCGGCGTGGGGTTTTGGATCCTGCCGCGTTTTGATAATGAGCGCCCGCGCGAATGGCTGGTATGGGCGGCGTTTGCGCTGTTGAATTTGGGCGTGTTAGGCGTCGGCGTTGGGAGCTGGTTGGCAGCGTCACCGTGGATCATCGTGATCGGGCGCGGGCTGGAGTTGATCGCCGTGATCGCTTTTGTGATCCATGCCTATCCCAGAGTCGAGCCATTGAGGGAGGGAGTATAATTGCAGACGTGGAATATCCAGTTTTAGAGAAGTTACGTTCAACAGAATACATCTTGCGCGAGTCGGAGGCTTTCTTTATGAAAGAGGGAAAAGTTCACGCCACGCTGAAACGCCTCGCCCATGATTTGAAAGAAGAAGAAATTTCTTACGCCATCATCGGCGGCATGGCACTTAATCTTTTGGGTTACACTCGTGAAACGACTGATGTGGATATTCTGCTCACTAAAGAAGGATTGGCTAAGCTCAAAGACCGTTTAGTTGGGCGTAGGTATGTGTTGGCATTTAACGGCGCAACTAAAAGCTTTCGTGACACACAAACTCAAGTAAAGGTGGAAGTGATCACGACCGGCGAGTATCCGGGTGACGGCAAACCTAAACCTGTCGTTTTTCCTGATCCAGCAGAAGTGAGTTTTGACCGTGATGGGTATAGCGTTATTACGTTGGAAAAATTGATCGAACTTAAACTGGCGTCTGGAATTTCTGCGGCACACCGCCTGCGCGATTTAGCCGACGTGCAAGACCTGATCGTGATCCATAAACTTCCCGCCGACTTCGCCGCCCGTCTTGACCCCAGCGTGCGCGCCAAGTATCACGAGCTGTGGGAAGGCGCGCAAAGCGCAAAAAGTGAAATTGATTCTTGACTCTGATTTATTTGCGTGATAGAGTTTCTGGCGTAGGTTGCACGTAAGTTCTTGTTGGAAGTAGTAAGACAACGGCTGACGCAAACCACGTGGGTCGTTTTGTTTGACCGCTCCGATAGAACCACTTGCCCTAACACTATTTCTCAAGGAGACATTTCAAAATGTCAGAGCGTATTGTGGGTACGGTCAAATGGTTTAACAATGGCAAGGGCTACGGGTTTATCGCCCGCGAAGGCGGCGAGGATGTGTTCGTTCACTACTCCGCCATCAAAGCCGATGGATACCGCTCTTTGCAAGAAGGGCAAAAAGTGGAGTTCACCATCGAAAAAGGTCCCAAAGGCTTGCAAGCGGCTGATGTGACCATCGCCAAGTAAATTTCATACGACCAACAACCCAAACCCTTCGGGTACGCTGCGCGAGACTCGAAGGGTTTTTTGTTTCGCCAAACCCGATCTCTGCCCTCGCCCCTTCGTCATTGATTGAAACATCATCACTGCATATAATCGCCACATCCAACTAAGCCCCACCCAGTCACGCAATGTCTTTGAGACACTGCGTGTCTATCACTTGAAAGGACAACATCATGGCAACCACCAAAAAACGCAAACCCACTAAGAAAGCTGCGCCACGCAAAACAAAAACCATCAAACGAACCGCGCCTAAAGCAACGGCGACGGTCAAAAATCTTTTCGGCGCGCGAGCGAAACTCGGCAAGCACACCATTTATAAACTCGAACATCTCGAGAAGACGGGCGTCGCGCCAAACTTGGCGAAGCTCCCCTTCTCGATTCGGATTCTGTTGGAAGCCCTCCTTCGCAACTGCGATGACTATCTGGTGACGCAAGAGGACGTGAAGCGCCTCGCCCATTGGGACGCCGCCAACCCTTCGACCAACGAACTCCCCTTCCTCCCCGCTCGCGTGGTGATGCAAGACTTCACCGGTGTGGCGTGTGTGGTTGATCTCGCCGGGATGCGCGACGCGATGAAGAATCTCAAGGGCAACCCCAAGAAGATCAACCCGCTCGTCCCGGTTGATCTGGTCATTGATCACTCGGTGCAAGTGGATTATTTCGGCGATGATCTGGCGTTGATTAAAAATGCCGATCTCGAATTTGATCGCAACGTCGAACGTTACAAATTTTTGCGCTGGGGTTCCAAAGCCTTCAACAACTTGCGCGTCGTGCCGCCTGCTACCGGCATCGTGCATCAAGTGAATCTGGAATTTCTCTCGCAAGGCGTGATGACTAAGCGCGAAGGCAATAGCGACGTGATGTTCCCCGACACCGTTGTGGGAACCGATTCGCACACCACCATGATCAACGGTTTGGGCGTTCTCGGCTGGGGCGTGGGCGGCATCGAAGCCGAAGCCGTGATGTTGGGTCAACCGTATTACATGGTCACCCCGCAAGTGATCGGCTTCAAGGTGTATGGCGAATTGAGAGAGGGAGTCACGGCAACCGATCTCGTCCTCACCATGACGCAAATGCTTCGCAAGAAAAACGTGGTGGATAAGTTCGTGGAATTTTATGGACCCGGACTTTCTCACATGTCATTACCTGATCGCGCCACCATCGGCAATATGGCGCCCGACT
>Ga0172369_10002479_pt1 | contig 25386 bp, 32 predicted proteins | sample LakKiv25m_FD_114539 | JGI IMG/M metagenome (GOLD analysis project Ga0172369, IMG submission 114539) | Freshwater microbial communities from Kabuno Bay, South-Kivu, Congo - kab_022012_11.25m | ecosystem: Environmental > Aquatic > Freshwater > Lake | place: Democratic Republic of the Congo...
AGAATTTATAAAAGAAAAAACAAAAATGTTAGATGATAAATATTGTAACCTTTTCACTACATATAAAGGTTTAAGGCAAGATATTGTACAACTGATAAAAGATAGCAATCAGGTTGAACCGCTTGTTATGCAGAAAATTGCGGAAGGTAAAAAAAAGTTCACCGAAGATGAAGAAAAATATATTTGGTGGGGGGTACAGTGGGCATTTAGACCAGAGAATAAAAACAGAACATTTAAGCGGGAAGAATTTTTTAATTACGTTTATTGGGAAATGGGAGTTTAGCAATTTTACTGCATAACGATGTTCTCCATAACCTGAGGAGTAGAAAATAAATAAACATTAACTAATTAGGAGACAAAATGAACGGTGCAATAAGAATAAAAACATTAGACAATGTTGTAATACAAGAAAATGGGATTATAAGAGACAATACAGGTTTATTGATAGGAAGGCTTGTTGATGATATTAAATATGATGACCTTGAAAGCCGGCAGGTTGATGGAGTAGTTATAAATTTTTTGCCGGACGCTGTGGAAACTGTTACAAAAGCAATAAGAGAGGACAAAGAGCTTTACATAGCATATCAAGCCAATATAGCGATGTCATTCCAAGATGAATTTAGGCGACAGATGGGACAAATAGGAAGAAATGAAGCAATAGAAAACATACACCAAATCGCTAATAATGCTGCTAAAAACTTCCTTGATTTGTGGTGCAAAGAATTGGTGTGATCAAAATGAAGCGTGGGAAGATTTTGAAAAATATGAAATTGAAAGCTAGTAGGCATAACGAATTAGCGATAATACGCAAACCAGAATTATTTGCAAACTTAAAGGAGAATCAGAAATGAAATTATTAACAAAAACCAGAACAATATTTTTCGTCGTTTTGATTGCGTTGTTATTTGGATTTTTGCAGTCTTATGGACAAGTGACTGATACAATAATATTTGATTATAAAACAGACACGCTACATTACAATTATCTTTATTATTTAGAAGATACTTTTGTCAGGTGTGAACCCGGTATAATAATCTTAGATGGTTGGGGGAGCGAATGGTTGGTTGGATATTATTATTACGAACCAGAAAGAAGAATACTCACATTGTCCGGCAAAGAAATTAAAAAAGAAAACCTTTTGAAATACTATTAAGGCAAAAATTTTCATTATTATTTAAATAAGCGTAAATATGAGCGTAAATATGTTAGTAAGAGATGTTTTAGATCATTATAATATTTATTATGAGGACATTTCACATTCAAATTCAGAACTATACTTTTTATGCCCCTTCCATGATGATACTAATATAGGAAATGCCAGATTTAATGAGGAAGATGAGATATTTAACTGTTTCGCATGCGGGACTGGGGGAAACATTTATCAGTTTGTAGCTCAAATAGAGGGGTGTACAAATTTAGTTGCTTCTCAATTAATTAATAATAATTTCCAGCAAAATTTATCATATGATGTTGGAAGGTTAAAAAGTAATTTAGAAAGGCAATATACAGCTTTAGTTAAAAAACAACATGGAGTAGTAAAAGGGGTGTTATACAAGATATTGTCGGAGTTGAGTGTTAGAAAACCACCACTAGAAGTGTTTAAAAAGTGGTTTCCAGTATTTATATTTACACATACTCAAAAAGTAATTGAAAAGGATTTGTTGGATTTATATGAACAATTTTTACAAAACATAAGGGATACCAAAAATGAGTCAGTCTAAAAACAGTTCAAATTTACCTGATTTGCAAAATCAGGAGGATATTAGGGGCATTAGCATTGATAGGGTGGGGATAACTGGATATATTTTCCCCATTAAAATATTAAACATTAGTAATGAGATTAATTCAGTGGCAGCAGTTGTAGATCTCTTTGTGGGATTACCACATAATTATAAAGGGGTTAACATGTCAAGATTTTCTGAATGCTTATTAGAGTTTCGTGATACCACGGTGGGATTTCATGTGTTTCCTCAATTATTATTACTAATGAAAACAAAACTAGAAAGTGAGGATGCCTATGCCAGGTTTGAGTTTGATTATTTTATAACTAAAACATCCCCGGTTACCCTAATAAAGGCTCCTCAAGCTTATAGATGTGCTTTTACGGGGATTCAGAGGGGGGATGATTATACATTTATTTTAGAGGTGAATGTTATTGCTGCGTCAGTTTGTCCTTGTTCAAGAGAAATGAGTTTATTGAAAAATTTAGGTAATACAACAAATGGACTTCCCTTTTTAGCCGGGGAAGAGATCTCCTCTTCTGTAGGAATGGGGGCACATAATCAACGCTCAAAGATAAGGGTTAAGGTTATCACAAAGGCAAATGAAATTTTTTGGATAGAAGATTTAATTAATTTAGTTGAGAGTTGTGCATCCGCTCCAACATATCCAATTTTAAAAAGGCCTGATGAAAAATTTGTAACTGAATTGGGTTACAATAATTCTAAATTTTCAGAGGATATTTTGAGGGATGTTCAACTTGAATTGGAGGCAAGGGATATTGTTGATGAGTGGTATATAAAGGTGGATAATGAGGAGTCAATTCATCCATTTAATGCAACTTCATTACAACATTCCAAAGGATGGAAATTTTGATTATATTGTGTATGATAGTCTTAATTACATCAAAAAATAAGATAAAGGATTTATACAATAAAAAATTTTAGCGGGGATTTTTCTTTGTTTAGTAGGAATGAATTTAGAAAGTTAAATAATAATTTGGGATTCTCCCCAGAGAGAGTTAGTGTCGTGAGGCATTAACAGGAAATCCGTAGGGACTCTCCTTAGTGTTCTCTCTGGGGGTTTTTAATTTTTTATGGAGAATATTATGAAAGCAGTGTTAATTTATTCAGGTGGGTTGGATTCCACAGTTTTGTTGCATGAACAAAAAGAGAGGATTGCGTTGGCCATTTCTTTTAATTATGGATCCAAACACAATGACCGAGAGTTTTATTTTGCTGGGGTAAATACGGGTAAATTAGGAATAAAACATATTCGTATAGATTTACCATTTATAGATTCTTATTTTAAAAGTAGTTTATTAAATTCAGGGGGTGATATCCCTGAGGGGCACTATGAGGATAAATCAATGAGAAGTACGGTGGTGCCATTTCGAAATGGTATTATGTTGTCCATTGCTGCAGGAATTGCGGAGTCGATTGGTGCGGATACTGTGATGATAGCAAATCATAAAGGGGATCATGCAATATATCCTGATTGCAGGGGTGAGTTTATTCATCAAATGTCTTTGGCAATTCAAGAAGGAACATATGCAGGCATTAGAATAGTAGCCCCATTTACATCAATCACTAAAAGACAAATTGCACTTATTGGTAAAGATTTGGGAGTTAATTTTGGGGATACGTATAGTTGTTATAAGGGGGGAAACATTCATTGTGGTAAATGCGGAACCTGTGTAGAAAGAATAGAAGCCCTGGAAGGATTCGATCCTACAACTTATACCATGTGATGAAAAAAATATTTTAAATTTTTATCAAAATTATTTGGATATTACAAATATGGTATGTATATTATAATTCGTAATAAATAACTTTTTTAAATAACACTATTAAGGAGTTCCAATGAATTTATCTTTGTTATTATCCCAAATTGATGAAGTTTCTATTTCCTGTTGCTCATTGATGAGTACAGAGGAAAGAGAGAAATTCTTTTTCTTTCAGGAAGAAAGAGATTCTAATCATCTTAGCGCGCCCAGAAAATTTCGTAGAAGCAATACCTATTATAAGGGGAAGAGGAAGGGGGAATTAAAAGATGTTTATAATGTTGACGGATTTAAATTTATTAAATTGTGGGGGCTTTGTAAACCCTATGTTACCAAATCTGCCTTAAGATCTTGTTATAATGATTACCAGAAGACGGAGGATATTGTATCTGAGGTTAAGTATGAAATGTTTAATGTTTTACGATTTTTTGGGCCTCGTCCATGTGATGTTGCATTTTCATCATATCTAAAATTGTTAGTTAAAAATGTATTAACCAATATCGCAAAAGAAAAACATTATAAGAAAGCTGAGGTTAATTCTAAAGCAGTATCTTTATTTCAAGGTGCAACATCACCCTTTGGGGAGGATCAAGAATTTTTACTTGATATTATTCCTAATAAAAATACTCAAACGTTTTTCCTAGGTATTCTTTCTGATCAAATGCAGCAAGTTGTGGAGTTGTTATTGGGGGGAGAAAAATTAGGTACGGTTTGTAAACAAATGGGAATGAGTAAGAAGGAAATCCAAACAAAACTTATTCATTGTGTATAATATTAGTATCATTTAAACTAGTTGGAGAATGTTATGCCAGAAAATGATAAAATTATTAAAGCGGAGGATGCAGAGGAAGGTAAAGTATATCTTTCATCCGTAATGAAATATAAAATTAAAATTATTAAGAAATTTTTTACATTGGACGGAACAGGAAAGAATTCTTGTCAAAGAGTAACGGTTTCTTCTGATTCTTATCCTGGGACTAACATTGATATTTCAGGTGGAACTGAGTTAATAGAATTTGATTCTAAACAGTATACCCCATATCCATCTACTCCTAGTCACAACGCAAGAACAAATATTAAATCACAATCTTATATTAATAATATAAAGGAAAATGTTATGTCAACAGACAATCCCAAAATGGGAAAGCCAGAAATGATCAAAATGGGAAAGCCGAAAATGAGTAAGATTATTTATCCTATGCTTGAATCTGGGAATTTCACCCCAGAACAAATTGCGGAGGAAGTTGTAAAAGAATTTCCTGAAAGAGGTGGGGAAAATCTTTCTAAATTGATTTCTATGATTAAGGGACAGTATACATATGATGTTGCTGTGAAGAAAAGACGCCAGAGTTCAGTTAAAAATCCCTCAGAGGAGGACCAAACTTCTGGAACCGTTATTGCATAATTAAAGTATTTTAAGTTAAAAATTTAATGTAATTGCATTACTAATGCTGTTATTAAAATAAATTACTAAGTAGAAACATATAATATGAAGTTATCGGTTGAGTTGCCTATATCACTTCTTGAATTAAGTACAAATCTTGATTATAATTTTATTATAGCGAATCATTATCGAGATTTTGAAATTTATAGGAAGTTTTATTATCAAAAACAAGATAGTATATCTATTTTGGATAATGGTGGTTTTGAATTGGGAAGAAGTATTGACGAGAAGGAATATGAAATAATAATTAAAGAGTTAAATCCTACAATTGTAGTTCTTCCTGATGTTTACAGAGATAAAGATGCCACACTGAAATTATCTTTTGATTTTCTTCACAAGATGATTGGGGGTGGGCAAAATTTGCCATATGGCTTTATGGGGGTATTACAGGGGGTTACAGAACAAGACTTCTTACAATGTTTTTCTTTTTATGCCCCATCCCCACATATTACACATATTGGTATTCCCTATCATGCTTTTTATCGACCTAAATTTTTGAGGGATTTTTCTATTAATGAACTTTGTTCTGAGCATAAGAAAAAAATTCATATTCTAGGACTTCCCAACCCGTTTGAAATTTGTGAATTAAAAGAGTTTTCTTGTATTGAGTCTATTGACACTTGTTTGCCCGTTGTATCAGGTTTACAGGGACTTTCATTTAGAAAATTAGCATGGAGAGGGAGGAAAGGGGATATGAGTAGTGTTGCAACCCCAGAACAAACAAAAATCATTATAGATAATATTGACTTTTTAAAATCATTGTGCAGTTCAATACAATATCCCCAAAACAGCCATTAAATTGTAAAGATTGTTCTCTTTGTGTAAAGAGAATGCAAATAGTTCCTTCGGTACTAATCCGGGGAAGCCGGGTTTTGTTGGTTGGGGAAGCTCCGGGGGATGCAGAAAATTTTAGAGGAATTCCCTTTGTGGGGCAGGCCGGGAAATTATTAATTGATATTTTATCAGAGATCGGGTTAGATCAAAACAATATTTCTATGGCAAATGTGGTAAGATGTAAACCTTCTGCAAATGGAATTCCTACCATAAAAGAAGTAGAGGCTTGTTCCAAATATTTATTCCAAGAAATACAGGAGTTACAACCTGACTTAATTGTTCCTTTAGGAAACATTGCACTTAAGTTATTTTGCCCTGGATATACTTCTATAACAAAAATCAGAGGAACTTTATTAGAAAGTACTCAGTTTAATTGTAAGATTCTCCCCACTTTACATCCCACGTATATTTTAAAAAATTTAAATGAAAAATCAAAACTGATATCTGATTTAAGAAAAGTTAAAGATTTTTTAGATGGGGATTTTAGTTCTACAACAAAGGTTCCAGTAACATCATACATTATTACCAATATTAAACAATTTGATTGGTTAATTTATCAATTAAATATTCAACCTTTGTGGGCGTTCGACACGGAAACTACTGGGTTTGATTGTTATCATGACTCTATTTTTATTTTCACATTTTCTTGGAAGGAACATTCAGCTGCACTACTTGATTTAAGAAAGTTTTTGTTGGAGGAATTAACATACATTTTCGAAAAATTAACTCAAGTTTTTAACAATGATAGTAAAAAAGTATGCCATAATGGCTCTTTTGATATTGAATTCTTAATGTCTAAGAAAATAAGGGTAAAAAATTATTATTGCGATACAATTCTGATGCATTATTTACTGGATGAGAATAGTAATCACGGATTGGAAATTCTTGCGGCAGAACTAACTGATCAGGGTGGGTATGATCTTCCTCTTCAAAATTACAAAAAAATCAATAAAATTGATTCCTATATGGATATTCCTCCTGAAATTTTATATCCTTATGCAATACTTGATGCAGATGTGACATTGCGTTGTTATCATCAAATGATAAACAGAATTTATGAGGAAGGACTACAATTTGTATTATTTAACATAGTAATTCCTATTCAAAAAATATTGTGCTTAACTGAATATGCAGGGGTAAGCATTGATGTTTTACACCTTAAGCAAACCCAAGAAAAATACCAAAATAATATTAACAAACAGTTGGAAATTGTTTATAATGTTCCACAGGTACTTGAATATGTTATGGAGATTAAAAAAAAGATAATTAGTGGTTTTTTTACTAAGTGGGATAATTCAAAGAGTTTACAGAAAAAATTTTCTACCTTTGATATATATTTATCATCAATAAAGCCTGAAAAATTGAATTATGAGTTTAATATTAATTCTTCTAAACAACTAAAAGAACTTTTAATAGATAAAATGAATTTACCGATATTAAAGCAAACAGATAAGGGAAATGTTTGTTTGAACGATGATGTGTTACAGCAATATGCCAAAAAAAATAAATTTTGTAGTGCTTTAGGACAATTTAGATCTCTTACACATTTAAAAAGTACCTTTTTGGATGGTACTGAAAAAAGATTGGATGAACATAATAGAGTACATACTGATTATCTTCTTTTTTCCACGGTTACAGGGAGACCCTCATCCAGGGATCCAAATTTGAATAATATACCCAGAACAGGTACTGCGGAGGATATTAAGAATATTTTTTGTTCAGATAAGCATGAAGATGGCAGTAGTGATTGGCTGGTCGAGGTGGATCAGGGTCAGGCGGAGTTTAGAATGTGGATTAATTACTCTGGGGATCCTCAAGCTTATGAGGATTTAATCGAAGGGTTGGATATACACAAATTAGTTGCGGCTTCCGCAAAGGGAATAAAAATTCCTAAGGGGCATATTAGTTATATAGAATTTAAGGAACTAGTGAAAGATGTTATTAAGACGGAAAGGCAGCAGGCAAAGAACATTGTTTTTGGTGTAATGTATGGAAGGGGTGTTAAAAGTGTAGCGGAGGAGTTTGCAATATCTGAAAGGCAAGCGCAAAACATTATTAATTTCTTTTTCAGTAGATATCCCCTTGCTAAAAAGTGGTTGAAAATTACTACAGAAATTGCCAGAAGGGACGGATACGTGGTAAGTGTTTTTGGAAGAAAAAGAAGATTGTTTAATTTAAGTCATTCAGATGCTTGGATTAGGGCAGAAGCTGAAAGGCAAGCAGTAAATAGCCCAATACAATCCGCAGCATCGGATCTTACTTTTTTAGCTTGTATTAGGATATTTAAAAAATTGTGGGGAATGAAATCAAAATCCAGGATGGTATTGACGGTATACGACTCTTTAGTGTTTAACATTCCTACAAATGAACTGATTGATGTTGGTAGAATTATTTATAAAGAGATGACGGTATCTCCAACACCAAATATTACAGTACCTCTTGCTACAGATTTAAAAATTGGGAAGAATTGGGGATCTTTGATTGAAATTGATATAAATGAATCTTCTGAGATTGTGTTTAATAAATTAAAAGAAAGATTTCCATGAGAATATGCTTATCTGGGGCACAGAGTACAGGTAAAAGTACTTTGTTAAAATTAATTGAAAATAAAGGTTTTTTTTCTGACTATACATTCTTACAGGAAGTTATAAGGAAATTAATGGAAAAGGAAAAAATACATATTAATAGAGATTATGATCATAAATCTCAAATGAAAATTTTCGAAGAGCATTATTTGAATATATTAAAGTATAAAAATTTTATTTCTGATAGATGTGCAATTGACGCTTTTACCTATGCCACATTGGGGTTTATGAACAATCAATTTTCCTTAACAGAGCATAAGGAGCATAAAAGGGTATTTGAAGTTTGTCTTCCTTATTATGATCATATATTTTTATTCCCAATAGAGTTTGCACCATCAGAAGATTCTGTTAGAGACACTGATATTGCATTTCAAAAAGCAATACAGGATGTATTATTACATATTTTGGAGGAATACCATATAGACTATCATAGATTGTCTGGAACCCTTGAGGAAAGAAAGAAACAATTTATTACATTTTTTAATCATTTAACTAGGAGAAAACATTGAAATATGCAGGACTTGTAAAGTTTAAATCTGATCCAAACAATAAATCTAGTGTTTATCAAGGTGCATATTGGGGAACTCAAAGGTTGTCCTCAATGCCGGAACAAGTAAAATGTTTGGTTGAATCAAATGATCAATACCTTGATATAACAGCAGGTGGAGGGGGTTGGCCATTTTATTGGGCGGAAAGAGGAAAGGTTGCTGGGGGAAATGATAGAAGTTTCTACGCTTATTCAATGCTTGATGCAGTTCTTTGTAATAGAACAAATGTAGAAGAACCAAGAGATGAGTGGTTTGATAACTTATGTAGTCAAATACATCCGGATAATGTTCCTCCCATGAATGGGTTTCTTTCTAAAATGCAGGAAAGTGAAAAACCTCAATTAAAATTATCTGTACAAACAGCAGGGTATATTGATGGTTTAGCCGGTAAATTTAAGGATACTCTAGTTTTATCCGCTTTGGGCAAAACCATGATGGGAACTTTTACATTTAGAGGTTTTTGTTGGTGTAATATCATGGCAAATAAAAAAATGTCAGATACTGTTACACCAGAACAATTATTTCTAAAAATTGCTCGGCAAATTTGGAAAACAAGGATATTTGGTGAAAGGGCAATTAAGTGGAAAGAAAATCAAGTAACTAATTTTAATTTATTTGAACCTGGAAATGTCAGAAAAATTCATTGGCTTCCAAATTCAGTATGTTATTCAGATCCGGCATGGCCTTGGTCTAATACACTAAGTGCAGGGCAAAAAAATCCATATGTATTTTTAACAGTGGATCTTCCCAGTGTATTGTTACAGGAACAACAGGAAATGCCTAGATTTTGGGAAACAAACACACCCTTGGATGAGGTATTAATTGATCTTCGCAGGTGGTTTAATGAGGCTTTTGAAGGAGGTGCTAAATATTTTGTTTTATCCACACAAGATACAAATAATCCAAAACCTGAGGAGGTTTACGCTGAACTAAGTAGGGATTTTAAACCTATTTGGATTGGTAAGATGGATCAGCAATCTAGTTTTGCAAATTACATTTATAAAGATAATTTCGGAATATTTACAGGGGGTTAAGTCATGATTAGTGATGATGATTTAATTTTTAGACTAGCTAATAATATTATTTCTCATCGAAAGAGAAATATAGCAATGTTTAAATCTGAATTTTATGCAAGGGATCTATCCAGAGAGGAAATTATTGAGTGGGGAAAGAAAAAACTTGCCCCACTACTTCCACAGGCAGAAGAAATTATTTCTCGTGATCAGTGGGATTTATCCGGATTAAAGGGCGCCACAGATAAACAACTTTTGCATCCACATTATGTAACAATGCAAAAGTATTTTCTTAACGGTAATTATCAACCAAAACATAACATTGCAGTGTTAATGTTGTGCGCTAATAAGAAACCTTATAGGGATAATTTTCTTATTAAAAGATTTTACATGTTATCAAAGAACACAGCGGATTTTTATATCTTATCTAATCCAGGAATTATTCCTATTGAGTATGACAATTATTATCCATTTCGTTGGTATGAGTGGAATGAAAAGGAGGAGATTCCTGAAATTAAACAACTATATACTGAGGAATTGCGTAAAAGAATAGAAATTTGGTTTAATCATTTTAATAATTACAAAAAAATCATTAGTATTATTAGGCCAGGTGAAACTCATACTGCGTATCTTCAAAGTAATATACCTCAGCAAAAAGAGGATATTTTTAGTGAAAATAATATGGAACTTCTTGAGCAGGAATATCTTATTCCCATATTTAGGAATAATAGAGGGTTATTTAAAACTAGGCTTTTAAATTTAAAACGGGTTAAGGAAATTTTTATTAAAACTTTACAAAGTAAGGAGACAATTTGAGCATTTATTTAAATATTGTAAAATGTAGTTGGGGAAAATGTAAATTTTGTGCTTATGATAATCTAGGGTTAAAAGGAATTCCAACTCATGATGAGATGAAGGATTTGATCGGGGGGGAACTTCAAAAAATGGCGAAGGGCCAGAAATACGTTAAGATATTCAATGGGGGTAGTTGGTTTTGGGATGAAGTTCCAGTTGATCTACGTAATTTTGTTTATGATTATTTAGAAGAAATTAATGTTAAGAATTTAAGAGTAGAAAATACTTTTAATCTTATTCATTGGGATGAGATACAAAGTGTGATTGATCGAGGATTTGATTTGACAATTAGTTGGGGATTAGAGGCGGCTGATGAAAGAATTCTTAGAGAGGTAGTAAAAGGGGTAACTCTTGAAAAAGTTGGTAGAATGCTGGATAAAGCTTCTGCTATGGGAGTAAAAAACCTTCTTTATCTTTTAGCAGGATTACCCTACACAACAGTTGATGATTTCTTACATACTGTTGATTGGGTAATGGAAAGAAAACATCAAATTTCTGAGTTGAGTACCCTTACTTATGTGCCAATAAAAGGTAGTGAGTACTATGATACATTGTGGAAAACCAATAAATTTAGAGTAATTAGTAAGGAAGATTGGAAAACTTGTAGGGAATACCTTAAAAGAAAAACTAAAAATACTGGGATTGGATTAACTTTTGAAACTTATCATTGGAGATTTCTCCAAGGAAAGACATTTGAAGAAGTGTATAATAAAGACAAAAGAAAAGGTAATCTAAAATATGAGAATGTGGATGGTACCTCCTGAAATATTATGTCAGAATCACTTGTTGGGGGAACACCTTGAAACACACATGTTTTTGGGGGTTATAAAAAAGCAAATTAAGTTGTTTGGTTATCTATCAAAAAATCTTTTGGAACCCCTTTCCCTAAAATCTCGGCATGATTTCCTAGAAAATGAAATGAGGAAAAGGGGATTACACGTAAAAAGTCCACTTGAGTTTGATGTGTCAATTTTGGAATATTTGGGGCATTGGAAATATATTCAAATTGATGAAAAAAAAGCTAGGGATGAATTACTATTAAGATGTTTGAAATGTAGAGAGAGATATTTTAATCAAGGTTATATTATCACGTAAATTACAAGATAAATAAATTTTGAAAGTAAAAATTGACTCCTTGGATTTAATGATTGTTGATGCTGATTATCTTGCATATAGAGGATATTACGCATTTTTTAATAAAGATAATTCTGAGGCATCCTTAAAAACTACCACAGGAATTGAAAGTGGATGTTTTTATGGTTTTTGTTCTCTTATGTTAAGAAAAATTAGAGATTACAGTCCAAAACAGATAGCAATTTGTTGGGGGGATAAAAGGAATAATTTAATTAGACGTCAAATTTTACCCTCTTATAAAGCTGACAGGGGGGAAACACCAACAGAGTTTTGGAAACAGGTTAATGACATAAAAAAAGTATTTAGTATTATGGGGTTTAATCAATATTTGACCCCTGGATATGAAGCGGATGATTTAATTGCTTCTATTGCATATAGTTGTAGTGGGGATGAAAGAGTTAAAATAATTTCTGCTGATAAAGATTTAACTCAACTTGTTACTGATAAAATATTTACAGTGGCCCTTGCTTCTGGATTTAGAAAGAGAGATATAGAATTTACCCCAGAACGTGTTAAAGAAAAGTTTGGGGTACCCCCGGAATTAATTGCGGATTATTTATCATTAATTGGAGATAAGGGGGATAACATTGATGGAATATCTGGGATAGGAAGCAAAACTGCTGCAAAACTTCTTAATACATATGGACCAATAAAAAATTGGATTAATACTATGTCATATTTATCCATTACTAATAATATCAAACATAAACTAATACAAGGAAGGAACACTCTTTTTATTAATAAAAAATTAATTTCCTTAAAACAATCTAAAGAAGTTCCTTGTGATAAATTATCAACAGATGATGAATTAGATTGGGGCATGTGTATTAATATATTTAATAAATATGAAATGTCAAGAATAAGGCCGGAACATTTGAGTTTGAACAATGGCAACAAAGAAACCAACAAAGAAACCAACAAAGAAAACATTATATCGGGCTTTTGATATTTATTTGGCAGACTGGGTATATAGATACTCCTCCTCAGATATAAATGTAAGAAAATTATTGAGGGATGAAATTATCTCACGTATCGGAAAGTGGAAAGTTTCCAGAGTTGAAAGAAGGGTTATTTTAGATGGAAAAGAAGTGTGGGTATTAACTGATATTTCAATTTAGAAAGTTAATTAATGTAATGTTTGATAAAATCATAACTGAGTATACAAAATATACAAGGTTTCTCAAAAAATTATCATTATTTTATCAACACTGCTTAGGTAAATACAGTGATATACAAAATTATCTTTTAGAGGATAGAAAATTAACAAGGGAAACAATACAACTTTTTGGTATTGGTTATTCCCCCTCCACAGAATTACTTTTACAATTTTTACAAAAAAATAATTTAGATGAAGATCTATTATTTAAAACTGGCACGTTTACACAGAAAGGGGAAACTAGTTTTGATTTATTTCAGGGTAGAATAATTTTTCCGATCAAGGACATACTTGGGGGGGTTGTTGCATTTAGTGGGAGGGACATACAAAATAATTCTAAATGCAAATACATTAATAGTGCAACATCATGTGTTTTTAGCAAATCATTATCTTTGTTTAATATTGATTTAGCACATAAATTTATACAACAAAGGAATTCCGCAGTTTTGGTTGAGGGACTTATGGATGTTGTTACCATGTATCAAGGAGGAATATTAAATGTTATTGCCCCTTGTGGAACTTCTTTTACAAATGAACAGGCATGGATATTAAAATATTTAACTGACAAATTATTTTTACTTTTTGACAATGATATTGCAGGAAGAAAAGCAACAACAAGAGCAGAGGTTTTGTGTAAACAAATTTCTTTAGAATTTACTCCTATAAAGTTATGTGGGGCAAAGGATCCGGATGAATTTATTAAGAATTATGGGTCTTCTAATATTATATCTATTTTGTATTAAATGTTTTGGAACACTTCAAGAAAATTAGGTACATTGTGTATCATATTAATATAAATTTATTTTTTTTACAAAAAGGATATTATAATGTCACAGAAACAAAATGATATTTTACGTTGGGGGGTTAGGGAGAGAAATACTGATAAAAGTAGAATTTCCTATCCTGTTGAATTATTTCCTCTTACCTTTAAGGATGCGGGGGTAGCATCTAAAATTTCAGGTGATCCCGGTGTTTGTGTTGTCCGGACTGATTCTAATCAAATTATTTGTCATGCCAGTGAGGATTATCAATTAGTTCCCCACAATGATATTTTATCAATTGTTGAGGAAACATTTAAGGTTAATAACATATTGTTTGAGCTTTATGATATTCATACGGGGGGTGGAAAATATAATAAAATGTATGCAAATTATATTTTATCTGAATATACCTTTGAGATTGAGGGGGATTCTTTTACTCCATTTATCCAGGTTTATAACTCTTATGATAAGTCTCTTCTTTTTGGATCCATTACGGGGTTATATAGAAAGGCTTGTTGGAATGGCAATCTTTGGGGGACTAGGGATATGCAACTAATTAGATCTAAACATGTTGGAAATAAAATTGATTTGTTCAATGTATTTACCTCCATGGATAAGTGGGTAGAAGGTTTAGGTATTGCTAAATTTAATCTTCAAAAATTATTACATCAGCAATTATCAAGTACCGTGATTGAAGATGTTATTAATTCCATTTTTGCCACAAAAAGGGATAGAAAACTTATTGTTGAAAGTGATTTAATCTCTAACAGTATTACAGAATTTGGTGATAATAGATATGCGTTATTCAATGCAGTAACTAATTATGCAACGCATAAATTACCACTTTTAACTACTAACTATGATTGGTCTTTTGAAATTCAGAAAAAAATTACATCCATATTTTTTATGGATGAACTAACAAATAAAGGAAATTTTCATGGCACTAACAGTAGCAGGTGAAGGTAAACAGGAGGCTTTAAAGGGGGCAATACTTGCCATAGAGAAGCAGTTTGGTAAGGGTTCCATTATGAAAATGGGTAAAGGAGGGGCCACTCAAAACATTAAAGTTATTCCTACTGGAGCGTTATCACTTGATTTTGCGTTGGGTATTGGGGGGATTCCAAGAGGGAGGATAACGGAAATATTTGGCCCTGAGGCTAGTGGTAAAAGTACTTTAGCCATGCACATTGTTAAAGAAGCACAGGCACTGGGGGGTAACGCTGCCTACATAGATGCGGAACATGCAATGGATTTAAATTATGCCATTAGAATGGGTGTGGATGTTGAAAATTTATTGTTGTCACAACCAGATTATGGGGAGATGGGGCTAACAACTGCGGAAATATTAGTCTCAAGTGGAGCAGTGGATGTTATAGTAATTGACTCTGTCTCTGCATTAACCCCTAAGGCTGAAATTGAGGGGGATATGGGGCAGGCACATATGGCACTTTTGGCTAGATTAATGTCTCAGGCATTGAGGAAGTTAACCGCGATTGTTAGTAAAACAAATACAAGTTTAATTTTTATCAATCAATTAAGAGATAAGGTTGGAGTGATGTTTGGAAATCCCGAAACAACTACTGGGGGGAATGCACTAAAATTTTATTCTTCTGTTAGATTGGATACAAGACGACAGGAAGCTATTAAAACAGGAGCTGCTGTTATGGGGGCACGGACTAAAATTAAAATAGTTAAAAATAAACTTGCTCCTCCATATAGGGAGACATTTGTAAATATTATTTTTGGAGTAGGTATTGATAAAGAAAGAGATATTTTTGATCTTTCAGTTGCACTGGGGATTATTAAAAAATCTGGGGGGTGGTATACATATGAAGAAGATAGATTCCAGGGATCAGATAAATTTCAGGTATTATTAAAAACGGATACAGTATTATTGGAGATATTAAAACAGAAGGTGATTACTTTATTACATGAGAATAAGAACTCTTTTTTAAATCCCTTTAAGGATTTGCAACTATCAAAAAAATCCGATGAAGAAATAATTAATCCAGAGGAAATAATTAATGAAGAAGATTAGAAGGAAGTAAAATATGGAGGGTATACTTGAGAAATTTACACAGGAAATACTTGATTTAACTAATGATATTACGAATCAGGGTTATGATTTTGCCGGGGTACTTCCTGAAATTGAAGGGATGCAATTTTCATTAATGGCTAATCCGGATGACTCTTTATCAGAATTTATGGGGCTTTATTCCGTGTTACAGGCTCATCAAAGCAGGATAGTTAGCATTATTATTACTATTCGCCAGGAAAAACAAACTTGGATTAAGTTTAAATACTCCGTAGATAGATTGTTTAAAAAATTAAGAAATACCTTGTTGTCTTCCCGAAAGGATATTCAGACCTTAAAAAGTCAGGAATTGAGGGATGGTAAGATTAATGAGGAATTAGAACCTCTAGTTAATTTGCAGCAGATAATTTCTGGCGTTTTTGATGATCTTGACTATCTAATTGAAATTTGTGAATTAAAAAGAGATGATTTGGATAAGGCTAATACTAACATGAGTAGACAACAGAAGGTGGTTGAAACATTAGTAGGATTAGGATATCCTGCAAAGAAATATAAAAATGAGAATTTTACACAAGGATATTAATTAAAATTTAATCTTGTATAATACTATTATGAAAGAATTTCTATTAAATAAATTAAAACAATATTCCTCTATTGTTTCTCAATCTAGTAAGGAGGAAAATTTTGTTACCTTTATAGAGGAGGATTTCACCAGGGATGATGTTGGAGGATGCCATGACACTTCTAGAAAGGTGTATAGAAATGGCAAATTATATTATTATTTTTTAGCTACAGATTTAAAAATTCCTTATTTTTTTACTGTACATTTAGATAGAGTAAGAAACTATATTAATACTATTCAGGATCAAGGGGATTTTTTGGTTGGACAATTAGATGATATTATTGGAATAGCGGTTTTAAGTTATCTTTATAAACAGAAAATTCCATTAAATATTTTATTTACCACAGAGGAGGAGTGGGGGAATTCATGGCATCAACTTGAAGAAATAATCAAATTGCATCCAAAACTTAAACCCATTAGTATAGATATTGATGTATTTTCTAAATTAGAGGATCTTGAGGGGGATTTTATTTCTTTAAGAGAAAAGGATAACACTGGAAAATTTGATTTACACCTTGTAAATAATTTGAGGGATGTTGCAAAGGAAGGGGGAATTCCATTTTGTACCAATGATAAGGGTTGGTCTAGTGTAGAAACAGCTTTTTTAGAAAAACACACGGGTCTTAGGGGAGCTCATATTGGAATACCCCTTATTAACTATCACTCAGATAAGGAAACTACTAGGTGGGATACACTATTTAATTGTATAAAATTTACAAAATTATTTATTTATTCAATAACTGAAAGGAAAGTAACTCATGAAAGTTACAATAAAAAAGTATGAACCTTTACCCGCAGGGACATATCACATGTATACAAAAACCGTTAACCAAATAACAAATCCTAATCCCATAGCAGGTAGTTCTGGAGAGTTTCTCTCTTGGACTTGTGAGGTAATAGATGATGAAGAATATGAAGGAAAGGAAATAAATTTTTCAATGTCCCCCGTATTTGGTCCATCTAGTAAGGGGTACGAATTTATGAAAGCATTGGGGTTAGAAGATAATTCCGAAAGAGCAGTTGAATTTGACACTGATGATTATTTAGGCATTGGGTTTTATGCAAAGATAAAGGTAGATAAAAATACCAAGAATGACCTGGTAAATAAATTTGATGCAATTTGGTCAGAGGAGGAACAAGAAAAAATTCTATCAAAATTTGCCAGAAATCAAGGGGGTAGGGTGAATTCTAGCAATCCTGCGGAAGCAAAAAGAGAAGTAACTCCTCCTCAGGTAAGAGTAGCACAAAGACCAACTTCTACTAATCCTGCGGAAGTAAAAAGAGAAGTAACTCCTCCTCAGGTAAGAGTAGGACAAAGACCAACTTCTACTAATCCTGATGGAACAAAAAGAGAAGTAACTCCTCCTCAGGTAAGAGTAGCACAAAGACCAAGTGCACAGAAGTTAGGAAAAAATATTGCACCGGTGGAAGACTCAGTGGAGGGTAGTGAGAATGAATTAAATGATGCAATAGATTTTCCTGAATAATACAATTTTTAATTTTTTTAGAGAAAATTACATTATTGTTAAGAGGAAATACTTCATTGAATAAAAAAAAATATGGTGGAGGAAAAGAGAAAGGATCTCAATTTGAGAGGATAGTTTCTGGATATTTGGATAAGTGGTGGGGGGTTTTACCCAAAACATTTTGGAGAACTGTTGCTTCTGGGGGTTGGGAGGAACCAGGGGATATTGCTCCCAGATTATTACCAATGCAGGGCAATGTGGATTTTCCAATTGTGGTGGAGTGCAAATTTTATCGAAAAATAGATGTGTTTGAGATTGTTAAGAATCCAAAGAATGATCCTATTCTTGTGCAGTGGTGGAATCAAGTAACCGCATCCCAGATGAAAGCCGAGAAATTGGGCAGAGTCAATCTAATTAGATTATTAATATTTAAACAAAATGGGGGACCCATATTAGTGGGATTTTCCTTTGATGATGGTAATTATCATTATCGAAATAAGGTTAGGGATCTTAGTGTTGAACATATTGAAATTTTTTGGAAGAATCAAGATTTTCGCAATTGTTTATTTTGTATCATGCCCTTCTCTGTGTATATAAAACATATTACGAAAGAAATAATATTAAAAGGAAACCATAGTTAATGTATAATGAAAATTTATCGGTATTGACTTTTGATATTGAAACTCTTCCTATTGAAGATAAATCCTTGGACAAGTTACTTGAATACAAAATTAGAAATTTGCCAGAGGATGAGAAAGAAATTAAAAAAAATCAGCATAGATTTTTAAATCCTGTATATGCTAGGGTTGCGGCAATAGGGGTGTTATATCAAAAAATAGATGGTAGTCTGATTAAAAAAGTTTTCCTGGGGGACGAAATTGATATTTTAAATGGTTTTTCTAACTATCTTAAAAAATTTCGAGGGTTATATGTCCACTTTAATGGAATGGGTTTTGATGTTCCCTTTATTCTTGCAAGAATGGCTGTACATGGAATACAGCCTCCTAATGAAAGATTTTGTAATTTAGTTAGGTACCGCACAAATCCCCACTATGATGTTATGAGTGTTTTATGTTCTTGGAGGGAATATGGTACTTTTGGTGTTAGTTTAAGAGAAGTAGCTTATATATTTGGGGTAGAGGATCCAAAAAATATTCTTGGAGATAAAGATGTTACACAATTTCTTCTTAACGGAACTGAGGAACAAATAAAAGAGTATGTAATGGCTGATGTGGTGGCAACTTATGAAATTTACAAAAAATTAAGTAAAATTTTAAATTGATGATTATGGAAGAATTTGTGTGTTTTAGTGATTCTACCACTAGAAGTATTGCTGAGGCAATTCTTATAGATGGAAAAAGTTGTGTAGTAGTTGGCAAATGTTATTTTTTAATGTGTTAAATATGGAGGTTTTACACCGTGTTAAAAAGTTTAAGAATGATTTATTAATATATTCCCTAAAAAAAGAGAAAAATGATGCTTGATTATATTTTTTTATGTTCAATTCTTTTTGCATTCTATCTTAGGTACTTTTCTCCTCTTATTATTACTTATCTTGTAAGGGATCCTTTAGCAAAAAAACCAACTAGGGCTTATCACAAAGCGGCATGTTTTGATGTTTACTCCGTTGAGGATGTAACAATACCACCGAACCAGTGGAGGGAAATTTCATTAGGAATTGCATTTGCCCCTTGGCCGCAAATTTATTTTCCTAAATTAAATTTTACACTAACTCCTTTTGGAAAGGTTGCATTTAAGATACATACTAGATCGGGGTTGGCAATAAGGAAGGGGCAGAGGGCTCATTTGGGGATTATTGATGGGGATTATCGAGGGACCATTACAATAATTATGTTTAATCATAATTCTTATCCTGTTAGATATAAACCAGGAAATAAAATTGCGCAACTTGAATTTTTTAGAGTTCCCACGGTTCTTTTTTGGAAAAAATCCAAATTAAGTTCTTCACAAAGGGGGGTTAAGGGGCATGGTAGCAGTGGGGATTAATACTAATGAAATGATTACAAACTCAAGAAAAAATCATATTATACTTGATGTTATTTGTAATAGTTGTGGTTGATATTCTAAATATTATTTATACAATAAGTAGGGGTAAATTTTGTGAAAGTTGTAAGAATATTCAATGACATTACATAGAGGAGTATAGATGTTAAAAAAGTTTATCAAAGTAGCTGTAAATACTAAAATAGCGAAATTAAATGCTAGAGAGGGGAATAAAAAAATCATTGGGATTGCGGTTCATCCCAGTGTTTCTGTAGAAGAAATCAAAAAATGTATTGATGAATTTTTTGTTGATTTCCATAATATTGTGTATACTAAAAGTGTGAGTGGAATTCAAAAATTTTATGAGGGGGATGAAGAAAATTGGAACAAATTACAAAATTAAAAGAGGTGTTTTATGTATGATAATTTAGTTTTTGCTAAAGTAAAGCCATTTTTAAAAACTAGTGATGTTAATGAAGCAATTAAATTCACTACTACCATAGGGGTAACTCCGGCAACTTGTAAATTAGGGGAAATTAAGGTAAATGATAATGGAACCATTACAGATAATGAAGTACATAATATAACTGAATATGGTTTCGAAAATTTATGTAAAATATTGGGAATCCCTCATCCCTTTGCCAAGAAGATACCATTAGATTTATTATTTACTAACATTATTAGATTGCAACAGGAAAAAAGGGATGTGGAGGTTGTATTACTATTTCGGGAAAATGGGGATGTTGCAAATATTACTACAAGTCCTTACAAGGAAGTTTCCTCCTTTGAAGTTTTAAGTATGCTTGCTGATAAATCTAATATTTCTCATATTGATGTGTGTGAAACTATACTTAATATAGGATTTAGTTTTGATAAAACCGTAATTGTGCGAGAAGAGGATACTTTTTTGGTTAATTCCTTTTTGTATAATTATCCATTAAACGGGCATCCTCTTGAGATAATTTCAGGTTTATATAGAAATGAGTGTAAAAATAGTTTTGTAATGAATGTGTTAGGTGGAATGAAAGCGGATTATAGACTTGAGAGGGATGTTCGTTTATTAAGATTTACAGAAAACCTAGAAATTTATAATCAAAATATTTTAGAAATTATAAATAGAAAAATTCATAATTTGCAATCTTGTAGGATATTCGACTTTGAATTTCAAAGACTTTGGAATGGGGTTAAGGGCACTGCTGGGCAAATCAATGCCGATATAATGTTGGAGACGGGGGAAGAGGAAAGAAAAGAAATATTTCAAAGGGTTAATAATAGAAATATTCATAATAAACAGGCTAAAATTTTTGGAACCCCAATAGATGAACCCTTGTTGGTTGAACAATCCGGGTATGGGGTACTTAATAACATTACAAAATTTGCACAGGATTATTTATCAGGATTTGAAAGAAAAAATTTAGAAATATTGGCGGGTAAGTGGATGGGGGATTTGATATTAAATTCCCTAAATTGATTAATCCTTTTTAAACAAAAATGATTCAAACTTTATTAATAGAAAACTTCCAATCTCATAAAAGAACTGAGATAGAGTTTTCCCCAAATTTAACTGTAATCATTGGTTTGAATAATTATGGCAAAAGCGCTGTAATAAGGGCCTTAAAGAAAGTTGTGAGGGATGAACCCGATGGAAATGTTTTTATTAGGGATGGGGAAAATGAACTTCATATTACTCTTAATACTAACAAAGGTAAGATAGAAAGATTATTAAGATTAGATGGAGGATCGGATGCAAATAAATACGTGGTCAATGACACACTGGAATTTGTTAAATTTAGCAAAACAGGAATTCCGGTAGAGGTACTTTCTGTTTTGAATATTTCAGATTATCAAAAATTTGGTGATTTTGAATTTGATATGAATTTTCAAAATCAATTTGATAATTTATTTTTAATTGTGGGGCAAGGGTTGCCTTCTATTAGGGGCAAGGTTTTAAGCAAAATTACAGGTATTGATAAAATCCAGAGGGCGATTCAACTTGTGGGGGTTGAGGAAAAAAAATTGGGGCAGGAGATAAAAAGACTTGATATTGATTTATTACAACTTCACACTGATTTATTGAGGTATGATAATTTACCATATCTTCTTGAACTCCAGAAAGATGTAATTGAACAATCCAAGAAATATGAGGATCAAAATATATTTATAGATTTTTGCAAAGAGAAATACAACGGAATTAGAGAGATATCTCAATCTGCTAGGAAAATTAAAAGAAAATTATCCATTTTAGATATACCTTTATTCGAGGTGGATGTAATAGAGGAAATACAAAAAAGGATTGCAGTTGCAAGGGATGCAATATTTCTATCTAATGAAATTTCTGTGAGGGGGGATATAATATCCGTTGCAATAGAAGATACTACTGAAAACCTTGAATCTCTATTAAATTGCATTAAAATTATGAGTATTTGTGACAAACTATTTTGTAAAATTAATGAGGTTGAAAATGTTTGTCAAATTGAAATTCCAATTAGTGATAATATTGTTGAGTTGCAGGAATCCCTTAAAAATTTAACACATTTACAAATGCAATTAAATAATCTTGACTCTGGGATTAAAGGGAAAACAAATGAGTTGGAGGAGTGCTTAAATAAAGAAACCCAGTTATTAAATGAGCAAATGCTGTTGCAGCAACAACTTAAAGTTTGTCCAATATGTGACAGGCCATTTTAATTATTAATTAAGAATAGAAGAATAAAAAATGGATGGTGAACTTAAAATCAAAACATTAAATAAAGTTTTATTATGTGGAATGATATTATCAGAAATAGAAATGTAGTTGTAATGGGAAAACTCTCAGGGGATATTGAATTTAAGAATGCCGGGGGATTATGATAGCACTCATCAAATTAAAATAGCAGTAGAAATTTAATAGGACTTTGAAATGATTTTTGGATATTTTACAGACACTCATGTGAGGGGGGATAATCCTGAGGCTAGAACAGATGATTTTAGAAAATCCATTTTTATTAAATTAGAAGAAATTGGGGAAATTTGGAGAACAAACGGGGTTGAATGTGTTCTATTTGGGGGTGATTTATTTCATACACCGGAACCAGTTAATTCTCTTAAATATGATTTAATGAATGCATTAAAAAAATGGGATACCAGAATAATTGGGGTTATTGGTAGTCATGACTACTTTGGGTATCAAATTAAATCTCTTAAGAGAACCGCAATTGGAATTTTTGAAAAAGCAGGTGTAATTGAACTGGTAGGTAATGTTGGTGATTCTACTAATCTTATTGTAAATATGCCCCAGGATAATGTGACTATTGTAGGAACTCCTCATACATATTGGTTATGTGATGATGTAAATAATTTTTATGCCAAAAAAGATTTTGCGGATCACTTTCAAATTCAACTTGTTCATGGAGATCTACTCGATAAGCCTGTTCTTTGGCAGCATGTACTTTGTAGGGATGTTAGAACAGAGTCAGATTTAGTTTTAAGTGGACACTATCATCCGGGTTGGAAAAATGCATTACACATTCAGGGCACAACCTTTATTAATCCTGGGTCAATAGGACGGATTGAGAATAGTTCCAAGGTAAGGATACCTCGGGTGTGTATTATAAATTCTATAAATAAAGAAATTAAATTAATTGAATTACATTCATGTGAACAACATCCATTTAGAGAAAAGCTTGAGAAGGAAAATCAAAGTATTATGCAGGATGTTACTAAATTATTGAATATGATAGAATCTGTAGAAATTGACTTTGTAAATGTTAAAGAACAATTACCACCTATAGCTAAAGAATTAGGATTTTCCAAGGAAGTTTTAGAGATATCATTTGATTTTTTAGAAAAGTCTTCTTATGAGTAATGAAAATAATTATTGCTGCAAGATTTGTCTTTTCAAGATAAATGGAGAAACACCCGATGTGTATTACTGTAATAGTTATAAATTACAAGGGGGTTGTTTAGAAATGTTTTATTTTTACCCGGGTAAAAGAAAAAGGGTGAATATTATTCCCTTAAGTAATTCTAATATATACTCAATAGAAGTTGAAATTAATTTTTTGAAAGGAAATAACAAAAATGCCTTGGAAGATAAGTAAGGAGTTTGAATTTGATTTTGGTCATAGAGTTTGGTCTCAAAGTCTCAATAAGGAATTTAGTTTAGAAAATTCTTGTAAATGTAGGTTTTTCCACGGGCATAGGGGAAAGATAGTTGTATTTCTTTCTAGTGAGAGTTTAACTAATGGTATGGTAACTGATTTTAAACATTTAAATATTTTTAAAAAATTTGTTGATGATGTATTGGATCATAAATTTATTTTTGACATCAAAGATCCAGTTCTTCCTTTTGAACTTCCTGATAATGTAAAATTTATGCCACACTTAAAGATGGTAGAATTATTAAAAGATTTTTTGGAAGATACCCCCATAACAAAAGAAACTAATACAGTTGGCACTCTTCAAAGACGGAATAAAAAAGGTCAACTTCATAGTCTTTATAGTCCTGCAGTAGAAGATGTCGGTGGATATAAAGCATGGTATCAAAATGATAAACTACACAGAGAAGATGGTCCTGCAATAGAATTTGCTAATGGAGATAAATATTGGTATCAGAATGGTAAACAACATAGAACAGATGGTCCTGCTGTGGAATACGCAGATGGATATAAATCTTGGTATCAAAATGGTAATAGGCATCGAACAGATGGTCCTGCGGAGGAATTTCCTAATGGAGCTAAATATTGGTATCAAAATGGTAAACGACACAGAGAAAACGGTCCTGCGGTAGAATATGCTAATGGAGATAAATCCTGGTATCAGAATGATAAACAACATCGAATAGATGGTCCTGCAGTAGAACTTGCTAATGGATATAAAGCATGGTGGTTAGATGGTAACCTTATTGGGAAAAGTGAAGAAGGTTTCACTGATGCAAATTTTGAACAATATAAAAAAGATCATAACATAACTGCAAGTAAATTTAGTTGGGGAGTTTATGATGATGACTTCACAACAGAAAAAACTAATACAGTTGGTACTCTTGAAAGACGAAATAAAGAAGGCCAACTTCACAGTCTTTACAGTCCTGCAATAGAATATGCAGATGGATCTAAAGAATGGTATCAAAATGGCAAATTACATAGAACGGATGGTCCTGCTGTGGAATATGCTGATGGAGATAAGGAGTGGTATCAAAATGGTAATAAACATCGAATAAATGGTCCTGCAGTAGAAGATGCTAATGGATATAAAGCATGGTATCAAAATGGTAATAGACATCGAACAGATGGCCCCGCAATAGAATATGCTAATGGATCTAAATCTTGGTATCAGAATGATAAACAACATCGAATAGATGGTCCTGCGGTAGAAGATGTTGATGGATATAAATCTTGGTGGTTAAATGATGAATTTATTGGGAGAAGTGAGGGGGGTTTTACTGATGCA
>Ga0172369_10002481_pt1 | contig 25369 bp, 24 predicted proteins | sample LakKiv25m_FD_114539 | JGI IMG/M metagenome (GOLD analysis project Ga0172369, IMG submission 114539) | Freshwater microbial communities from Kabuno Bay, South-Kivu, Congo - kab_022012_11.25m | ecosystem: Environmental > Aquatic > Freshwater > Lake | place: Democratic Republic of the Congo...
GGATTTTGGCAACTGAGATTAAATCAGTCGCGCATAAAAAGATAAAAGCAAAAATTCAGTCATTTGTTTTGGGGTTGGGTGGGCGCGATATTACAAAAAAAATGATTACGGAAATATATAAGAGAGTTCAAGCAGCTGGTAATAATACAACATTCATTAAATAAAAACTTATGAGTCGAATCGTTAAATTTTTTATCATATTTGTTTGTTTTATTATCACCGCGCAATTTGCGAGTTTAAGCTATTTAATTTTCGTTCCCAATGCTTTAGCTGATGCACCCACCCCACCAGATATACGCGACAAAGTAATTATACCGTTGGGTTCATATAATGATTTGGGCGCTGCTCAATGGGTGGATTGTAAATACCAACCAACCACTGCAGATCCCAGTGGACAAAAAACAAAATGTTGGCAGATTCCTTGGCTCGCCAAATATATAGGCAACATGTATAAGTATGGTTTAGTCATTGGTTCGATTTTGGCTGTCATGATGATTATGATAGGTGGCATTATGTACATGGTGGGTGGGTTGAACCCCTCCATGATCAGCCGCGGAAAAGAATTCATTGTCGGTGCGGTAACGGGGTTGGTGTTGCTGCTAGGATCTTATGTTTTGTTGAAAACAATTAATCCTAATCTTATTGAATTACAACCGATAGAGGTGGAAATTATTAAAGAAGCGAAGATAACGATGGTTAATCTTTGTAGCGAATTAGACGCAGCAAAGTATGTCTTTGATGGTGATATGTCATGCGGAAACAAGGTGAAGTTCAAAGCAAAGGACCCTGGTGTGGACGATTCTGGAGAATGTATTGGTGCTGTCTGTCCTGAAACAGTACCGAAAAAGAGTTGTGTTCCAGTGAACGCTAAAGATTTAAATGCTGGGTATGCTTGCCGAAGTGTATTGGTTTGGGGAACTGTAAGTGATCCTGAGGAACGTTATGTTGATGCAGTCGGTTTGTATGCTGTGACAGGTAATAAAATTGTTAAGGAAGTGTATTATAGTAGTAAAGAAGATAGAGGGGATAAGGCTTATTATATTTATCGTGGGGTCCTGACGCCGGAGGACATAAATGTATTAAATAGCTATGATGCAGTTCTGCTATTTGAAGTTAATGATACTGGTTATGAACGTGAACAGATCACATACGGTTCTGGCGGAGCGGGGTTTATTACCAAGATGACAAATTTTTTGCACATGGAAGGAACTACGGATGATGAATATTTTGCTGGTCGAGATCCTAAGGTCCCGCTTGGTAATTCATATGTTGGCATCTGGATTAATCCTAAATGTAAAACCTGTGCAGCTGTAAGACCAACGAAGCCTGGGGCCAAACCAAATGAGGGTGATGGTTGGATTACAGACGCGAGTTGTGCTTATTTTTCGGGAAGCCAAATGGTGGTACAAGGTGATGTGAGAATCGATTTTAATTCTTATAATTTTAGAGAAGACTCGGAGATTGATTGTAAAATTATGGAACAATTGAATCCAGCCGGACCACAACTTCCATCCTTGGGGCAGGCAGCTGCTGCTGGAGGGAAATCCAATTGTGGTGAAAATGGACAATGTGCCTCGAATGATTGCGAGGCAGAAGATGTTGGTTCAAATGTGATAAAGAATTGTGAATGTAAAAATGATGCTGATTGCGACCCGGGACAAACATGTAAGACTTCATGGGCGACATGGAATCAATGTGTAACGTGTAAAATGATTGGTGAACCGGATGGTGGGGATTCGGCAAATTGCTGCAGTAATGATTCAACTGGTGGTGTTTGTGGCTGTAATTCAGCACTTGACTGCCCCGAGGGTGAAACATGCAGAAAAGAGGGTGATGAGCCCTATATGTGTGTGCCGGGGAAAAAAGCAGCAACACTCGCAAAAGATGGAGACCTCTGTGAGAATGATTGGGAGTGTATAAGTAATGATTGTGAAGAAGAATCAAGTGGTTGGTATGGGGCCGGTACCGAAGAAAAACGGTGTGAATGTAATAAGGGTGACCAAAAATTGTCTTGCGGAAAAGGGAAGATGTGTGTCGAAGTAGAAAATGGCTGTGGTTGGAACTACTGCATTCCTGATCAGGCTGCTGTCCCGAGCGTTCCGCAAAATTATAATCCGTTTAATGATCCACAGCAGCTATTTAAAGGGTATGGATTATGTGATTCAAGTTCGGAGTGTATAGATAATAACTGTAAGACAGATTGGGGAATACATAATTGTAATGCTTGTAAAAAGTAAAAAAGAACATATGCCCTACAAAATGCCATTCAAATATTTGTTAAATCCCGGCCACTCGGCCTGCGCTGGCTGCGGAGAAATTTTAGCGATGCGTCATGTTCTGCAGGCCGCTGGAGAAAAAACAATTATCGCCAACGCCACTGGTTGTAGTGAAGTGACCACTTCACGTTTCCCATACTCATCTTTTAATGTCCCCTGGATCCACGCCAACTTCGAAAATGCTATTGACCTAGCAGCCGGCGCCTATTATGCCTTAAAACAACAAGGCAAGGAAAAGGAAATCAATGTCATTGCTTGGGGCGGGGATGGGGCGACTTTCGATATTGGCTTTGGACAATTATCCGGTTCCTGGGAGCGCCAAGAAAATATTTTATATGTTTGTTTTGATAATGAAGCCTACATGAATACAGGTGTCCAAGCGAGTGGATCAACTCCATTGGATGCTAACACCACCACCACGCCACCAGGGGAACAATCTGTCGGAAATGTTTTGAAGAAGAAGGATATGGTTAGCGTTGCTTTAGCACATCAATGCGTGTATGTGGCCACTGCAACAGTTGGTAATGTTATGGATATTGAAAATAAGGTTAAAAAAGCGTTATCAATGACCGGCCCCAAATATATACAGATTTTGGTAACTTGCGTCCCTGGTTGGTATACAGAGTCGAAAGATACGATCAAGGTAGCGCGTTTGGCACAGCAAACCGGGATTTATCCAGTGTTGGAATATGTTAGTGGTCAATTGGTTGGTGCGGCGAAGACTCCGACGCCACGACCAAAGGTGACTGAATATTTGTCGTTACAGGGACGCTATAAGCATTTGTTTAAGCCAGAGGAGAAAACCGCAGAGATTGCCCGTATCCAGGAAGCAGCGGATGCCAATGTGAGAAAATACAATTTATAGAGAAAATATAAACGAGGACGTAGCTGGTCCTCGTTTTTTTATTTAAATTTAGTTGCTTTGCTGCTATTGACATTATTTGGATAATATTGTAAAGTAGATTTCTTATCTATAAGCGGACAGAGGTCTGTTGTTAGATAATAATTTTATTAATATGGACATCAATCAAACAATTTTAATGAATTTAAAGAAACTTGGCTTTCTCCGCCTTGGCGCTGAATTTTTTGTCGGGAAAATTCCCGCTGTTAGCGCTATCCTTGGCGTTGGGTCATTTTGCAATCTTGGAGTTTATCCTAAATTGTTTGATAACAAGCTTTGTTATTTAAATAATTAACTTCTTAAGGTTTCAAAACACCCGACACCAAGTCGGGTGTTTTTGAACTTTCACAAACAGCAGGAGACGACCATGTCAAACTGGGAAGAGGACTTCAAGTTCCGAGATTCGGGGTTCGGGTTCTTCCTTAAAAGCCTGAAAAATTTTTGGGCTTTGCTGGGCCAGGAAAAGCGCGTCATGATTTGGGTCCTGTTCTGGCTTACTGTGACGCAGTTCCTGGGGATCTCCTTCCCTTTCCTGCTTAAATTGATTTTCGATGACCTGCCCCAGATACTAAAAACCAAGGAGATTTCGGGGCACCTCATCTGGCTCATCGTAACCATGTTCGTCTTGCGCATCGGGGGAATCGCGCTGCATCAATTCGTCAAAGAAACTCTTTTCATTAAGAGTCTGGTCAGGCTTGAAAACAGCTGGCCTGTGCAAGCGCAGAGCAAACTCCTTTCCCTGTCCTTCGGATACCACGAACGAGAAAATACGGGGAAAAAAATCTCCAAGATCGAAAAAGGTGTTGATCGTCTTGTTGAGATCAGCATGAACCTCTCTTGGGGAATCCTGCCGCAGCTAATTTATCTCCTGACCAATCTCTGCCTCATGCTCATCATGGATTGGCGACTCGGGATCATCTTTCTTTTGCCCATCGGACCAGTACTTTGGATTAACAAGCTTTTCTACGAGCGTTTTTCCGAGGGATGGGAACTTTGGGAAAAGAAGAAAGAAGAATCTAGCGGCTATTTTACTCAATCACTTTTGAACATCAAAACCGTACAAGACTATGTTCAAGAGGAAAGAGAGAAAAACCGCCTGGCCCAGGTACGCGAAAGCATGACTGTCCTTGACACAGAGATCAACATGAAGGAACGGTACTATTTCCTGGCCATCAGGGGAACGCTTAACTTCTTTTTCCTTCTGACCATCGCGGTTGGGCTTTTCCTGGTGCTTAAAGATGAAACCAAGATTGGGACATTGGTTTTCATCATAACTACCGGGAACATGACCATCGAGAATATCAGTGAGTTGTTTAACAACTACGCGCGTATGCTGCGGCATCTTGTCTCAGTGAATCGCATGAAAGAAATTTTGGATGCCGAACAGACCATTACTAACCCAGAGCAACCGAAAATCCCTGAAGCGGTTTCACCGACCTTACGTTTCGAAGGTGTAGAATTCCACTATCCGGGGAAAGAACAGGCTGTGTTACAGGAGTTTGATCTTGAAATCAAACCGCGACAGATGGTCGCCCTTGTCGGGCGCAGTGGTGAAGGCAAGTCCACTGTCGCCAAGCTTCTGTGCCGGGTTTACGATGTCGATGCTGGGAAGGTTACACTTTCTGGAATTGACATTAGGGATCTCGACCGAAGTTGGTACCGACGTCATTTTGCCATTGTGCAACAAGACGTTGACATCTTTGACACTACCTTGTTGGAGAATATCACTTACGCCTATCCCGAAAGCACACCTGACCAAGTGGAGGAGGCTCTGCGCGCAGCACATGTTCAGAACATGTTGGCTAAGAAGGAGCGTTTCCCCGAGGGGCTCATGACCAAGGTCGGTGAACGGGGGATTCGCCTTTCTGGTGGAGAACGACAGCGGGTGGGCATTGCGCGTGCCTACATAGCTCTCCTGAACGGGGCCAAATTCCTCGTTTTGGATGAAGCAACATCTAGTCTTGATTCCGAGACAGAAGTAGCTATTCAGGCCATGCTGAACACGATCCGGAAGCGGATGGATATTTCCATCATTGCCATCGCTCACCGACTTTCCACCATCCGTAAAGCAGACATGATTTACGTGGTCAACGAAGGTCGTGTGGCTGAGGCCGGAAATCACGAACGTCTCCTGGCCCAAAACGGTCTTTACAGCCGCCTGGTAGAACTGCAGAAACTAGGTGAACTGAGACGCTAGCCACTTAGCCCTTGATTCCAAGAATCGGGGGCTATTAATTTTAGAATAAAAAATTGGTCCAAATTTAGACTCTTTACAAAACCTCAAAAATTTTGTATAATCGCAGCTAGCGTATTTGTTTTCAAATTTTTACTTCAATATATAAAATTATGTCGAATCACATTTCGATCAAGGGAGCGAAAGTCAACAATTTGAAAAATATTGACGTGGACATCCCACGCAATAAATTGGTGGTTATTACTGGTTTGTCTGGATCCGGGAAATCATCGCTCGCCTTTGATACGATTTATGCTGAGGGACAAAGGCGCTATGTAGAAAGTCTTTCTTCATATGCGCGCCAATTTTTAGAAGTTAAGGAAAAACCAGACGTGGACAAAATCACCGGTCTTTCGCCTTCCATTGCTATCGACCAGCGTTATTCGGCTCAAAATCCACGTTCCACTGTTGGTACTATTACAGAAATTTATGATCTTTTAAGATTGTTATTTAGCCGTATCGGCCGCCCACATTGTCCTTGTTGTGGGCTCGAGGTTTCACGCCAATCAGTTGATGAAATCGTAGACAAAATTTGGAAGATTAATCATAAAGTAAATGTTACGATATTGGCTCCGGTGGTCCGTGATCAAAAGGGCACGCACAAAAAAACAATCGAAGAAATTCGCAAAGCCAATTATTACCAAGTTCGCTTTGACGGAATTGTTTATAATATCGAGGAACTAGATAAGTTGAGTGTTGATAAACAGAAGAAGCACACATTGGAAGTAATTGTAGATCGTATCCTATTAGATGGAGATAAAGAAACCAAAGAACAATTACGGGATGCCGTAAAATTGGCTTCTGATTTAGGAAATGGTTTGGTCGTCGTCCTACGCTCTGATGAGAAGGACGATATTTTATTTAGTCAGTATTATACTTGTCCTAAATGCGATATTGATTTGCCGGAAATTGAATTACGCAGTTTTTCTTTTAACTCACCTTATGGTGCTTGTCCTGATTGCAGCGGCTTGGGCAACAAACAAGAAGTGGAGCCGGAGTTGGTTATTAGTAATCCACGTTTAACATTAGCCCAGGGTGCCATTAAGCCTTGGACCAAAATATTTTCCAATCAAACAGCCATTTGGCAACTTTTAGCCGCAGTTGCAAAAAAACATCGTTTTTCAATTGATGTGCCGGTTGAAAAATTAAGTAAAAAGGCTTTGCAAACGGTTCTTTATGGAACTGGGGGAGAAGTTTATCAAGTCGGTAGCAAGAGTTTGACTTTTGAGGGTGTTATTCCGGGATTGGAAAAAAAATACAAAGAAACTGACTCTGATTATATTCATAAGGAAATTGAAAAATACATGCGCATGCGTGAATGTTTGTCTTGCCATGGCCAGCGCTTGAAAAAGGAAAGTTTGGCTGTTACAGTCGCTGGTTTATCAATAATTAAATATACTGAAGCTCCAGTTTCTAGACTAAAAGATATGGTTGCTGAATTAACTCGAGCGGTTAAAAATGAGAAAAAATTATCTACCAAAGATTTTACCTATTTAAAAGAATCAATAAGCGAAAACGATAATAAAATTGCTGCTGCGATTATCAAAGAAATTCAAAATCGCGTTGGCTTTTTGGAAGATGTGGGGCTGGGTTACCTTTCACTCGACAGAACAGTAACAACTTTATCGGGTGGAGAGGCTCAACGCATCCGTTTAGCGACTCAATTGGGATCAGCTTTATCAGAAGTGATTTATGTCTTGGATGAACCATCTGTCGGTCTTCATCCGGCTGATAATGAACGATTAATAAAAACGCTGCAGGATTTGCGAGATAAGGGCAATAGCGTTATCGTGGTTGAACATGATGAGGCGATGATGAAAGCAGCGGATTACATTTTAGATATTGGTCCGGGTGCTGGTATTTATGGCGGGGAAGTTGTGGCTGCTGGTCCGATAAACACTATCATGAAAAATCCTAAATCACTGACCGGTAAATATCTTTCAGGTAAGGAAAAAATAGATGTTATAAAACGAGAAGCGCGTGGTAATGGTAAAAATTTAGAAATTGTTGGTGCCAAAGCGTTTAATCTAAAAAGCATTGATGTCCAAATCCCATTAAATAAATTGGTGGCTATTACTGGAGTTTCTGGTTCAGGTAAATCATCGCTGATTACAGATATTTTATCCAAGGCTTTGGCACGTTATTTCTATCGCTCAAAAGATTTACCAGCCGAGCATAAAACGATTAAGGGATTAGAAAATTTAGATAAGGTTATTACAATCGATCAAACTCCAATCGGCAGAACACCACGATCGAATCCAGCGACATATACAGGTATCTTTACATACATCCGAGATTTATTTACTCAGGTTCCAGAAGCAAAAATAAAAGGGTATGACGCTGGTCAGTTCAGTTTTAATGTAAAAGGCGGACGTTGCGAGGCTTGCGGTGGCGATGGTTTAATCAAAATTGAAATGCAATTCTTGCCAGATGTTTATGTGGAGTGTTCTGAATGTAAGGGAAGACGTTATAATAAACAAACATTAGAGATTCATTATCGCGGGAAAAATATTGCTGACATTTTATCAATGACAGTTGCCGAGGCCAAGGATTTTTTCCATGACACGCCAATATTAAAAGAAAAGTTAACTGTTTTGGAAGAAGTAGGCTTAGGTTATCTAACGCTCGGTCAACCAGCTACAACCTTGTCTGGTGGCGAGGCTCAACGTATTAAACTAGCAACTGAACTCTCACGTTATGCCACGGGCAAGACTTTGTACATTCTTGATGAACCAACAACCGGTTTGCACTTTGATGATATTAAGAGACTGTTACTAATCCTAAATAAACTGGTTGATAAGGGAAATTCAGTTTTGATTATTGAACATAACCTCGACGTTATCAAGAATTGCGATTGGGTCATCGATCTTGGTCCTGAAGGTGGTGAAAAAGGTGGCAATTTGGTGGCTGAAGGCAAACCGACAGATATTGTTAAGGTTAAGGATTCGCTCACTGGCCAATTTTTAAAGAAAATTCTGAAATAAAAAACCCTCCTTCGCCTAATCGGCTACGGAGGGTTTTTTTATTTGACCTCTTTCAATTTTTTGTGATGACCGCGGAGGTAACTGAGCTTAGCTCGACGGACGCGGTGTTTTTTTACCACTTCGATTTTCTTGATTGTCGCCAGTCTTAAAGGCAAGATCTTTTCCACGCCGACACCGTCAGTTTCCTTGCGGACAGTGATGGTGGCAGTGCTTGTGTTACCATGTTTGCGTTGTAAAACGATGCCTTCGAAAATCTGGATTCTTTTTTTCTCTTCTCCTTTTGGAGTAATATCAGTAATTTCTTGGTGAATTTTTACTGTTACACCAGGCACAACATCAGGAAAAGTACGGTCGATAGGAGTTTCGACTTTTTCTTCCTTGACTTCTGGGGCTTGTTTTTTTTCTTCTGCCATATGATTCAAAATAAAATTATGTCTAAATTGTCAAAGCTAAGTATATATCAAAACTTGGGATTAGTCAAGGCTAGTTTTCTATCGCCTGTTTTATGATAGCATAGCATTCGGCGATGGTTGCCTCGAGTTTGCCGTAGCGATTAACTAGCACATAGTCATAGTTGTTTTGGTCCTTAAGTTCCTCCTCGGCATTTTTAAGACGTTTATTCAGTTCATCTTCGGATATATCGGGATTACGACCTAAAAGTTGTCTTTTTATTTGCTCAAGATTTTCTGGAACGATAAATATACTTAAGGTTTTTTCTGGATAGTTTTCTTTCATGGCTTTAGTGCCAACTAAATCATAATTAAAAACAATGATTTTGTTTTGAGCTAGCTTGGCATCAACTTGATGACGCGGAGTCCCGTAGTATGTATTCCGATTCTTAATGTAGGAGTATTCAAGAAAGTAATTTTCAGAGATTTTCTTTTCAAAATCTGAATGTTCTATGAAATTATAGTCTATTCCATTTTTTTCGAGACCACGGGGCGCGCGTGAGGTCGTTGTAATAAAACGTTCAGCATTGGGTAATTTTACTAAAACACCTTTTGTGACAGAACTTTCGCCGCAGCCAGTCGGCCCAGCAATAACAATTATTTGTTTCATACGATTAACGTCTTTAATATTTTTTCAACGTTATCATTTGAAGTAGAAGTGGTGACGTCCGCACAAAGTTTTTTGATTTGTACGGCACGATCGCGCAAAAATTTTTCAGCGTCACCGGCGCGATTTATCTTGCCTTGATCTTTAAGTTCAGCAACCAATTCCAAAACGCAGGCTATGGCTGGTCCGGCAGGTAAATCAAGTAATTCCATGACCTTGTCGCCGGTGATAATTTTTTGTGGTTGCCTGGAGCGAGTTTCCTTAATCTCGTTGATACGTTCAAGTGTTTCTTCAAAGTTTTTGAAATCTGCTGTTCCATCTGGTCTTATGGAACTTGCGACATCTAGATAAAAAAGCGCTAACAGATCTGGGCTGTGGGGACTATCAATGAAGCGCTCAGCAAACTTGTGCGCGCGAAATTTATAAACGCTCGGTGCGCTCATAACGAACATGTGATATTGAAGCATGAAAACTATTTTTTCTTGAATGCCCTTGCTTAGTTTTAGACGAGTACATATTCTCTTGGCTATGTTGACGCCCTCCTCGTCATGTCCGTAAAATTTTATTTTGGGCGGTGTTTGTGATTCATCTACAGTGCGCACAGTAGGCTTGCCGATATCATGAAGAAAACAACCTAAAACAAAGGCGCCGGAGATTTTAAAATCAGGGAAGAGATCAGTAAATTCTGGAGTAGAAATTTTTTCAAGCAGTAGTATTGTGTGAGTCCAAACATCACCTTCAGCATGAAAGTGTTCTGGCTGAGTGCAACCCTTCATGTCCATGGCCTCGGGAATAAGCAGATTCAGTAAGCTGAATTCATCTAAAAGCTCAATCGCTTTTGCGGGTGCAGCTGCCAATGCTTTTAAAAGTTCACGAGTTAATGTTTCACTAGGGACTAATTCTTCTTCCAGGGGTTGTGTTTTTTCTTCTGCAGAAAGAGCTTGGAGTTGGTTTAAATGTTTTTGTCTTTCCTCTTCGATTATTTCGAGAGAGATTTTCCTTTGCAGATGTTCTTGCCTGGTAATCTGTCGTTTTTGAGTAACATTAGGTGCGAGTTTTATCAATGCTTTCTTAGTCGCGGGTTCTAGAGAAAAATTAAATTGACAAGCAAAGCGGATAGCGCGCAGAATACGCGAATAATCCTCTTGGAAACGAACTTCGGCTTTGCCCACAGCTCGAATTGTTTTGGACTCCAAATCTTTTTGTCCCTCAAAAGGGTCGATTATTTTTTTGTTTTTAATATCCCAGGCCAGGGCATTGATGGTCAGGTCGCGGCGGGCTAAATCTTTTTCAATTTCCAAGTCTTTATCAACTTGCAAAGTAAAATCCCTATAACCTCCGGTCATCTCCCCTTGTTCTGATCGGGGTAGGGCGATATCAATAAACTGATTACCATTTTGCGGCTTGAATTTTATGACGCCGAAGTCGCGACCGGCTAAATCACACCAACCAAGCTTGTTTAATTCCGCGACCAGATCTCTTACCTCCGCATGACGAGCTACAAAATCAAAATCCTTGGAAGCAGTAATCCCAAGGATTATGTCGCGTACTATTCCGCCGACTAAATATAGTTCTAGCTCTGGAAATTTTTTAAAAAGCAATCTGACAAAATCCAAGCTTGTTTCATTTTTAAGCCGTTCAGTGAAAAGCTTGCTTAGATTTTTAGAGACTTTGGGCATTTTTATTTTAATTGTTTTATTGTCTCGTCAAAGGCAGGGGGTAGCTCAGATTCCAATGTTTGAGTGGCGCCAGTGCGATCAATAAATTCCAGTTTATTGGCGTGCAGTAAAATTCGGGAAGCTGAGAATTTGGGTTTAAATTGTTTAAGTTTGTACAGGCTGTCACCAACGATCGGATTTTTTAAGGCGAAAAAGTGTACACGGATTTGATTGGTGCGGCCAGTGTGGAGATTAATAGTCACAAGCGAACATTTTTGAAATTCTCTAACTACCGTATATTCTGTTTGAGCATATTTCCCAAGGCCAGATCCTTTGGGGTGTGCGGCCATCCGCCCACCACCAGCGCGTCGACCAATTTCGAATTCGATCAAATCTTTCGGTTGTGGTAAATGTCCAAAAACCAAGGCTGTATATTCTTTTTTAACTATTCTTTTTTGAAATTGTTGTTTGTAATAATCATAAGCATCTTGATTCAAGGCAATGAGCATAAGTCCGGATACTTCTCTATCTAAACGATGAACAATTCCGGGACGGAAAATTTTGTCGCGTTTTTTTAGTGATTCTACATCAGCAATTTTTTTAACTTCTGGATATTTTTCTACCAACCAGTTAACTAATGTGTCAGTTTCGTCTTTTGACGTAGCATGAACAAGCAACCCTGACGGTTTTTCGATTATTAAATAGTCCTTCGTCTTTTTAATGACTTTTGGAATCATTTTTTTTAAAATCTTCTTCCTTTTACTGGTTACTGGTTGCTGGTTACTGGTTACTTTTTCTTTATCTTCGATACTTACCTTGTCTTTGATGCTTAAAAACTGATGTACCTTGGCCTTTTTGTTGTTAACCAAAATTTGCTCGCTGGTAATCATTTTTTGAATTTGACTGCGAGTTTTTTGTAGCTTTTCGACTAGAAATTTGTCGAGACGAGCTTTATGATTTTTTTCTTCAACGATAAAGTGTTTCATATATATAAATACATCCAAAGTATATCTAAATTAAGCTTAATTGGCAAAAAATTTCCCCCGCTATCTGTCGCAGATGCGGGGGAGAAGGTCAGTCGATCTCGGCGAAGGAGCGCTGGTACTCCTCGAGGCCTTTGGGCGTGAAGTAGTCCTCGGGCTTCTCGATGTAGTACGAGCGGTCGTAGATGCAGCTGGCGGCTACGTTCAGCACGGTCCTGTCGTGGTAGCGGACCGTGTGCCAGACGCCGGACTGGATGAACAAGGCCAGGTGACGACCGTGACCCAAGGTGATGGCACGGCCGAGTTCGATCTTCTCGCGGTGGCCGGTCTCGTCCCAAAGGTAGATCGCGGCGCACCCAGCCACGACGACCATGATCTCGGACTCGGTGCCGGGCTTGTGCGCATGCGCCCCGCTCTTCTTCACGTCGACCACGGAGTAGAGGCGCGGGAAGTTCTGGAGGAAGCCCAGTTCGGTCGGCAAGGTCGGCGCCTCGAGGATGGCGTAGTTGACGTTGACGGGCAGGTCGAGGAGAGCGGCTCGGCCGCCGAAGAAGGTCTGAAGGATTCTGGCTTGCGGGGTCCGTTGCTCGGGCATAGGGCACCTCTTCTGATTCTTCCAGATGCCGTCATGGCATCGAAGTATGTTAAATAGTATGATCATTTTTGTCAATAAAAAAGAAACTCCCCTCGGCCAACGCGGTGGTCGAAGGGAGCGGATTGATGCGGGACAGAACTACAGGCAGACAGCGCAGGTGTGCTGCTGATCGAATGTCGTGAAGAACCAGCCGCGACTATTCGCGTTTATCTTTCGTTCGCAGGCACGGGCAATTTCCCAGAACCAGTTGTCCGGGTTTTCGGGGAAGTCGTTTTTGCTGCCGCATTCGAGGCCCCATCTCCAGCCGGTCCCGTCGATCCAGACTGTTTTGCCCGTGTTGTAGCTTTCCCAAAGCAGATCATACGAGTAGTTGGCCTCGGCAGCTTCTGCGGGAGAGATCTCGGCTCTCTTTTTCTGGCCGTTGACGAAGCTTGCCGGGAGGTCACCGTGGTGCTTGTAGGCTTCGACGAACGTGTCCATGGCCGTGCGGGACTCTTGATCTTCGCCGTACAGGAGGGGGAAGTTCTCGACCTCCTTGAAGTGGAGGTCGATCCCGTCTTCTTGCAGCAAGCTCTTGTTGACGGTCGGCGGCGACTGGCTGCTGATGGTACCGCAGCCGAGAACCACGAAGACGAGCACCAGGGTAAGTACGAACCGGGGCAACATCGCACACCTCAAACCAATTGCTCTCGTCTCACTGCGAGACAAGTTATAATAACAGTGACTGTTGTTTTTGTCAATGAAAAGAAACTCCCCTCAACCAACGCGGTGGTCGAAGGGAGCGGGTAGCAGGGGGAGCTAGGGCAGGTGGTGCTCGAGGCGGCGCATGTAGAGCTCCTTGATGTTGGACTGGAGTTCCTCGTAGTCATCTGGATGCATGCCGCCGAGCCAGTTGCGGGGGAGGTCGAAGTGAATGTGGAACCGTTCCATGATTTCTTGGTACACGGCCAGCTCCACGATCTTGGCTTCGTCCTCCGGGCTGTAGGTGCAGGACTTGGAAGCCCGACAGGTCTTGGTCTGGCTCAACAGCTCGTCTCGGCGCGAGAAGATTTTGCATCGAAGCATCTTGTCGGTCATGTCGGTGACGAAGATGGAACGGTCATCGAAGCAGAAGGCCAGGGGGATGGACGGGCCGAGAGCGCGCGGTACGCCGAGCATGCCCGCGAAGTCGTCGGTGTCGGGTAGCTCCCAGCAGTTTTCTGCCAGCGCACGCACCGTGGGATTGGTGTTGATGAGCTGGATCACGCGCTGGTTCGTCGCCGAGTTGTACACCGTGATGGTGTAGAAGCAAGCCGACGCGCCGCACTCGGGCTGGGTCAGGATCGTGTACTGGCCCGAGTAGTAGATTTGCGGTCCCTCCTCGAACTGCTCGATGGAGGGCATGGACTCGAAGGACTGCTGCGCCATGACGTTGCTCGAGAACAGCACCAGGACGGCGAACAGCACGTGCACCACGCACTTCATGATGTGCCCCAAGGGCGGTTTGTTGTTTATATAATAGCACACTATCAATAAAATGTCAATGGCGCGCATTGTAAAATTGTTTAAATTTAAATAAAAAGAAACTCCCCTCGGCCAACGCGGTGGTCGAAGGGAGCGGGTAGCATGGGAGGCTAGAGCGGGAGGGCGTGCTGGTTGAGGCGGTCCTTGGTGACCGAGATGACCTCGAACTGCACCGGCTTATCGGCGTAGCCCTTGAGCAGCGTCTGCAGCGAGAGCGTGGTGGGCGGCAGGCGACCGGCCTGGAGGAAGATCTCGCGCAGGGCGAGGCCTTCGACGATGAGCGCCTTCTGGTCCTGGTCGCTCAGCGTGTCGTAGCTCTGGGCCAGCTTGTCCAGCTCGGCGTACCGGTCGTTCAGGCGCTCGTGGAGACGGGTGGCGGTTTTGTCGACCCAGTTGTTGCCTTCGCGGCAGAACGCCAGCGGGACGGACGGGCAGTTGGCCATGGCGACGTCACCGATCGAGCAGTAGTCGTCCGTACCGGCGAGCTCGTAGCAACGGCCATCGTTCTTCACCACGACGTGGTAGTCGCTGTTGACGAAGTCGACTGTCTGCTGGTACGAGCCGTCGTTGCGGGTGACGAACAGGATGTACGTCACGTGGCTGGCACCCAGGGTGGGGACCCAGTGCACCAGGAACGGCTTGTGCAGCTGGTCCTGCACGGGGTAGCAGCCGGGGGCTGCTTCAGCGCGCTGGGCGGTGGGCGGGTTGGGCCAGGACTGCGCCACGACGTTGGTCGAGAACAGCACCAGGACTGCGAACAGCACGTGCACCACGCACTTCATGATGTGCCCCATGGGCGGTTTGTTGCTTATATAATAGCACACTATTAGTAAAATGTCAATAGTGTGTGTTGTAAAACTGTTTAAATTTAAATAAAAAAGAAACTCCCCTCAACCAACGCGGTGGTCGAAGGGAGTGGGTAGCATGGGGGAGCGGGGCTACGGCAGCAACACGTGGCTGCCGAGGCGCCGGAAGTTGGCCGCCTTGATGTCGGTCACGAGCGCCTTGTAGGTGTTGTCGTCCATCCCGCCGAGCCAGTCGCTGGGCAGGTTGAACCTGATGTTGTCGCGCTCCATGAGGACCTTGTAGACAGCCAGCTCGGCGATCTTCGCCTTGTCCTCGGTGTTGTTCATGCAGGACTTGGAGGCGCGGCAGGCCTTGGTCTGGCTGATCAGCTCGTCGCGGCGGGACAGGATCTCGGACTGCAGCATCTTGGCCGTGGCCTCGGTGTAGCTGCCGTCGGGCCGCAGGCACAGTGCGATGGGGGTGAAGGGCCCGAGGTACTTCGGCACGTCGAGCAGGCCCATGAAGTCGTCGGTCTGGCTCAGCTCCCAGCAGGTGGGCGACAGGGTCTTCACCGTGCCGTAGGTGTTCAGGAACTGCGCCACCTTCTGCCCTTGCCCGTTGTACACCGTGATGGTGTAGAAGCAGGCGCTGGCCCCGCAGGAGTCGGGCTGGACCAGGATCTGGAAGTCGCCCGAGTAGTAGATCTGCGGGCCGGTCTCCATCTTCTCGGCGGCAGGCGGGGTCTGGGCCAGGACGGTGCTCGAGAACAGGACGCACAGGAGGAACAGGCTCCACTTCATGATTGCCCCATGGGCGGTTTGTTAGCTATATGATAGCACGGAACAATGATTTTGTCAATAATTTGGACTAATTTTAGTCAAATTTATGAAAATAAAGAGCCCCCCGCCAGATTCGATCTGAGAGGGGGCCGGAGCTGGGATTTCTTGGTAGCGAGGATGGCGATCACGCCGTTCCCTAGGACCCCGTTGACGAAGGGGTAGACCAGGGCGACGTAGTTACCGTGGAAATTGATCAGTTGGGAACTCATGAGTAGTCCGTACGCTATCACGGAGAGGATCCAGGGGAGGGCCTTCTCTCTGGCTGTTCCTTTCAAGAGTCCTCTGACCGTCGGCCAGAAGGCGAAGAGCAGGATCCCTTGCAGAAGTAGATTGGCCAGCTTGTCATCGCCAGAGAAAAGCCACAGCACGCCGACCAACCCAGTTATTCCGAGAGCGATTTTCTCTGCTCTCAAGAAAGGTGTGAACTTGGCTTTGGTCAGGGCGTAGATGAAGAGAAGAGTCAGACACACCGCCGTTGTGGCCGGTATGAGCGCCTGGTACCAGGTGTCGGTGATCCTGGCGAAAGTGATCGTGTTGAGGATCGAGACTGCGAGCCAGATCGTCCAGGTTGCAGGATTCGGAGTTGATTGTCCCCGAACGATCTGCAAGAAGTAGGTTAGGCTCACGACCAGGAAAAGTCCGCTGGCAGCCAAGGCCAGGATGTCTGAAAGTTGCATCGGTCCCTCCGTTCTAAAGCGGCTTTGACATTAAAAGATAGAATTTTCGTTGACTTTTGTCAATGATTTTCCCTTTGTCATCCTGAATTTACGTGCCATGCACCCAATGAAATTGTGGTGAATGGGTTCAGGATCTCGTGATTTCTGCTGGCCTCAGAACCATGTTTAGGCGGATGCAGTTGAAATTTTACAACAGTTTATTCAAAGTTTACTTTTGCATTAAATTAGGCTAAAATAAATGTAGTTTTAACTTTTTATATGGAACAAACATACATCAAAGATCTTAAGGCGAATTTAGACAAAGAAGTTTTATTAAAAGGCTGGGTTTATAATTTTCGTTCATCTGGAAAAATCGGTTTTTTACAGTTGCGCGATGGTTCAGGCTTTGCTCAATGCATAGTCAGCCAAACCAATGTAGATGCTGATACTTGGAAAGTTATGGAAGACATGACTTTAGAAAGCACAGTCGAAATTGGGGGCACAGTTTCTAAACATCCGAAATTGGATGAATATGAAGTTCAAGTTAAATCTTTAAAATTTTTCCAACGCGCCGAAGATTATCCGATTGGTAAAAAAGAACATGGGCCAGATTTTTTACTCGAAAATAGACATTTATGGTTACGTTCACCAAAGCAGTGGGCTATTCAACGTGTGCGCAATACTGTTATTAATGCTATTTATGAATTTTTGAATAACGAAGGTTTCATCAAAATTGATTCACCGATTTTAACCCCAGCTGCTTGCGAGGGAACAACTGAATTATTTGAAATGAAATATTTTGATGAAGGAAAAGCTTATCTTTCACAAAGCGGGCAACTCTATATCGAAGCCGCCATTGCTTCATTTGGAAAAGTTTTTGACTTCGGTCCAGTTTTCCGCGCGGAAAAATCTAAAACCAAAAGACATCTAACCGAATTCTGGATGATGGATGCGGAAATGGCTTTTTATGATCACAAAATGAATTTAGAAGTTCAAGAAAATTTAATTGCGCATGTAGCCAAAAAAGTTTTAGAAATTAATCAAAAAGAATTAGACATTTTAGAACGAGATAAAACAGCTTTAGAGAAAATTAAAGCTCCATTTAATCGCTTGATTTATAAAGAAGCGATAACAATGTTGCAAGAATTAGGTTCTGATATTAAAGATGGCGAGGATTTGGGCAATGACGATGAAACTTTAATCATGACTAAGTTTGATAAGCCGTTATTTATCGAAAAATGGCCGGCTGATATCAAGGCCTTCTACATGAAACGAGATGGGGACTTGGCTTTATGTGCTGATATGATTGCACCCGAAGGCCATGGTGAAGTTATAGGTGGATCACAACGTGAGGATGATTATGCTACCATGAAAAAACGTATCGTCGATGATAAGCTGCCCGAAGAGGCATTCACGTGGTATCTAGAACTGCGCAAATACGGTAGTGTACCTCATTCGGGCTTCGGGATCGGGTTGGAACGTTTGGTTGGTTGGATGTGTGGTGTGCAGCATGTCCGTGAAACCATTCCATTCCCACGTATGATTAATAGAATTTATCCTTAACAAAGTTGTAACGAGTAACACGTAACGAGTAACAAATCTCTGGTATTACTGGTTACTGGTCACTGGTTACTGGTTACTAGAAATATGAGCAGAATATTAAACCGTGAAACAACGGGAAAAATAGGAGAAGAGATAACAATAAAAGGTTGGATTAATGCTCGCCGCAACATGGGCAAGATTGTTTTTTGTGATATGCGTGATCGTAGTGGCCTTGTCCAGGTTGTTATGGTTCCAGCAGAATTAGATGAAGCTTCAAAAAACATTTTACCGGAATTGCGCCCCGAATATGTTTTGGGAATCCGTGGTATTGTTAATGAACGAGGCGAAAAACAAAAAAATCCTAATCAAGCAACTGGAAATGTTGAGGTCTTGGCTAAGGAAATAAAGATTTTAGCGGCGGCTGAAACTCTTCCTTACGATTTAGATGCTGAATTACACATGGATGCTTATTTGGACAACATGCCGTTCAACTTAAGAGCTGATAAACAAAGAGCTATTTTCAAAATTCAAGCAGCTTTAGTTCAAGGGTTTAGAAAACATTTATCAGCCAATGATTTCACTGAATTTCAATCACCAAAAATCGTGGCTGGTGCGACTGAAGGCGGTGCTAATGTTTTCACTATTGATTATTTCGGTAACAAAGCATATTTAGGGCAGAGCCCTCAATTCTATAAACAGATCATGGTTGGCATTTACGAAAGAGTTTTTACCACAGGTAATGTTTATCGTGCAGAAGAGCATGACACCAATCGTCATATTAACGAATATACTAGTTTGGACTTTGAAATGGGCTACATAAATAGCTATAAAGATGTGATGGATATGGTTTATGGAACACTCGAAACCATGATTGCCAATGTCCGTGAAGCTTGTCCAGAAGAAATTAAACTTTTGAATGTTCAATTACCAGAATTTGTACATCCAGTGCCCCAGATGAAGCTGAAAGAAGCACAAAAAATTCTTGAGGACGAATACGGTGAAAAGGGTTGTTTGAATGAACCAGATCTAGAACCGCATCAAGAACGACAGATTTGTGAATACGCTAAGAAAAAGTGGAATTCAGATTTTTTAGTTATTACACATTACCCAGTTTCCAAACGTCCGATGTATACTTACGAAGATCCAACTGATCCAGGTTTTACCGGAAGTTTTGATGTGCTTTTCCGTGGCACAGAAATCGTCACTGGCGGCCAGCGTATCAACGAATACGAAAAGTTGGTTAACAACATGATCAAATTTGGTCTGAAACCAGAAGGCTATGCTTATTATTTGCAAGCCTTTAAATATGGTATGCCGCCTGAAGGTGGAATTGGTATGGGGTTAGAGCGTGTAACTTGGCAATTATTGGGACTTGATAATATTAAGAAGGCAACGCTTTTCCCACGTGATCGTTCTCGTATTGATGAGACATTAAACAAAGGCTAAAAATATAGTCTTCATAATTTTACGATTATGAGGCTCTCCAATTTACAAAAATATATCTTGCGACAGTGCTTTAATGTCAAAGGATATCGGATCGATAGGGAGGAGCTTTTAGATTTTTATCAGCAAGATGCCAAATCAAAAAAAGAATTGAGAACTAAGATTATTACTCAAAGCATCGAGAGCCTCATTGATCGTGAATTGTTGGTTGGTTACGGTCTGCGCACTCCGCATAAATGGTTTATTACAAATATAAAATTAACAGACGCGGGATTAAAGATAACAAAAAAGTTAATCGGAGAACAATTGAGTCTCCCTCTTAAAAAACAAAAATGACTTACGAAGTAAAATCCGATAAATTTAGCGGCCCTTTAGATCTTTTACTGCAGCTTATCGAAAAAGATGACCTCAATATCACTGAAATTTCTTTAGCTCAAGTTACAGAACAGTATATTGATCATCTGGAAAAGTTAACGGAAATTGAAGCAGAGGAATTGGCTGATTTTTTGGTTATTGCCGGACGTCTTTTACTCCTAAAGTCTAGGGCATTATTGCCATATCTTGAAACTGAAGTTGAAGAAGAAAGTTTAGAGTCGCAGTTAAAACTGTATAAGGACTTTTTGGAAGCATCCAAGAAAATCGATGCTATGATAAAACTTGAAAGATTCACTTTCGCCCGTACTCGTCCACCGGCCAAGACAGAGGTCGAGTTTTCACCCCCACCCAACGTTAATTTAGAGACATTAAAGAATTGTTTCTTAGTGGTTTTAAAACGTTTAGACCCCCTGGTTAAGCTGCCAAAGCAAATGATGGAAAAAAGTGTCAGCTTGCAGCAAAAAATATTGGAGTTGAAAGACATTTTAGCGGCACAAAAGAATTTTAGATTCACTAACTTGGTGAGCAGCGCCAAAAATAGGACAGAGATCATTATGAATTTTTTAGCCATACTGGAATTGTTAAAGCAACGACAGCTCAAGGTTAAACAACAGGGAACATTTAATGACATCATTATTGAAAAAATATAGATATGCTTAAAACAAAAATAGAAAGCTTGTTATTTGTCTCACCTAAATCGATGAGTGTTGGCAGCTTGGTGTCTTTTTTGAAAAAACAAGGCGAAAAAACGGCTGCTGATGAGGTGACTCTAGTGCTCGAAGAGCTAAAACAAAAATACAACAACCCTGAAAGCGGTTTGCAGCTCATTCAAGCTGGTGATTCATTCCAGTTCGTTAGTAATGCCGGGAAAAGTAGTATGATAAAACAGTTTTTGAAAGAAGATATGACCGGAGAATTAACGCCAGCCTCCCTTGAAGCTTTAACTGTTATTGCTTATCGTGGACCAATTACAAAAGCTGAATTAGAACAGATACGAGGTGTGAATTGTAGCTTGATTCTACGAAATTTATTGATAAGAGGATTAATTACCGTCGATGAAGATAAAGATAAAATGCGTACGGTTTATGAAACCACTATCGAGTTTTTAAAATATTTAGGAATTAACAATGTGAAAGAGTTGCCTGATTATGAACGGCTGCACCAAGTCGAAAATTTAGAATCATATTTAGCTAAAGCGCAAGAAGCCAATGCTGGTTAATTTAATTTTAGTCCTATTGTTTTTAAATCCGTTCAGTAGCGCCTATCCTACTGATCGTGATTTTTTTAATTTATCCCAAACAAGCAGCATTGCTCCACCGGAACGAATAAACCCAGAGAATATTGGTGTTGAAGTTACAGCGGAAAAATATGTAGCCTTAGATGTTACCAGTGGAAAAATTTTATTGCAGAAAAATGTCGATTCGGTCCAGCCAGTAGCCAGCATCACTAAGCTTATGACAGCGCTGGTTATTTTAGATCATGTTAAAGATTGGAATCAAACCGTTGAAATGGAGGCCAACGATGAAACAGTCGGTGCCTTTGCTCATATTTATCGCGGAGAACAAGTAACTTTTGATGATTTATGGCACGCGGCACTGATTAGTTCAGATAATAATTCCATTATGGCCATGATCCGCAGCCTAGGATTTTCCCGAACTGAGTTTGTAACGGCGATGAATCAAAAAGCTCAGGAATTACAGATGTATAACACTAAATTTGCTGACCCCACTGGGCTTTCAGTTGAAAATGTTTCTACTGCTTTGGATATTTCGAGGTTACTTTATAATGCTCTAAACCAAGAAAAGATTCAGAATACAGTAGTAAAAAATAAAAACAGTTTTAAAATAATCAATAATGGTAAGAATCGTACAGTTACGAGCACGGATATTTTATTGGATAGTTTTTTGAACCAAAAAAAATACGGCTATTCTTTGGTTGGGGGAAAGACTGGTTATATCCCTGAAGCTGGTTATTGCTTAACCGTAGAAATAAATAAAGAAAAACATCCGGTGATCATTACTGTATTAAATAGTAATAGCATCGAAAGTCGTTTCCAGGACGTGAAAGTGATTGCAGATTGGGTGTTTAATAATTATACTTGGCCATAGTATGCGTATTGGGATTGATTGTCGCCATTTCTATGATGTACACGCGAATTCAGGCGCTGGAGTAGAGCGTTATGTTTACCATTTTGTTAGAACATTGTTAAAGATGGATGAAAAAAATGATTTTTTCCTTTTTTTTCATAGTGACATTAGCCCCGAAACTATCCATAAAGTAAAAGGTAATAATGATAGGGTACATATAGTGAAGCTTTTTCGCCAAGAATCAAAGATTCCGCTGTATGATAATCACTGGCGTTTTTCGCGACTACTAAAAAAAGCCAAGCTGGATTTAACCATTTTCCCGGCTAATGTCATCCCACTATTTTATCGCAAAAAATCAATACTCATTATCCATGATTTGGCTATTTATCTCCATCCTGAGTGGTTCCCGGAGCGGCAGTGGTTCTCGACGAAAATTTTAGTACCATTGAGTTTGCGCAAGGCAAGGACAATAGTCGCGATTTCACAAAACACTAGAGATGACTTAATTTCTTTATTCAAAATCAATCCGGAAAAAATTCGAGTGATCTATCCGGGAGTAGTAATTAAAGAAAATTACATTGAAGAAGAATGTAAAAAAGTGTTGGAGAAGTTTGATACAGGAGCCAATTACGTTTTGTATCTAGGAACAATCGAACCCCGCAAAAATATTCGTAATTTAATAAAAGCATTTACGAATTATTTGTTTGAAAATGAAGAGAGCAAGGTGAATTTAATTTTAGCGGGTATACGCGGCTGGAAATTCCAACCAATTTTTCAGTTTTTAACAAGTATCAATCAACGATTTCCCAAAGCGCAAATAAAATATATTGGGAAAGTAAGTAACCGTGAAAGAAACATCTTATTAAAAAATGCACAGGCCTTTGTTTTTCCCTCACGTTATGAGGGCTTTGGTTTCCCTATGCTAGAGGCCATGGCCTTAAAAGTGCCCGTGATTGCTGGGAATAATTCATCCCTTAAGGAAATTGCTGGGAACGGCGAGGCTTTGTTGGTTGACCCTGAAGATTCTAATGATATCCGCCGAGCCATAAAAACAGTGTTGGAAGATAAACTGGTCAAACAAAAACTGGTTAGTTTGGGCGAGCAAAGGGCTAGGGAGTTTAATTGGGAAACAACGATCAGAAAATTTCAAACTTTAATCAAATAGCCTCGCGATGGATGCGGGGCTATTTTGTTATAGATCGAGGTTGATGACAGTTATTTCCGGCGGATTAAAGAGACGCGCCCGGGTGCCAGATTCACCTACTCCAGCGGAAATATATAAGAGATTTTTGTCGAATTTAAATAGACCATGATCATACTCGCGTCCTAATATGGTTGGGACACCTAAAATCGAACCAATTAGTGGTAAACGTATCTGGCCAGCGTGTGTATGTCCGGACAAAATTAAATCGAAAAATTGGTGATTCGCATCAAGCAGGACATCGGGATTATGAGATATTAGAACATTGGGTTGTTTAGGATCAATCTGGTCCACAACAAGCTGTAGATTGGAATTCCCTGACCAAAGATCATCAATCCCTGACAAGACAAATTCGTCGTTATTGATTTTTATATTTTTTACATCATTGTTAAGCACTTGGACATTACATTCAGCAAGAATTTCCCTCAATGTTTTTGTTTTATCAATTTTTTTAGGATCACCGTACTTACGGCTATGGTATTCATGGTTTCCCATGACTGCGAAGGTCGGGATGCTTTGGGCTAATTCCTTCAGCTCATTTTTTGGTATTAATAAGGCTTCCTTTTCTTTGTCAGAAATAAAATCACCACCGAAAACAACTAGATCCGGACTAACTTTTTTTATTTTATCTATAACATTCCGGAAAAAGTCCGCTTGTTTATAAGGGCCTAAATGTAAGTCGCTTACAAAAACAAGTTTTATGTTTTCTTTTTTCTCAGTTTTCCCTAAAGAGAGATCAAGTTGTTTTTCTTTTATTAATTGAGGCTCAACAAAGCTTCCATAAAAGACGATGGCAGAAATCAACAAGAGAACGAGAATTAAAAGTATTCGTAGTAATTTTGTTTTGACAGTTTTGTTCGTAGGATTAAAAAAAGAACGTATGATTACATACATCCAATAAACGCTTAGAAGCAGAATAAACACGATTGTATAGTCAAAGACGAACCGCATAGACGATATGGTGGTACCAGGGGGCGGAATCGAACCGCCGACCTAGGGGTTATGATTCCCTCGCTCTAACCATCTGAGCTACCCTGGCCCGGCAGTACAGGTTACACCTGACTGCCGGGCTAGCCCGCAAGAAAGAATGTAACTGCACAGATATTAAAGTATATTTTTTGGCTCGCCATTCGAAGTTTGCCCTTGGCGAACGAAGAATGGTAGCGGGAGCGGGACTCGAACCCGCGACCTCCAGGTTATGGGCCTGGCGAGCTGCCAACTGCTCTATCCCGCGACAATTAATTATCAGATGTCGCTCTATAAGTCGTGTCCATACTATATACTAAATTTAGTGTTTTTGCAAGTCTTGTGTTTGACAACAAGTCTTTTTTTGTTTATTCTTCAATGTTCTGATCTAGGTGTTCCATCATGGAGGAGGCCTGTCATGGGAAAGAAAACGATCATCGGAACGATCCAGGCGGCAGTGACCGTCCTGGAGAAGAAGCTGTCCGCAGCGCAGAAGCTGGAAGCGCAAGCGCGCAAGACCTGGACCAGACTGCACCACGGGTTCGTGGATGCAAGCGAAGCTCTGGCTGATCTGGTGCGACATGGCACCAAGCGCGAGGCCGCGCTGAAGGCCGTCGTGAAAGCCTTTCGTGCGCGTTCGGCAGACCTGACCAAGGCGCGCGACGAAACGCGTGACGCTGTCCGGGCAATTCAGGAAGAACTCGCGGCCAAGCAGCGGGAACTTGACCGAGTCATGGCCGAGGAGAAGGCTCGTTGCCAGGCCACGGACGAAGTGGTCGGCCAGGTCTTTGCCCTGAACGCGGCCGTGGTCCAGGCCAGCATCGCGCGCGAGGGCTACGTGACGGCCCACGTCTTCCCGCACCTGCTGGATGCCAAGGGCAACCTGCGTTCGCAGGTGACCTTCACCAGCACCGACGGACTGAAGCGCGTCATGGCCCGGGTCAACACGATCACCATCGTGAGCCGCGACCTGGCCGAACGCGCCCTCACCCTCATCGACGCCTTCAAGGAGCGTGTGCGTCCGGATCCGGCCATCACCGATCCGACCACGACCATGCTCTTCGAGCTGACCGACCGACTGCTGATCCAGCGGACCGCCTTCAAGGTTGGTCCGGACCTCTACCGCTTTCTGCGGCTGGACCTGGATCGCACCCTCTTCCCGGAGCTCGTCGAGGCTCAGAACCTGCTCAAGCAGAGCATCCGGTCCGAGAAGACCGAGAGCTACATCCGTCTCTGGCAGCGCGCGAGCACCACCGCGAAGTGGAAGCCGGTGCGCCAGAGCTGA
>Ga0172369_10002486_pt1 | contig 25337 bp, 36 predicted proteins | sample LakKiv25m_FD_114539 | JGI IMG/M metagenome (GOLD analysis project Ga0172369, IMG submission 114539) | Freshwater microbial communities from Kabuno Bay, South-Kivu, Congo - kab_022012_11.25m | ecosystem: Environmental > Aquatic > Freshwater > Lake | place: Democratic Republic of the Congo...
CATCTTTGCGGGGTTAGCTGGCGGAGCAATTGGTTTTTCGGCAACTAGGCTAATTCTGCGGGGCGACATTGAACTGGGAGTTGCCATATTGGGCTTATGGGCAGGGATAATTTGGGTTGTGGCAAGCGGTGAGCGATAAATGTCTAAATGGCTGGAACTTCAAATCTTTTGGGCTAATAAATGTTTGGCTGAGTTTGATGCGATAGTCGAGATATGGAGAAAATTTAGAGAGGAGATTGCAAAATGGTAGAAGTAAATAAATCAATCAGGTATCGAGTGAACGTTTCAACTTCAGTCAAGGGAGTTAAAACTTGGGATGCTACTGTTGACGGGGATAACTTTACAATGGATGAAGTATTGGGCGAAAGCGATAAATTAGTCAAGGAATTGGAAAGACGGTATCCGCCCCAAATAGATGTCAAATAAAATGGTAATTGCTTGTTATGTATGCTTTCCCTGCGATGGTGTGATACTCGTTCGCTCTGATGCTAAAGTGACTAAAGAAAGTGGTCGAGTGTGTAAGATTTGTGGTCGGCAGATATATAAAATACAATCGGAAATTGATGAGGTAACAGCGTGAATAACTTAGACGATTGGATTATGCGTGGGTTTATGGCGGGATGTATCTTGATTACTTTAGCTCTAGCTTTTCTATTTTTGTCATTGGCTTTGGGGTGGGTTAAGTGAACCAATATCGCAAGGGTTATATGTTCGAGCGCAAGTTACTTAAACTTTTGGAGAAGGAAGGGGGTGATTGTATCCGTTCTGCAGGGTCTCACGGTGCAGTTGACGTGATAGCTTTCTACGACAAGAAACCCGCCCACTGCTTTCAATGCCAGCTAGACGCATACTTCCCACCCGCTAAGATTGAAGCATTGAAAGACTTTTGCAGACGGCACGGATTGAATGGTTGGTTGGCTTGGAACGAAAAGGGTAAGGTTAAAATGAAGGTAATCTATGAAACAAGCGTATAAGCATAACCCCATACTGCTTAGTCTCATTGACCCCGACAAGCGCAGGAAGTTGAAGGCTATTTGTTTACGCCTGAAAACTTGCGGGGAAACACAGGACTTCACCAACATCAAACCTAACGGCGAACCTGGCAAGCGCAAGTTTTTAGATATGCTTTCCTATGGTATAAGCGGAATCTCATTTGAAACAATAAATGATTGGTTGGAGGCAACGGAATGAAAGTTGGATGCACCCGATGTAAACAAGAAATTAAAACCATACCGTTCAAATGGCGTGGTGGAGTTTATTGCGAGTCCTGTAAGACGTGGATAAAATTGCAACAGGAAAAGGGGATACTAACAAAATGAATGTATTAGAATGTGGGATTTGCGGAAGTGTAGCAATTTGGTGTATGCCTGATGGGGGTTATTTCTGCGACCACTGTGAGAAGGATATTATCCCCTTGTCCACACCACAAGTTGAAGTGTCTAAGATTGCAAACTGTGATGTTAAAGAAGGTTAAACAATGACAGTGGGAACGTTGCCTCTAAGTTCTATATGCCGTCATAAATGGAATATTGAAACGGAAGATGGACGGCTGGAACTTGGTGGTATCTGTAAATACTGTGGTGTAGAAAGAAAGTTTTTATCCGCCAAAGGTTTGAATAGGTTATTGGGAGAGGATGAAAACCAAACAATCTTCTTTGATATGGTGTTGAAGTCAGGGAAAAATAAAGTCCCCAAGAGGTTGAACTATGCGGGAATGTCCTCTTTTAATGAAATACGGGATAACAACTGAGGACTCTTGTAGTGAGAACTCTAAGAAGGATTGGGCTAAGAATATCTGTCTTTTTAACTGCCCACTCTTAGATTGTCTAGTATTTCAAAAGCGGAAACCTACTAAGGAGCAATTGAGAGTTTTAGCTAATACCACTTTAACTATCAGTATTATAAGGCAGAGAGATAAACAAGCACCTGAGACGGAGTTTTGGAAATGAAAGGTCAGTTTTGTATCTATAAAGAGAATATCTTTTGTCAAGAGATAGATTGCGGAGAATGTGAAATCTACCGCAGAATTAAGGAGGGCTTAGATGAGACTCCTCAAAGAGAGATGCCCCAGATGCGGGGGGAATGTGCGCTACGACCCTCTAGAAGAAAACCCCTATGAGTGTCTAGCTTGTAATCGTCCTTACGAAATAGTTTTGAAAGAGATTGTTCCTTTACCCGATAACTTAACTAGCACAGTAGGAACTCTGCCCAGACATAGATTTAATAAAGAATTTGCAAGGATATAATATTGAAGATTGTTGAAATCGAATGGCTTGACGCTTGTATGGATGATGCCAGTGTTCTTTTGTCTGTGGCTAAAACCCTAAAGCCAATACGCAGGCACAATGTAGGGTATTTGCTAGAAGAAAATAATGTTGAGGTTGTGATTGCTTTTGGAGATTTAGATAATCTATGTAAAGGCGAGACGGCTTACCATCAATCGTTTGCTATTCCACACGGTTGTATCACTAAGATAAAGTCTTTAACTTAAATGAGCCTGAGCGCATGGTAGTCCGTAGGATAATTAATCGAATAATAAGATTGAAGTTGTTGGACATGAGCCGTTGATTATTCAAAGAACCACCGGAAAGCCACCTAAAAGAAGCAAGAGGGCGACCTATGCCGCTTGGTCTTCAATTGATGGGAAGTTAGATGTTATTTCTGTTCATCGGCAACCTTCGTTTGTAATTTATGAACACGGGACGGGGTATAGAGTCCGGTGTGTTTTCCCAGATGAATACTTGGATAGGGTAAAAGATTACTTGGGAAGTCGTGTTGTTGTCGAGGGGTTTGTTTATTATCGGGGTGATGGTATTCCTTTGATGGTATCTCAACCTACCGCGATACACAAATTGGACGCGCCGAAACAAGAGGATATTAGCGTGTATCGTGGCTCATTGCCTGGTATAAGTAGCGGCTTATCCTCGTATGAATATGTCCGCCAATTGCGGGAGAATAATGCCTAGAAAAGAATATTGGGATAATTGCTTATTTATCGCATACCTTCAAAACAAGGATGATGAGCAAGACATCGTAAATATTATTGACGGCTTATTACGTTTTGGATATTAAGTTGGTTAAAGTCTCTGAGCTGGAAAAGTATTTCTAATTACTTGGTGTCAAGGGATAATTGCCTAACTTAAAGCCTCTAGATTCCGTAGCATATCAGGGAGCAATGGGCAGTCGTATTCGCTTTGTAATGGTTTCCCCATAAAGTCGCAGAACTGACTTACGTTCTCCCAACAAGTGTATCTATCATCAAGCAGTCTAGGTATCCGTCTATTCCAGAAGTGCCTTATGAGATACTGTAACATTGTAAAGAAATAAATTGCTACGTCATATCGTTTCCCCAAGTGCGATGTTAGATAAGCATTAACCTTTTGGGGGTTGGGTGGTTTATCGAACCACCGATAGACCCTGACGTTTTGGGGGTCGCATTTAATAGGTGAGAGACAAATACCTTGTGCTTTCGACTCGCACATTTGCCCACCATAAACTACAAACGCAGTGTGCCATCCCCATCTATCCCATTGCCATTCAAATAGTTTTAAGAGACGGCTTAGTATTTCATAGAGCAAACCCTCACCTTTGAATACTAAAATATCTCCGACTCGCATTTGAATAAATGGAATTAACATTTAGATAAACACCTTATTCGGGAAATACCCGTGTTCGCTAATCTTGAACCACTCCCCTGCATATTCATATCCCGCATTGGGTTCAAAAAGCCAGATGTTTCTTTCTTTATCTATCGCTAGGGGAAATCCGTGATACCCTTGTGGCATATTGCCCAACGCTAATCTAATCCCGCTTATGTGAAAGGTAAAACAAGCCTCAGACTGTGCCTTGATAGCGTAGTCCTCGCAATCCGCAATCTCAGCAATATACAAATCGGCAGGGAAGACAAGGGATGGTGCGATGGTATCTAACTGAGACTTGGAACATACGGAGACCCAAGTATCAAGGGGAGTATCCTGAGAGATAGGCGTAATCCCATTGGCTTGACAGATGGTTATGAAATCGCCTCGATAAAGCCGTTTATAATCAGTAATCGGTGAAGCCTTTGGAGTTTTCTTAAAGAAGCACATTCTAACCCCCGAATACGTACGCTACCATCAACGCTAAAATGAGGGCGGTGAGGGCGAGTGAGATACCCGCTCCCACTAGAATAAAATTAACTTTGGTATTGCACCACTTGACAGCTTCTCTCAGATGCTTTAGGTGGTTTTCTTTTATGTCGTTGACTTCCGCTCGTAATTTCCCTATCTCAATACGGATTGTATCTAATTCTTTATTATCCATCGGCGTTTCTCTTATGTCATCTCAGCTAATTTGATATGCACAAAAGCATCTCTCTCTGATGGGAAAGTAGTATCAAAAGCGTTCTTTTCGTTGAACGGACTATTAAGCATCTTGACATATCTAGTTCCTACAAAGCTGTAATTGAATGGGAATAGAGTTTTGAGATTAGCCAAATAGTTCAAACTACCTACGATTGCCTCTACGCCTCGTTGTGGATTAACGCTTTTCTTCAAATCAATATCGAAGTCATACATCTCCCGCTTGTCGGGGTCTTTGAGATATTGAATAACCATAGACTTGAACACTGGTGTTTGTGCCGTGCTACCCGTAGTGAGCATAAATCTAGGTTGTATCTTATGACCCTCTACTCCATTAGGGCTACCAAATATTAACCCTAGATTGTTTGTTCCGATAACACCTAGACTTGTTACTGGACTTACTCCATCCAATCCGTAGAAGGAAGTAATCTTATTATCGGCGCTTAGTCCTTCCCCTGAGACGTTCATCTGATAGAAGCCAGCATTGATTTCTGCCATTCCACCATCATAAATCGGTGGTGTAAATTCACCCGTAGGCACAAAGGCATAAGTGCCAGCTTGTAACGGATTAACTAGTGGGTTATAGAAGAATCCAGGTTGGGCGAAGTTGTGATAGATAATCCACAGTCTATCTATGGCATCGGGAGAGTTAGACAAAAACATCTCTCTAATCCAGAGACCAGGTGAAGGCACTCTGGCATAATACTGCCACTTATGAGACCCATCCATTGCTAGAATATGAGAATAGGTTGCGCCTCTCACAGCACAGAAGTTCCATTGGAAGTTAGAAACCATTGCCGTGATTTCACCAAACTTTTCACTAGCTAGACCGTCTTTAGTATCATAGCCCACATTTGCTATACTTGAACCATCAAAGCGTATAAGAGACTTTTTGTTTTTGAAGTAAATAGTATCTTGAAATAGATTAAGGGTTGGATTAGCGTCTTTAGAAATTCTTGTGTCAACTAGAACATCAGGCACGTAGTCAAAATTATAAAGACCCGTTGGAAGTATGGTATAGATTTTAACTCCGTCTGATACCAAAGGTGCTAATTGAGTGCCTACTACATCATTATACGTAGCCACTGTTTCCAAAGAGCCTGTTACAAGACCATCATCTAATAATAACCTATAATTAACATTGGGATTGTCGTACAAAGAAAAATGGTAAGTCCCGTTTAATTCGGCTATTTGTACAAATCTACCAGCAGGATTACAGTTCCTTACAAAACAAGATTGGGCGGGTGCTACTCCAAGAGAAGCCACCAGACCAACATCCATAATCGTGTTTGAGCCAATAGTTTGCCCTAAGATAACTAATTTGCCACCGAAACTTTTGATACCACATAGAGAACCAGCCCTGTTTCCTCTGAATGGTTGCACCCTATAACTACCCAGAATATCAGGAGCAGTATATTTATAAAGGTTGCTATTAGGAGTGCGTTTAGTTTCAGCAAAATAGATGTTATTAAGATAGTCAATCGCTAAATTGAGGTCTCCCCTTGATGGGACAATAGTGCAAGTAATTAACTGTGGTGAAAGAATGATTTGCCCATCGAAGCGAGTATCTACATTTTCTGCATCCCAAAGACTTGATGTGTCTCCACTTCGTCCTGAGTTAATTTGCTTGACTCCTAATCCGTTAGCCCAACTCTCAAATCCCCAAGAAGATAGATAACGTCTATCCTTGCGCTGTTGTAAGCCATCTAATCGGATATTGTCAGACCATTCCTGCAAGGGTTCACGAGTTACACCCGTGTTCTCCCGTAGTTCATAGGTCTGCCCATTGAGAGAAATCTTCACCTAGCCACCAACTTTTCTACCGTGTCCATAGCGGAATATATAATCCTCAAGACTCTTATTCTCATCTCGATAGGTATAGAATAGTTGTTTCCATTGCTCCCCATCTCTGATTTTTAAGGCAGATAAATGAGCCGTTGCGCCTGTAACAATATATCGTTCAAGTTCCTCTGGTATTGAAGCGTTATCTGTGCCTTGTATATCAGGTTTAGCTTGCCCAATTATATTGATTAACTGTCCATCATAGTTAGCAATATCAATTCTACGAGCATCAAAGGCAATGACGTAGCTACCGCCTGAGTTTCTTTCAATACGCCAGTATCGGGTAGGAAATTCAAAAACGGTATCTACTTCATCTGACGCTCCATAGTCGCTATTGGTGGTGGGGATGAGTCTTAGAGTGTTAATATAGTCCATACCACTAGGGGTAGCGTATTCATATTGAGTGCCTACTATGGATAGTGTAGCAGTCTTGTCTTGCAAGAAACGTTGCCTTGCTAATTGAACGAAATGCCCAACGGCATTATCCACTTGGTCTTTGTCAAACTTATCAGAGAGGATAAAATTAGAATTAACTGAGGGGATAGAGCCAAACCCTTGCTCAAAAATAAGGCGGTGATTGGCAACATTAAAAGAACCTACGACTCTATTCTGTCCTGCACCAGCACCAGAATAAACATAGAAATTCTTAGCTGTTAAGTCTTCGGAATTACGCTGGACTAATGATAGATGGTCAACAGTAGAAGCCGTGAGGGAAGCTGGAACACCGTCAAGAAGTAAATCGCCTAGATTGCGGGAAACCTCTTTGAGTAAGCCAATTCTCGTAGTCATCTCTTACCTCAACAACCACCACCATATTAACCACCCCTACTATTTAATGATAACACGAACAATAAAAAGCCCCTGAGTGGATGAGTCTCAGGGGCAAAAGGAGGTAAGCAGATAATAGTCTATTTAAGCATATCGTAAAGTTTTAGCATCTTGCTGGCTTGCACTTCCCAGTCTCTAGTCATTGCGTATTCTCTACCCACATTCCTGATTGCATTACAAAGTCCTTTGTCTTTAGTATTCTGGATAACTTTAGGTAGCCAGTCTTTGACTTGCATATCCCTTTCAAGAGCAATGCCACGATTGCCGATAGTCTCTCCAAGCGAACCATTCTTGCGGTAGAAACAAACTACCCCCGCAGCCTGAGCCTCCAAGAATGCTATGCCGTAAGTCTCCCTGAACTCGTGTGGCGGTGGATAGACTAGAAATTCCGATGCGCCTAGTTCAATAGCAAGCTGGTCTTGCCCTATGCGGTTGCACCATTCTACCCCGTCTTGCTTCAATAGTTCTCTTAGCCTTGCTTTAAGCTCTCGTTGTTCTTTAATGAATAAGGTAGTGTCAAAGTAATTCCAACCATAGAAGATTTTAAGTGTAGCGTCTGGCAGAGCTTTCTTGATTTCACCCCAACCTTGTAAAACAAACTCCAAACCCCTATCGGGAGAACTTAACCAAATAAATCTATTAGGTGTTTTCTTGGTGAGGTCTAAATCCTTGAATCTTGAAGTATCTATCCCGTCTCCGATGACGGCAATCTTGGGTAGTTTGTAACACTCTAATCCTTCATACCATTTACCACCAGTCCAATCATCCTCATAGGTCTTTTCGTTCTTGTCGAAGTCTATAACCTCACACTTTTCAAGGAAAGGATAGACCCGTTTAATGTGTCCTGCGTGCCATTGAGAGAGGACTATTAGAGCGTCAATCTGCGAAGCTATCTCAGGGGTAAGCCTAGCTCCACAATGAGTATCGTGTAACCATAGCCACTTTTGTTTAGCGGTTATCTGAGCATTGAATACATCTGGCACACGGCTGGAAATGAATAAATCACAAGGGGGATTTACAGGATTGAACTTAGAATAATGCCTATAAATAACGCTATCCCAGACTTGGTTATCCATCGCATAAAGGATTGTCCTATTGCCCTTAGCGGATAGAGCTTTACATACCCACGCTGCCGAAGTCTCCGAACCACCCTCGCCTATCTTCTTAATCTTATCGGGATTCCAATGCTCCAATCCTTGCCCAACATACATTCTGATATTCAAACCCTTTGGTATTTTGTGGTCGTATTCAGCAAAGATTTTATCCTCTTGAATTTGTAGATTAAGAATATGTCTATTATCACCAGAGGCAACCAATTCTTCCATATCTTTCTGCGCCATAGCCGTTGTTTGATTAGAACCTTCGTTTGGAATCGGACAAATCACACTTATCTTTTCATACTTCTTATCCAAGTCATCAAGTAGTTTAATCGGGTCGAGAGACTTCCCTAGATTGACTGCTACGCTATCCTTGCTTTCCTCAGTTATTATAGGTTCGTCTCTGAGTTGGGCGATATATTGCATTGCTCCCCCCTCTAATTGATTGTAGCCTTCCGTATCTCGATACCAGAAGGGGATAGAGCGTAAGAGACTAGGCAACTTGGCAAATTCCCTATTCTTTTGTAGTTCTACGGCTAGGGTTTTGATGGACAAATCAACCTTGTTTTGTCTGATTACACCTTCACACTTTTGGATTTCAGCTTGCACATTAGTAGCGGGTCTTACTTCATAGCATCGGTAAAGCCACTTCAAGGCTTCTTCCCATTTACCTTGCTTTTCGTAACACTCAGCCAATAGAGCATAACGGTTAAAGGTATATTCCATAGGGTTGACGAAGATAACTGTGGGCGGTTCTACAATTAACTCTTTCGTATCGGCAAGTAAAGCGAAGTGAATAGCCTTTTCCGTCTCCCCCATAACATTATAAGAGTGCGCTAGTTCAAGATAGCCGTCTCGATATTGAGGGAATAAATCAATCGCTATAAGAGCTACGTCAACGGATTGCCTATCCCTCATTTCACGCAGGGCTTTAGAGCAGTAACAGAGAGCTTGCCACCGTTCTATAGCTATTGCGCCACCATCCATACCGAATTTGAGATACCATTCGGCAGCCTTCATCCAATCGGTATTTGCAAAATGCTGGTGTCCCATATAAAGCCAGAGCCGTTTATCAGTAGGGTCTTCCTTCATCATCAGGTTAAGAATACGAAAGTTGCGCTCATTACGGTTTGCTCCGCCTTTATGGTTATGGACTATAACAACATCGTTCGTTCTGACATATTTACACTCTTGTAAAGGTGATACCGTTTCGTGTATTCGACTTCGCCATATCCAACCATATTTCATTCTGAGCAAGCGTTCCCGTTCATAAAGAGTCGAAGTATTGCCAAATTCGTCTGTGCCATAGACATAAGGAAACCAGATACACCCTACTTCGGGAGTAGCATTATTAGCTAATGCTCTTAATTTTTCTGGATTTTGAATAATGTCATCAGCATCACACCAAAATCCCCAATCTGTCTTTAGTTTTGAGAAGGAATAGTTGCGCTTGGCTGCAAAGTCATCAATCCAAACAAAGCTACCATCGTATTCAATCTTGTCGGAAATAGCCTTGATACCATCCACAATTTCCTGTGGTGTTTCTTTCTGCCCAATGACAACCACTTGGTCAACGTGGTCAACAAAGGACTTTAGACAGTCCCAGATGGTTTTTTCATCTTTAACAATAATAGCTACTCCAATATTTTGCATTACTTGACCTCCTTATAACGCTTTTGAAGGAAATCAAGATATTTCCCAATAGAATCAAAAGTTATTCTTTGTAAATTCTTTCGCCAATGTTTATAACGAGGTTTACCTGTAGTAAAAGACTCATTATCATATTCATAATAAGAACATTTAGGACAAGCCATTAGGGTTATTTCTCTTTGCATCTTTGCTCCTTTTTGGTTCTAATGCCATAACGTGAAAATCTAAATCTTCACAAACATACCAAGTTCCTAGACTTTCTAGAAATTTTCTCAAAGCTACTTCTCTTAAAGTTAATAATGTTTCAAAATCTTTTTTACTAAATGCCACATTATCGAAATTTGATTTTAATATGAACCTCTTATCATCGTGATTTTTGTAGACAATATCCTTAAAACTTGAAGACCACATAACAGTTAATTTTAGAGGTATTTGTATCGCTCTCTTTTGCCACATTATCTTTGCTCCTTCAAATTCCACTTATTATCCGAATTATCCTTCTCTCGATAACCACAACCGAAAACAGCAAAAGGTTTATTAGGCAGACTGGCAAGGGGTTTTCCCAACATCGTGCCACCACCGATTATCAAAGCATCATATTCTACTTTAGGCGAAGTGTTAATGGTTACCGGCAAAACTTCAATGTCTGACCGATAAAGATTTATGGACTCTTTGATTGCCTTAAACAAAAAATCATCGGAAAAATAGACGGAATTATAGCACCCGAATATTCCTAATTTCACTTGGTTAATCCTCTGCTATTACTTTTCATTTTCATCGGCTTCTTTTTGCATCGTAGAGGCTTTGAAGCTATTAAGTGAAGCTACGCAAAACTACAGCGTTTGCAGAGTTCGACCTTCTCTCTTTGATGGGCATTATGTAACTTTCTTAATCCTTCCAGCTTTTCATTATGCCAGTTTTTATGAAGGTCTCCATCATATTCTCCGCAGTCAATCTTTGCCTCCGAATCAAAGCAACAAGAAGTCAATCGCTTATCTGCTAAAACTACAATATCCGAAAAGATAGAACGGCAAGGTTGTTTTCTGATAATCTCAACCTGTTGCTCTTTTCTATCGGCGGAGGCAGCGGGTAAAATAAAGACATTCCCAAACTGTTTCCAATGTTGAATAACCAAATCCCTTTCAAGGTCTGTCTGGTAAGCGGGGTCAAAGACCATTGAAATCCTGATAGATAAATCGGGTCGCCAAGTTTTAATGAGTTTGCACAGGTTTTCGATATGGGTTAGATTTTCTTTGGGCAACCCCATAAACGCTTCATAAGTCTCATCGAAGTAGGCATTGACGGAAAAGTTAATTATCTTGACTTGTGGTATAGAACATATCGTTTTGGCTTGGTTAGCCCTTAGTAATGCGCCGTTGGTAGGAATAACGATATTAGTCTGCGGTAGGATAGTGGCTATTAAACTTAAAATTCTCTCCCAATCAGAGTGCATAAAAAACTCACCGTAATTAACAGGGATGATTTCAGTCAACGGAATTGTCCACCGTGCTACATCTTTTAGAACTTCAAGCACCAAATCCAAGTCCATCATTTTATTCTTGTAATATTTAGCGTTTGTCCTGTGGCAACTAAGACACCTTGCGTTGCATCGGGAAATTGTGTCTAACCTAAGTTGTCTAGGGTATTCAGGAGTCTGATAAATTACATCTAATTCGCTTGCCATTTAATTGGGTATCCCCAACTTCGTCTTTATTTTGTTAATGTCTGACTGTAAGGTATTTAATTTAGAAAGTATCAATAACAATGCTTCTCTCAGTTGCCCCAGAGCTTGCAACTGAGAAATAATCTCTGTGATTTTGGTTACAATGCGCTCAACTTTATCCAGAATGTCTCTTATGTCTTTAGTATCATATTTCATACTTTCCAGTTCTCCTCATTCCTTAGCCACTCGTAAAACTTTTTATACCTTGTCCACATTTCCACAGGAGTTTGCCCTTCGAGTAAATGAGAATACCCCTCTGCATAGTTCCACCACTTTGAAAAATCGTTATTGATTATTCTTACGCCGAACTTGCCAGGACTCTTGAATACAGGACAGCCAGGATAGGGCATAAAAGTAGATATTGTCCATTTGTCTATCTGCGTTTCTTTGATGAATGCCTTATTAAATTCTACCGTCTTATCCGTCTCACCTGGCAAGCCCATAACAAAATAGGTCTTAGCTCTCATTCCCGCTTTCTTGATAATTGATATGGCTTTCTTGTGTTGCTCCGCCGTCTCTTTCTTATTGACCTTTTCCAATACTAAATCATCGGCACTTTCTACTCCTAATCCACATTCTTCACAACCAGATAGCTTCATTAACTCCGCTCTATCGGGTTTCATCAAATCAGACCTGGTATGGCATTTGTAGCGAATATCTAGCTTGACCATCTTGTTACACAACCGTTCAAACTCTGGAATGATAGTAAAATTATCATCCTCAAAACGGAAGTGTCTAATCCCCAACTTTTTAAGTTCCTTTAACTCAGCTAGAATACTATCTGCGCTACGATAGATTACAGGTCTCTGATGAACATTCCCGCAAAAAGCACAAGGAGGTGTCATTGGACAGCCACGAGAAGCAATCAAAGTCGCTGCCAGTTCTCCCTTACCATATCGCTCACCAGGAAAGAGAGTCTCGCTAAACGGTTGCGATACCATATCCCACGCAGGGAAAGGCACATCATCCAGAAAGGCTATTCTAGGAGCTTCGATTATTCCCTTGTCATACCATCCCTTCAAAATCATTGGCAGAATTTTCTCACCCTCGCCCTTTACCACATAATCAAAATCTTTAACGCAATCTTGGGGAAGTAGTGAAGCGTGTGCGCCTCCGATAATTGTTTGTGTCTTACCCTTTAGTTGTTTAGCAAGTTGTTTGGCAATCTTAATCTGAGGAGTGGCACAGGAAAAACCATAGAATTTAGCCTCTGGAAGTTCCTTTATACCAGTCCTGCAATCGAGAATGTGAACCTTGAACTTTTCCTCACGGAGACTGGATGCCAAGTACATTAAACTAAGCGGGAAGTACATCGTTGGTGATGTATCAACCCAATCGGGAAGACTCAAAAGCACTATATCGTAGGCTTTCATTTCCACCTCAAACCATCGGCTACTTTCTGAAATAAGGTAAGATAACCCTTGGCAACATTTTCAGGCTTGTATTTTTGCACTAAGGCGTCTCTGGTAGCCATTGGGTCTAATTGGTCAAGGCAGTTTATGGCGTCTTTATATTCATCCTCAGTCTTGCATAAGTAACCATCCTTGCCTTGCGTTACAATTTCAGGAATACCACCTACATTGGGAGCGATTACTGGTGCGCCACATAGCATCGCCTCTTGGAGTTTGTGGGAAGTCATCTCAGCGTGATTAGTAACATAGAGCAGCGCTTGGCAGGTCTGCATCAGTTCTAGCTTTTCTTCTTCTGAGACTTCGCCGTGAAAGACAATTTGCTTACCATCGCAAGCATCCATAACCACCTTTTCATAGGGTGTTAGTTCATCAACAGCGGTATGTTCCGAACCTCTGCCTCCTGCCACATCTAACTTCAAACCTAGTTTCTTACAGAGGTTGATAGCGTTGAGATTTCCCTTAGCTTCGTGCATTCTGCCAAGTGTGAGAAACCTATCCCCCCGATTGCCTTTGGGTTTATATACATCGGAGTCAACCATAATCGTTTCCTGATAACGTGCATCTTGGTGGTAGTATTTTCTAAACTCGGAGACTCCCCACCTAGACCAACAGACTATATTATATGGTGCTTTAGGATAAACGTTATGCTCAGGCGCAGAGTTCATTACTGAAACAACAGGCATATTAGGCATAAACCGAGCAATTAGATGTAAGTGTCCTATGTCCCAGATAACATCATAGTTCCTAAAATCTGATTGATATTTCTGAAAAGCGTGTATTTCAGCGTGGTCTGGTCTCCGGATAACTTCGTATCCATCACAAGGTAAGATTGGTAAGGAAGTATTAGTATCTTTATGACAAAGTATAGTTACATCGTGTCCTAGCTTTGCCCATTGCTCGCTATGTTCAACCGCCAAACGCTCAAGTCCCGTATAGCGTGCGCCTGTGGTAAAGGGCATTTCTAGAGGTGAGAACGTCAAGATTTTCATATTATTTCTTCAATCTCAATCTTATCAATGGCTTTTTTAAGACACTCTTTACAAATCGCTTCTTCTGTATAACCATTGTCTTCCTTAAAATGCCAACATAAGGACTCGCTAAAACAAAACCAACACTTATCAAAGTAGACTTCTGAAAAATCTTTCATTCTATTTTTACCATATAAGCAAAATCAAAAATAAAACAAATCGAAGTAATAAAGTAGTAGAAAAAAGGATGCTCAAAAGGGAAAACCCACTCTTTTGATGGGAGAAACGTAAAAGCCATACCAACTAACCAACTAAAACAGCCTAATATAAATATTACAACTAGTAATTTCATATCTTCCCCATTGCCTTTAGCTTCTTACTTGCCTCTAACACACCCTTTGAACTTGAACCTAGTAAATCACCTTGCCCATAGATTATTTCAATCCCGCACTCATTACAGACTTCTAGTTCGTTCTGAGGCATATTATTTGCGTCTCTATCTCCCCCCTTAGCAAAAATATCAGGTTGCAGCTTTTCAAGCGTCTTGGCTACCGTGCCATCAATATCAATAGACATAACTACTCTGCCGTGAATATCGTAATACTGCATAATCGCTTCAAGGATTGTGGCACGTATCTTATAAGACTGTAAGCAATAACCTTTTTTGTCTATAAGAATATCGCAAGGATGGGTAATGATAATAAGATAATTACCTAACTTGCTTGCTTTGAGAATATGGTCGAGATGCCCTTCGTGTAAGAAATCAAACCCGCCTGCTATGGCAACCGTCTTATCCATCTTTACCCCTTATACATTAATAGGAAACCTCAACGATATATTTTTTGATAGGCGTTCTATGTCTTTATTATTGATAAAATCTGTATAACCTTTAATATAACCATCTTGATAACCTTTATTGTGGTCTCTAATGTGTTTGCCGTTCAAAGATAATTCAAGGTTCTCAATCCTATTATCAGTTTTAATCCCATTTTTATGGTGTACTATTTCATATCGTTCTAAAGGTCTTCCTAAGTGCTGAGCCATAACTAAACGATGTTCTGGAATATAAAATGCAGTTTGTCCAGATTTATGTCTCATCTTGAAATAGGGATTATTAGAATGAACAAGAATCTCTTTATATCCTCTATCGTTATAAAGAATCCCGCCTTTCCATTTCCAATGCTTTTCACCTCTAATTATTGTATTATCATCACGATACTTTTTAACACAAAAAACACAGAGTTCCTTTCTTATTCCATTGCTTATATCTACCCATCGTTCTTTACCGCAATCACGGCAAGGCAACCATTTATAACGATGATGTCCTTTATACCCCAAATCCCAAGCACGTTTTTCTTCTCCGATATAATTCCCTTTTAGTAATGTCCTCATATTTAACCTTTGTATATCCAAAACATATTTGTATCACTACTTGCGTGCAACGCTAAGAAAGTTCTCATCGGCATCTTGTTTGCCCACCACGAATGAGGCTTGATACACTGGTGTCCCACTTCTTTACCCACGTCTTTGTGTTCCTCTAAAGCTATTTGAAATAATCTGCGCTTTGCTACCCTGCCAAATTCTTTCATTATATCGTCAATATACTTTTCTTCGATATGCTCCAAGACACCTTCACAGTAAAGCAAGTCAAAAGACATATCGGGAAAGGGTAGGGGTTTTCTAATATCGTGCCTCATAAAATTGTGGGGGATAATTGTCTTGGCTTTTTCTTCGCACCATCTTGAAATATCTATACCGAAAGCACTTATTCCCTTGTCAAGCAAATATCTAACGATATACCCATAAGCACACCCGCAGTCTAAAACGCTGGTAGGATTAAACATCTCAACTATATGGGTCGCTCTTATAAGATGCGCTTCAAAGTTGCCGTAAAGTTCATATCCCTTGCCATCCTTACCTGCTTCAAAATAGGATTGCTCGTATTCTACTTCCATCGCAATCCATCCTTGACTTGTTCGTAAAGAGGCAACCATCCCTTGACAACGTTCCCAATAGAGTAAGTCTCTTGCACTTGCTTATAGACTTTCATCGGGTCTAGTTTATCTACGGTAAGTAAGGCTTTCTTGAAATCTTCCTTAGACTTGCAGAGATACCCATTAACTCCTCGCGTAACGATTTCTGGTAATGCTCCCACATTAGTCGCAACCACAGACGCTCCACATAACAATGCTTCTTGGAGTTTATGGCTTGTAACTTCTGGCTCGTTATTATAGAAGACCAGAGCTTTACATCTTTGCATAAGCCTGACTTTTTCTTCATCGCTTATTTCACCCTTGTATATAATTTGTGAACCATCGCACATTTTCCGTATTCGCTTTTCATAATCATCGCCATATCCCTTACCCACCACATCTAACTTAAAACCTAGTTCTTTACAAAGCATAACCGCTTCCAAATTCCCCTTGCGTGGAGTCATTGCGCCTAGAGTTAAAAACCTGTCAGTCCTGTGAGTATTGAAATGAGGGTGAATTTTATAAGTCTCTAAATCTAAAGCGATAGTCTGTTGAAATCTTGCATCTTGCCGATAGAAACGCCTGAACTCCGATACCGCCCACCGTGAAGGGCAAATAATATTATATGGAGCTTTTGGGAATTGGGCAATAAACGGAGCGTGCCAGATAAGATTAAGCGAAGGCAGATTTGGATTGAAACGTGAGGCTAGATGTGAATGAGAGAAGTCGTGAATAACATCGAACTCGTGTAGAAACGGAGAAAAGGATTGATATTGTCGTAGTTCAGATTGCTGGTAAATATCTTCATTTGAATATGGTCTAATACCAAAAACTTCTACACCCTGCGGAAACTTGGAGTCGCTATGCCCAAAGACAAATATGGAATGATACTTGATTAGTTCTGAGGAATAGTTCCAGACAAGTCTTTCTATACCACCGTATTTTGTATCTTGGTTAATGGCAAATCCCAAAGGACTTATGAGTAAGACTCTCATTCAATATCTATGATAACTTGTCATAACTAGGTTGTCAAGAAAATATCTCACACTCCTGTTAGACGCCGAATAAATGACGCTCCTGTTGACAATGATTTAAAATCAAAGTTGCGGTCAGGACTACATTGTAGATGCGCAGTGAAGATATTTCTATATTTGCTCTCCCACCTGAGTCATCTATGTTAGTGCCAATCATCAAGTTACTACCTGTAGTATCATTTATTGTCCCAGTAGCTGTCACAGGTATACTTGCTACTGAGTCGAGATATGAGTTGACATTATTTGCCCCGCCATCTTTATCGTATGTGAAAACAAAATGATGCCACGTTAAGGTGGAGACTACACCAGTATTAATTACTTGAAGCCCGCCGCTTGAGTTAGCATAAGCCCTTATTGTGTTTGCAGGGTTAGTATAGATAGCTAAGGTATCGCCTTTGTTGAGAAAAGAGTCGTTTAGGTCTGGTGCAGCTAATTCCTTAAACCAAAACTCTATTGTGATAGCATTTCGTATAACTAGACTCGTTGCATCGGTTACGACAACCTTATCATCGTTGCCATCTAGACTCAGATACCACAACCCGTTCGACAACCTTTTCCACGTTGCCCCTGTGATTTTGCCGTGATTTCCATAAGGGGAGTTATCTAAAATAACACCACCGCTAAACGGTCTGCCCATAAGAGATAAGACACAACCTAACGGTGGTTTTTGAAACGCAATATCAGTTTGCCTACGATGAAGGGGTAACATTGTATTTGCCATAGTTACCCCTCCTATGTTCCAGGTATGATATTTCCTATGACTCTGACATAAGAAGCATTTTTGAGATACCCACTAATTGATGGTGCGCCACGAGTTACCAATCTTATATCTATGGGGAAGTAACCAAATGTGGCTACTGATAAATCCCCTGACAAGGTATCCTCGACAGTAACCAGAGTTCCTATACCTTTTGAGATAGTAGGGGAAAGCGCACACCAACCGCTTTGATAATTGGCTACCCCTTGTCCTGATGGCACTAGAGCATTGACTCTACCTTGCCAGTAATACATCAAACTCCCCGCCAAAGACCCGTTGCCACCAACGAACTTCTGAGTTAAACCAACTTCTATTTTGAGGGGTCTGATATTATCACCAAAGTCAATAGTCTTACTAATAATATTTACATCTGAACCCGTAGCGCAGGCAACCGCCGTAGAATACTGGATACCATCAGTAGCTACCTGCCCATCAACAAGAGGCAGAATAATATCAACGGGATTATTTATCACACTGGTAGGTTTTTTCATTTTACACCTCTTATTGTTTCGGAGGTTCTAATGCGCCAAGCCCAATGCCTATCTCAGTAATCAATCCCTCTCTGTTATTAAGTGTAAGTCGCTTGTTTATTTCTCGGCGGTGTCTATCGTAGATTTCCTTAAATGGTTCTGGAACGTGCATCTCAACCATCGCCAACGCTTGCACTTTTACTCCATTCCAAGTTAGAGGGACTGTCTCCTCTGGTGTAAAGGTTACTATCGGGAAGTTTTTAAGCATCTGGTCATAAGTCCACGCCACCTTAAAACCATTTACAACATCGCCAGGCTTTGCTCCTTCTGGTATAACTTCCAATGCTTCATCTGTCTCAGATACTACTTCCTCGACAACCTTTTCCAGTTCCTCTTTTGGAACAAGTTTGAGAGACCGTTTTACTGACCGCTTAACTCTTTCGGCACGTATGGAATGACGACCCATTAGAACCTCCTATCCTATTTTCTATGCAGCCCTTATTACAAGGACATCGCAACCAACCACAGGAAGCGAACCACCACCCTGGTCAGACGGGTTAGAAACATATACGTTGACCACATTGGTAGTAGGAACGTGGACACCAGTAAGCCCTACACCAGACAACGCAGCCTTCGGATTAACCCATACACAATCAGCTACCGCAATACCCGCCGAACCAAGACCCGTAATAGTAGCTACTGCAACCGAACCCGTCCCAATGGCAGCGAGAGCAATCGTCCCAACGATTTTATCTATCTTGGTTACTGCTCCCCCATCTGCGCCAACTGTTACACTTGTAGCTGAAACATTACAGAGAGTGGCTAGTGTTCCAACGTTGATGTTTGCAATAGTCGCCGTCTTACCAAAAAGGTTTAACCCAGCTTCGCCTATCTGAGCTAGTACACCAGTAGAACCCCTTAACTCCCAAGCCCTTGTTACAGGATTAAAATACCAATTTTGCGCTTTACCAAGTCCCATTCTTGCACCTTCTCTAAGTGCTTGGGGGGAGATTTACTCCCCCCACTCGCCTATATTCTAGGCACTATTGCTTCGGCTTGAAGCACAATAGATTATGCCACCAAAATTGTTGTTAAGAATTACACTTGCCTGCGCAGCCTTCCAACCGATTGTCGAGAACTGGTCTAGCGGGTCAGTGTGTCCACCCGTGCCTCTCGGATGAATGATTAGCCTGGCTTGCATTGAGTCGAGGTCAGTAGAACCATAAAAGCCCTTGCCAAACATAATGCACTCATAGACATCAGCACCAGACATACCATAGGAACTGCGAATACGAAGGTTATTTGTTTCGACAAGCTGGACGCCTTCAATCGGTGGGAGATTGCCAGAGAAGAACGGGTTAGTATCGCCTCGCACACCCGCACCCACAATCGCATCGGCAAACTCTGAGTCTTCCCGTAAGTCCTTGGTGTTATCGGGATGGATGAATATAACATACGGCTGTCTTGCGCCATTGCGTCTCATCGTTCTCTTAAACTCACGGATTTCCGCAACGGTCAAGTAGTTACCCGAACCTACCGCACCAGTGCCAGAAGTGCCTACACGAGCAGCAGCACCAGCATATTGCGCCGTAGTAGCACTTGATAGCCCATCTCTGATTACAACGTCAAGACCTTCCTGCATTGCCTCATTATAAAGTTGAGTAATCTCAGCAATGACGGGGTCGAAACTTTGCAATTCAAGTAAGTCAGAAATCTTGGAATACTGACCATACTGCGAGATGGTGCAAGCCACCTTAGAAACCGTAGCTTGAGTCTCCGTAGGCATCGTGCCTTCCGTCAAGGTATAAGAGCCAGAAGTAATGTCAATCTTTTCAAACCTGCGGAACTCAACAGATTTGCCCCCTCTGGGCGGGATAGATTTCTTTTCCCCATATTTAAGATAGACAAAATCAATCTCTTTACGAGCCAAAAGCATCCTGTCATAAGTCTGCTTTAGCTCATCGGTCATACCAGCAACGCCAATCAATTCAACAGTCATTTTATTTCACCTCTTAATTTTCTATTTTCTTGCGAGAGCTTCTTGTGTTTGCTGTTTGACGTAAGTAGCAAATTCAGCATCAGACATATCCTTCGGTTGTTTCTTAACCACTGCGCCTTCTGCTCCGTCAAACACCGTTTCTGCTGGATTATGAGATTGAGCCTTCAACTTCTCATTCTCCTTAGCCAAGAACTCCAAGTGCTGAGACTTTACCCAATCTTCCATATTCTCCGCACCAAGCAAGTCCTCATCTTTGAGGTCTAGCCCTTTGGATTTATATTCCATCACGAGTTCTTTAGCCCTAGCCTTGCGCTCTCTGCCTGACAAGGCTGTTATGTCTTCGTTATATTTTTTTAACTTCTTTTCAATTTCTTCGTTTTCTTGCGTCAGGTATTCTCTTACTTGCTTTACTTCATCATCATCCTGCAAGTTAGTGGTTGCAGTTTTCAAATCTGCGCTTAACTTTCTAATCTGAGACTCATAATCGGGGATTTTGCCTAACGCTTCGTCTCTTTCTTTTTCCGTCTTTTCCAGTTTGGTCTTTAACTTCATTAAATCGGCAATCGGAACTGTCTGCGGTGCTTTATTTTTTTCGTCTGGCATAATCTCCCTCTATATACAATGATAACACGAGTTAATTTTCAGATTATTGACAAGTCCCTAAAACCGTGATAGTCTTTTCTCTTGAAAGGAGGTGAGATATGGATAAATTCTTTATATTCTTCTTGTTTCTCGCAGGACTAATCATTATCTCAATTGCCTCTGGTTTCTATATTGAATGGTTGTCTTCTAAAAAGGGAGCAAGGGGATTATCAGGAGAAGTAACTGCTATTGTTTTAATATCTTCTAGCATAACCTTCATTCTCGGTATGATAATGAGTTAGCGTTTCCTGGTAAGCCAAGATTGGAATGCTGGCATATTATCGAAAGGTATGCCGTACTCAGAACAATATTTTTTAAGCAGGTCTAGAGCCTTAGCCGATTGAACAGAACTCGCCAATCCCGCCAAATTCAACTTAGCATCCAAATCAGGAAATACTTTTCGGCGGTCTATTCTTAGTTTTATGTATTGTTCGGGAATACCGTAATACTCGTTAATTCTAGGGTCAGAGGTAGCATCATAATAAGCCTTCTCAATCAATGTCATACGGCTCTTTAACTCTCTATCAAGCAAATCCTTATCCTCTGGCGCAAGCCCTTTCTTGTATTCTTCACGTTGATTAAAGAAAGTATCCCAATCTATTTTGCCTGGTGTGGTTTCCACAGGCGCAATCGAGTTCCATCCTGCGACTAAGAGTTCTGCTTTAGTTCTTATATCGGGAATTGTGCTGGCAAGCGTATAAATAGCATTATAGTAATCGCTCCAAACCTTTTTATCTTCCGTAGCTTGCAGAGAACTAGGAAATTCTATACCCGTCATTATAACTGCACCCGCATATTCAACAGAGAGTTCCTTGTGTAATTCTCTCCATTCAGGCATTGTCAAATTACCATTGCGAACTTCGTTATCATACTTTTCCTGTTTCTTCTCTAGATAATTACCCATCTGTCTTAATTGAGCCGTAGCTTCCTGAGTCTGTTGCGTTGATAGTCCAGTTGCCTTTTGCGCTTGCTCTAAACCTGTTTGATATTTTTGCCCACCACGTTCAGGATAAACCCTCTTGATAAGAGGAGTAACTATCGGAATGCCTTTCTGTGGTTGTTTTAACTGCTCTAGAACCTTGTCTCTATCCTCTATACTCAAACCGTAAAGAAACTCATTTTTAGCTGTTCTATCCGTAATCGTCTGATATTGCTCGGTTAATTGCTGAATACGTGGGTCTATTTGTTTTGGACTGAGTAAATTTATCACTACATCCGTAACAGAAGTTAAGGCTTGTCCAGCACCACCCAATAAGCCAGACCAAGCGTGTTGAACTCTTAACGGAGATTGCCCCGTTAGATTAGTCACTTCTTGCATCGTTCTGGAAACATACGGTTGAACCTGTTGTTCTGGTGGCAAGCCTTGTAATTCCTGTGGCACTATTGGTTGACTCCAATAAAAATCATAATTAGCCCTTTGTTCAAATAGTTCATTCAGAACTTCGGGAACAGGAATAGCACCAAATCCTAAAGGCAAAATCATAGGTGAGATAACTTTAGAAAACTTGCCGAAATCATCTGGACTATCCTTGAACATCTTTTCCATTCCATAAGTAGATGAGCCAAAGAAAATTGCCCATTCCCTTGTCTTGGGGATAATGATTACATAATTCGGTTTTGGATTGCCTCTCGTATCCTTTTCCTTTGAGGGCAACATAACCACCATAGAACCCCACCGTATAGCATCTGGCACATCAAAGTATTCGGGATAGCTCATATTATAAGCAATCAATCCAGTTAGACCAGCCAACGCACCTGCCAATCTCCAACGTGAAGCGGGATTATCACGCAACGTTCTAAATGGAAGTTTCATTGCTTCCATATTAGCGTTTAGGAATATCACTAAAGGATTGGCGTTTTTGACTAGATAACCACCACGCCCAAAGTTAATTGTTAATTCTACGGCATTGGCAGCAGCCTTTCTGCCTTGCGGTGTGGCTGCAATTTGCTCTGGTGTCATAGACTTCCACATCGGTAAAGTCTTATTCAATTCTTTTCTAAATCCCGCCATACGAGTCGCTTGTTCGCCTAATTCTCCCGCCGTTGGGATAGCATCTTTAATCTTTGCCAAAAGCGACTTCGTATCAGTGATAACTTTACCACTTGCCACACCTGCTTCTTCCGCTAATTGCTTTGCCGACTTGCCATAAAACCTCATCTGATAACCACCAGACAAACGGAACGCTTGCATAATCGGGTCTTTTTCTAATCCCCTTACGCTCCTAACAAGCGTCGCTACTGTTTCATGTGGAAGAATACCACCTCTCATAAAAGCCGGAAGTAAGTCGTTCAGCATATTAGAGACAACAAACACAGGACTAAATGTGGTAAAAGCAGCACGGGATATCCCGTTCAAAGCACCAATCATACTGATTATTGGATGCTGTATCGTTTTAGTTAAAGTCTCCGCTTCCCGATAAATAAAATCAGGCACTTTATAAATCTGTCTCTCCCCATTTTCAAAGAAAGACAACGTGTTTTCTCCACCCTCTTTAACTTTGGCTATACCATTTATTTTGAGTGCAGGGTCTTCCGATGCCAGTTTAATGATAGACTTGGCAATATTGTTTTTTTGTATTCTAACCTCATTTTTAATCAGTTGTTCCCCTAAAACATTTAAGGGCGCAACCGCCTCTTTAGCCGTGCCTTCTGATGTCAATCTCTCCACCCCTGACTTAGCGACCGTATATGGCTTGATATTCTTACCTTTAGCTATTAAATCCTCAATAAATTCCACATACCGTAAAGGATTGTAATTCGGGTATTTCTGTCTAAAAACTTCGGCAACTTCTTTAGAAACAAGTCCAGAGTCAACCATCCGTTGAAGCTCCGTAGCATAAATATCGGTTACAATCTTTGAGGCTTGCTCTGCCTTCGCATAGTTAGCATCGCCCAACTTAGTCTTTAATTGGGCTAGAACATTATCTAGTTGTGCCGTGTCTTTGAAACCACCAGCCATAACACGTCCCACACCTTTTTCAGTAAGAACTTCTTTAGCGTGAGTGGAATAAATAATGGTGTTAATATCATCAACCGCTATATCTGGTGCAATCTTTTTAATCTCGTTTATGGCTAAAATATATCTTGTAGCCCCCGCATTGGCAGCACCAGGCGCATTGGTTATTCCCGTAATTAAATCTTCACTCCCACCTTCCTCAATGGGTTTAACTTTGGAGACTCTAGTTTGCATTCTACGGAGACCATAGTAAATATCATTGATTTGTTCCATCACCTTGTTGCCCAAATCAGATATGTTTTTAACTGGCTCTCTACCTTTTGCCCACATATCCTCAACAGTTTTAAGTTCGTTTGGCGGAGGTGGAGACGGCGGAACTTGTCCACCCACTTGCGGAATAGATTGGACTGGCGGAGGCGTAACCGCTTCGGCTTCTGCTTTACTTACCACAAACTTACCAATTTTAACCTCTTTGCCACTCGCCGTTTTAACCTTTAACAATGATGGGTCTGAGACATCAAGCACTTTATAGAGTTTCCCTTCGGCATCTTTGACCATTTCACCTACAGCAAATTTGGCAATCTTAGGAACTTGCTCCGATGCAAACTTCTCTAGTCCTTGTTGTATCGCCTTCTCACCGAGTTTAGCCTCACCCATACCATAAGGGGGTAGACCAAAGGCAAGTGCGGTTTCACCAATACCCTTAATATCAACCTTCTTGCCAAAGATTTCTGTTTGTTGTTCTGGTGTCCATTCTTCATAGGCTTGGTATTGCGCTCCGCCAGGTAGATATTCACTAGGCTTTAAGGAATATCTATCCCTAACACCGTTTGGGCGATATGGCGCAGTAAGAAACGCCATTACAGGTTTTTCAAGCATCGTATTTAAGAAAAGTTGCGCCTTCTGGAAATCTTCTTGACTAAACTTACGTTGGTCTGTGGGAACTCCCGTCTGTGCCTGTGGTGGCAAAGAACCCATAGCCAAAGTCTCTTTTTGATGTTCAACTAACGGAGTAACTTGCGGTTTAGTTGGTAAAGATTTGGCTGTAACTTTTCCTGTTTCAATATCGGTAAGCCAATCAATAGCCGAAGGAGGTTTAACCAAAGTCCCCGTAGTCTCGGGCTTCTTGGCTTGTACTGGCTGTTCATTAAGAGCCATAGTCGTGGGAATGGCTTGGCTATTTTTCAAAGCCCTAGATTGCAAGAACCTATCCAGAACGCTGTCTACGCCGTAAACCATTAAATCCTCGCTATCTTCTGAGGTTGGCTTGATGCCAACTTAGCCTGTTTAACTAACCCTGCCCAACGCTTTTCTCTGGCGATTTGCTCTGGTGTTTTCTCCTGTCCCCAAATCTCGTTTTTCTTTTCCCCTCGCTCAATCGCTCCGATTTCCCGTTGCATATATTGATAAGCCTCTTGAATACCCATTCTCAACTGGTCATAGGCGTTGGGAAGTTCTACTCCTGGTACACCACTAGGGGGTAACTTGCCAGCCGTCATATCTGCCTGTGCTTGTTTGGCAAGGTTTTCTATATTGGCTGACGCAGCCTTTAATTGCTCTAGTCGTGAACCGTATTGTCTGCCTTCTTCACCAGTAATACCGTAAGTAGCTATTCTTTGAGCAGTTGAAGTAGATGCTCTTTGTCC
>Ga0172369_10002488_pt1 | contig 25319 bp, 21 predicted proteins | sample LakKiv25m_FD_114539 | JGI IMG/M metagenome (GOLD analysis project Ga0172369, IMG submission 114539) | Freshwater microbial communities from Kabuno Bay, South-Kivu, Congo - kab_022012_11.25m | ecosystem: Environmental > Aquatic > Freshwater > Lake | place: Democratic Republic of the Congo...
AATAAGAGCCAGCACATATCCGCGTCTGCCACTTGCAGGGCGTTTTGTAAAATTTGGTCAAACAACGCGCGCTGGTCGGTGACGGAGACCACCGCTTTGGCTGTCGTCAGCATGGTGGTTAAATCACGCAGGCGGCGCTGTAATTCTTCGTTCATGGTCTTTAATTGACGGGCAAGTTTTTGGCGCTCGCGGGTTTCCTGCGTTTGGCGCAAGGCGCGTTCCACAATGGAAACGACTTCCGCGTCTTTGAGCGGGTAGAACATGACGTCCGCCGCGCCCAAACGAAAGGCGTGAATGGCGTCCTTCTCTTGCCCGTTTTCCGCTATCACAATGACAGGAAAATGCGCGCCCTGAGAAAGAAGCGCGGTTAATAAATCTTTGCCGCTTAAGTCGGGCAAATTCAAATTGACAATGAGCAAATCCGGCGGGGTTTGCGCGGAAAGTTGAATGGCGGGCGCGGCTTCACGCATCACCGTCACTTGATAGCCAAGCGGCGCAAGCGCCTGTCGGTTGATTAAATCCGCAATATCCGGGTCGTGTTCTACAATGAGTATGCGTTCCCCAATAGCCATAGTTTTTCCTTTTTGAAAAGATTCTATCACCTTTCGAGTACAATCCCGTTTATGGACTTCTCGAAGCATGTTTTAGCGGCGGTCATTCCCGCTTATTGCGTGGAACGCGAGATTGAAGAAACGTTGCGCGGACTGCCCGATTTTATCAGATATAAAATTGTGGTGGATGACGCATCGCCAGACTCTACGTTTGACATTCTTGCGCGGCTGGCGCAAACCGACCCGCGCATCATTTTGCTGCGCCACGAAAAAAATCAAGGCGTGGGCGGGGCAATGTTAACGGGCTTTGGCAAAGCGCTGGAATTGGGCGCAGAGGCGGTCATTAAACTGGATGGCGATGGGCAAATGGACCCCGCGCACATCCCCGCGCTGCTTGCGCCGCTTTTGGAAGGCAAAGCGGATTACGCCAAAGGCAACCGTTTCCACGACTTTGACGCGCTGCGCGCCATGCCGCTTATCCGCCGCGTGGGAAATTTGGCGTTGAGTTTCCTCACCAAAGCCGCCACCGGCTACTGGAATGTCTTTGACCCCACCAATGGTTACTTTGCCATTCGCGCCGAGTCGCTGGCAAAACTTCCGCTACATGAAATTGACCGCCGCTACTTCTTCGAGACTTCCATGCTTTCGCATCTTTATCTACAAGGCGCGGTTGTGTTGGATGTCGCCATGCCCGCCCGCTATCGCGGCGAGCTCTCCAACCTTTCCATTCGCCGCGCGCTGTGGGAATTTCCGCTTAAACTTACGCGCGTTTTTCTGCGGCGCATTTTGCTCAAATATTTTCTTTATGATTTTTCGATGATGTCGGTTTACCTGCTGACGGGCATTCCGCTGCTGCTCTTCGGGCTGAGTTTTGGAATCGTCAAATGGATTCAGTACGCCAGCCTCAACATTCCCGCGCCCACCGGCACGGTGATGTTGCCCACGCTCTGCGTCATTCTCGGTATTCAAATTTTACTCTCGGCGATGGAAATAGACCTAAACGCCGCGCCGCGCAAGGAAAAATAATTAATGGACACAAACACATTCAAGCAATACAAAAGCCGCTACCGCGCCGCCATTCAAAAAGTTCTCTCCGAGTCGGAAAAAGGTCGGCTGGACGAAGCGGGCTTTCCCGCCTACTCGCACCGCAACCCATACATCCACTGGCTGTTCTGGCGGCGGCTGCACAAAGCCATCAACTTTGCGGAAGGCAACGCGCCCTACGCGCGCATTTTAGATTTTGGCTGCGGCAGCGGCGTGATGCTACCCTTTTTATCCAACGTCAGCCGCGAGGTCTTTGCCTACGATGTAGATTTAACTCCGCTGCGCCGCGTAGAAGCGCACATCCCATTAAGCGCCAATGTGCAGGTTTTAGACGCGGCAGACTCCAACCTTGCCAGCCTGCCCGCCGCCTCGTTTGACCTCATCACCGCGCTGGATGTTTTAGAGCATGTGCCAGACCTGCCCGCCACAGCCAGCGCTTTAATGAAACTCCTCAAACCCGGCGGGCATTTGCTTGTCTCTGGACCCACCGAAAACGCCCTCTATCAAATTGGAAGAAAACTAGCCGGTCCAGAATACTCCGGCGCGTACCACGAGCGCGGCATTGCAGAAATTAAGCGCGAACTGGCAAAGTTTGGCGCGCTGCAACCCATTGCCATTTTGCATTGGTATCTTCCGCTTTTTGAGGTCTTTGCCGTTTCGCCCACATGAAAGCCCTGCCCTATTTTGCGGGAAACCGCCCCGCAAACCCCGCCCCGCTAACGCGATTCCTGCCAGACCTTGAAGAAGGCGGCGCATCCGCTTGGCTGGCGCGTCAAAACCTGACAGGCAATTGGATTCTCGACCCGTTTGGATTCTCGCCGCGACTCATCCTCGAACTCGCCCAAAGCGGATACCGCGTACTCGTCACCGTAAACAACCCCATCTCCCGTTTTTTATTAGAGATGTACGCCAGCCCGCCCGCGCCCGCCGACTTTAACGCCGCGCTGGCAGATTTGAGCGCCGTCAAAAAAGGGGAGGAAAGACTCGGCGCGCATTTACAAAATTTATACCTCACCCTTTGCGAAACCTGCCAAAAACCCGTTTACGCGCAAGCCTTTTTATGGCGCAAAGACGAAACCGCGCCTTACGCCAAAATGTATCATTGTACACACTGCGGCGCAAAAGAAGAGCGCCCAACCTCGCAAGCCGATAAAGACCGCGCCGCGCAATTTGCCGCCACAGACGCGCTGCACCGCACTCGCGCCTACGAGCGCGCGGTCTCGCTCAAAGACGAAGACCGCATCTACGCCGAAGAAGCCATTGCCCACTACCTGCCGCGCCCGCTGTATGCGCTGACCTCCATCTTCAACCGACTGGATGGTTTGAACCTTGCGCCCGAAAGAAAACGCGCCCTCAGCGCCTTGTTGCTGCTGGCTTGCGATGCAGGCAACCGACTTTGGTCGGCGGAGCGCCCGCGCCCCAAACAGCTCAGCGCGCCCGCGCAATTTAGAGAAAATAATTTATGGCAAACGCTGGAAGATGGAATTCCCTTATGGCTCAACGCCGCCAAGCCCGTTCCCTGCCAAACATGGAAAAATAAAATTCCCGAAAGCGGCGGCGTTCTCATTTACGAAGGACGCTTAAAAGATTTGGCGCGCGAAGTGAAAAAAGAAATTCCCATTGCCGCCGTTGTTGGCTCTGTGCCGCGCCCCAACCAAGCCTTTTGGACTCTCTCCGCGCTTTGGGCGGGCTGGCTATGGGGGCAGGCGGCGGTTGAACCGTACAAGCCCGCGCTGCGCCGCCGCCGCTACGACTGGGCATGGAACGCCACCGCGTTAAACTCCGCCTTTCAACATCTCAACGACCTGCTGCCAGACGGCGTTCCATTTTTTGCCTTTTTGCCCGAACCCGAACCCGCCTATCTTTCCTCCGTTTTTCTGGCGGCAGACCGCGCCGTCTTTGACGTAGAAAGCGTGGCGCTAAGAACAGAACACGACCCCGCCCAAATTTTATGGCGAAGCGCTGCGCGCCGCGACCCGCCACCCGCAAAATTGAATCTACTTCGTCCAGCTTTGAGCAAACTCCTCGAACAACGCGCCGAAGCAAGCGGATATTTGCATCTCCATGCCGCTGGGCTGGCGGCGCTGGCGGAAAAACACGCCCTGCCGCAAGGCGAGTTTGACCAAGCGCTGCGGAATCTCTCCGCGTCTTTTGAATCCACTTTGCGGGCTGAAAATTTTATTCACCATTCCAGCGGGGAGCGCATTGAAAGCGGGCTATGGAGTCTGCCGACCTTTAAGGAAGAGGCGCTCTCCGACCGCGTGGAAGAATCTGCGGTGAATCTTTTACAAACATCCCCGCGCATCACCGTTGATGAGATTCAATCCGCATTAAACGAGCACTTTCCAAATTTACTAACTCCAAGTTTAGGTTTATTACAGGCGGTTCTTAGCTCGTATGCAAATTTGGAAAATGGCGCATGGCATTTGCGCCCCGAAGATTTCGCCGCCGCGCGCCGCGCCGAAATGGACGAAATGTTCAACTTGTTGGATACGCTCGGCAGGCGGCTGGGGTATTTGCCGCGCCGCAGCGGAAGATTGATGAAGTGGCTGGAAGATGAATTGCCCGCCTGCTCTTTTTTTGTGGGCGCATCCGCGTTGCTGCGCCGCGCCTTGCAAAACAGCCCCGCCGAGGCTTACCTTGTGCTGCCGGGCGGACGCGCCGCGTTGATTGCCTACAAACAAGAACGCGACCCGTCCTTAAAAACGGAGCTACGCTCCCGCCGCGTGGTAAAGTACCGCCTGCTGCGCGCCATTGCAGAAATGCCCGCCCTAACCCGTGAATCATTTTTTGAACGCCTCACCCAAGACCCGCTGGAAAAGTCTGCGCGTCAAATGTGGATGTTGTAAGCGGCGTTGCCGGAGTCCAAAGTCTCCTGACTTTGGATAAACCAACGAAAGGAAGCCCAACGACTGGAGTCGTTGGAATCCAAAGTCTCCCGACTTTGGACACGCAAAAGGTCTATAATCTTGCTCTCACCCTTTTGAACCCGAATAAAAAATGATGACAAAAAAAATCCTCCTCCCCCTGCTTGCCCTCGTATTAACCCTCGCCGCGTGCGCGAAACCCGCTCCACAACAGCCCACGCCCCAGCCTGCGCCAACATCCACGCAAACGCCAGAGCCGGTCATCCTGCCCACAGTCACCGCCGCCTGTATTTCATCTCAACCCACCCAAGCGGATATAGACCGCGCGCTCAGCTTTACCGCGCAGAACTTTGTCGCCGCCGAATGGGAGCGCAGTTACAGCGTAGCCGATACCCGCGTAGCCGTCACATGGAGTAACGCCACTCAAGGCGCAGCCGCCTATTTGGAAGCGCTCCTCTTCCCCTGCGGCTACGAAGAACCAGACTTAAACGCCTATTTTTCCGAAGCAAATTGGCAAACCATATTTGCCAATTATGAAAGCTATCTGCTCCTATCAGAATGCAGAAACGACAACGGGCTGCGTCTCTATGAATTTTCGGCGCAAAGCGGCGGGCTGGAATACGCCGTCAGTTATTGGGTCAAGAACGATACAGATGCGCGCGTGATTGTCCTGATGTTAATTTTTCCAAAAGAAAGCCGCGCCGCGCTCAGCGCCTACGGCGCGCAGATATTTCCCCAACTGCCAAACTGTTCTTAAATAACGCAAATCATTCATAGACCTTACAAGAACGCACAAAGACGCCGAGACACGCAGAAAAATCAAAACAAAAAAAACTCCGAGACATCTCGGAGTTTTTTACTCATGCTATAAAAATTAACCGCGAACAAAAAATCTCTTTGCAGCGGTCAATGGCGTACTAATCCTCTTTGGGCAAAATCACCACTTTACGATGCGGCTCTTCGCCGGAGCTTTCTGTCGTCACCGCCGGATGCCCGCGCAGTTCAATATGCACAACGCGGCGTTCGCTCGCCGTCATTGGCTCTAAGCTGGCGCGCTTGCCGGTCTTTGTCACCTGCTCCGCCATGCGCTGCGCCAGTAGGCGCACCTGCCGCTCGCGACGGCTGCGGTAGCCCTCCACGTCCACCGTCAATTGCACCCATTGCTGAGTTTGCCTGCCGACCATGAGCGAAGCGACATATTGAAAAGCGCTCAACGTTTCGGCGTGTTTGCCAATCAATCCGCTCAGGTCGTCTCCGCGAATATCCACGTTGATGATGCGGCGGTCTTCGCGGCTGGCGGGGTCGTGCGAGGCGGAGACCTGCCCCTTCATGCCGAGATGCGCCACCAATTTGGAGACGATGGATTCTGCCGCCTCCAAGAGCTCGTCTTGTTGAGCAGGCTCAATTTTTTTAGGAGCAGGCGCGGCTTTTTCCGGACGGGCAGGCTGTTTCTGCGTGGCGGGTTTTGATTCACGCGGCGGCGCTTTCGGCGCAGATTCTTTCCGCTTGGCGGGCTTCGCTTCGCCCGTCGGTTTGGATGCGGCGGCGCTTGCTACGCTCGCTATGCTCGCGGGGAGCGGCGGCGGATTTACGCTCAGACGCACGCGCACTTGTCGCCCGCCGAGTCCAAATAAGCCCTTGCTGCCAGAGTCGACCACCTCAATGGTTACGGCTTCGGCGGAAAGACCCAACTGCGCCAATCCTTGCGAAATGGCTTCTTCCACAGTTGGGGCAATAATCTCTAGCGTGGTTTGCTCGCTCATAAGAGCCTCCCTATTTTTTGCCTGATGTTTTTTTCCCGCCGCCGGGGAGCAAGCCGCTCCAATTGGCGCGTCCGGTGGCGGCGTATTGAATAATTCCGAGCAGGTTGCTGGTGATGAAATAAACGGCAATGCCGGAAGCAAAGTTCAACGCAAACCAGCCCAGCATGAGCGGCATCATAATGGACATTTGGCTGGACATCATGGCGCTTTGGTCGTTGGGGTTGGTCGAGGCGGGCATGGTCAATTTGGATTGGACGTAAGTCGTCAGAGCCACCACCACCGCCAGCGTGGGCAAGGCAAAGCCCAAAATTTGAATCGATTCGGGTCGTCCTAAATCCATCCATAAAAATTTACTATTTAGCGGGATGATGTTTTGCGCGTTTTGGAACGAGTACATGGTGCGCGCCAGTTTGAGCATATCCAACGGGGCGACAGATAACGCGCGAATGATGCTCTGATATAAGCCAATGATGATGGGGAATTGAATGAGAGTCGGCAGGCAGGAAGCAAAGGGGTTAATGTTGCGCTCCTTATAAATTCGCATTTGTTCTTGCGCCAGTTTTTCGCGGTCTTTGGCGTATTTTTTTTGAATGTCCTGCCATTCTTTGTCGTTTTGCAATTCTTGCATGGCTTGCGCGCCCTTTACCTGAGAGGCGTTAAGGGGCCAGGTGATGGCGCGAATGAGGACGGTGAAGAGAATGATAGCCAGCCCAAACATGTGCGGACCATGACCGAGCGCGTCATAAATCCACAGGAGCAGGTTGGTCATCGGTTGGATGATGATAAGTTCCCACATGGGTTTGTTTCCTTATTTTTTCGGCGTAAAGGTCCAGGCTTGTTTGCCTAGCGCGTCATACGCGGCAAGGGCAAAGTCGGCTTGGTAGGGCGCAACCAGAATGAGGTCGTTGGCGGCGATGGGCGCAGTGTAGATTTTTCCGCCCACTGTTTTTTCCCAGACGAGTTTTCCGTCTTTGTCCAAAGCGATGAGGCTGCCCGATTCGAGCGCGGCGTAAATTTGCCCGTTCTGAAAGAGCAGGCTGCCAATGATGGAGTCTCCGCTTTGCGCGGTATTCCAATTGACCTGTTCATCTTTTAAGTTGAGCGAAACGATGTTGCCGCTTAAGTCGGCATAGTAAAGCGTTTCGTCATCCAAAATGGGCGCGCCCCAAATCCAATTTTTGGCTTCTGCAACCGTCCGCATGGAGCCGTCCGCCGTAACGCGAGTCACTTTGGAGGAAAAGGAACTGACGTATACGCCATCTTGCGCGGGCGTGGCGCTGCTGGGTAGCGCGCCGCCTAAATCAACTTTTTGAAAGTCCGCCGGGTTGGCAAGGTTGAGGATATGTAGGTGATGGTCTAAGGAAGAAACGTATAGGTTATCGCCATTGACGGTGGGCGCAGACCAAAGCGCGCCGCCTAGTTCCACTGCGGGCGCGGATTCGTTTCCTTGCGCGTCAAGGATGTATAAAAACCCATCCGTGTTGGGCGCGTAAATTACGCCGTTCAAAGAGAGGGGCGAGGCAATCCACCCGCCTTTATTTTTTGCAAAAGGCGCAGCCCAGTTTTCTTTTCCGCTGGCGGGGTCTAGGCTAAACAAGGCATGGTTGCTACCCGCGCTGCCTACCAGCAATTGACCGTCTTCGGTGAGGACGGGCGCGGCGTAAAACATTAATTTACTGTCTGCTTCTGGGGGATATTGCCAAATTTGAGCGCCATTTTTTAAGTCTATGGCGAAGACAAAACTTCCGTTGGAAAGATAGGCGCGTTCCGCATCTGCGGAAAAACCGTGCCAATTGGTGGATGTTTGACTGCCGCCCGCGCAAGCGCTCAACAGAGTCGCCATCAGCAAGGCAAACAGGGCAATCCACATTAAAGATTTGGTTTTCAAATTTTTTACTCCTATCAAGAATTTCACAACAGGCGCTTACGGAACAGGGTCGTACCCGCCCGGGTTGAAGGGGTTGCAGCGCAACACGCGCCACGCCGCCATCAACGAGCCTTTGAACGCGCCGTATTTATACACCGCTTGATACCCGTAATGCGAACAGGATGGATAAAAGCGGCAGGTGTTTACAGGCAAAAGGGGGGAGACGGTCATTTGGTACAGCCGCATTAAAGCCAAGACAAGTATACGCGGCAAATTACCCAAGTTGCGCGGCATGTCGCGTAACTTGGGTTCATTGGGGTATTCGTGCAAGTGGAATTGTTCTTCACTCATCCGGGAGGATTTTTGCGCGGCGGAGCAAGCGCATTAACGCGGCGCGGGCGTCTTCCAAATTAGAGCGCACCAACGCGGGACGGGCAATGAGGGTCATGTCCCAATCGGTTGGCAGGGAAGGCAACAAAGGGCGAATTGCCTCGCGCAACAACCGTTTGGCGCGATTGCGCTGCACGGCGTTGCCGGTCAATTTTCCAGCAGTTACGCCAATGCGCGAATTTTTTAACGAGCCGTTTTGAAGCGCCGCCAATACAAGAAGCGGGTGGGCATAGGACTTGCCATTGCGCCGCACCCGCTTAAAGTCTTCGCTTCGGGTCAGGCGAAATCGCTTCTGCACCCGCGCCTCTCATTTCTGAAAAAACTACGCCGAGTCTTACCAGCGAACACGCTTGACGTGTTCGTTCATTTTGACGGTCAGTTTGTAACGTCCGCGCAGGCGGCGGCGTTTTAGTACGGCGCGCCCGTCTGCTGTCGCCATGCGAGCGCGAAAGCCATGCACGCGCATACGGCGGCGGATTTTAGGTTGGTAGGTTCTCTTGGTGGACATGCTGATTACTTCCTTCTAAAAAAAATGGCGACAATTCCCCAAAAAACGGGAGTTGACTGCAAATTTGAATGGCGCGGAATTATACCGCAAGGATTCCGATTCGGTCAATTTTAATTTGCCATTTTTTAGAGTTTTCTCAAAGCCAAACCGTTCAGCGCCGAAGCGCAAAAAACACGCCTCGTTTCCGAACCTATATTCTTGGACAGTTCAAGTCTTTAGCCCCTTCTTTTAGACGCTCTAGTGTAGAACGGGCTTAAGCCCGTTCTACTACGCCATGATAAAATAGCGCCCATGCAACCATCTTTAGAAAAACTGAGAAAGTTCTTCCGCCTTGAACACGGAAACGGATACAACAACACCGCCATCATCGGCGGGCTTGCCAAAATGTTAGATTTTTGGGAAGGCGAAGCGCGCACCGATGGAATTGACGAGGGCGTCATTCAAGCCGTTGTTTCTCGCTTGCGGTCTTATGAAAAACTTAGCCCAGAGGGACGCGCCGAATCGCTTAAGGGATTATGGAAGCGCATTGGCGAGACATACCCGGAGGCGGCGCAAAAGCCCAAGCCGCAGAATCCGCCCGCCCGTCCGCCAGAGCCGCGCCGCGTTCCAGAATCCAAACCGGAGCCTGAATCCACGCCGCGCCCGCAGCCCAAACCGCGTCCAACGCCGCCGCCGCGCTCCGAATCTTTTGCGGGCGCAAAGACCAGCCAAACCCCCGCCGCCTTTAACGCGGAACTGACTGTGCTGCAAGGCGTAGGACCCGCCAACGCCAAATCGCTCGAAAAACTGGGCATGAAAACGCTCGGCGATATGCTGTATAACTTTCCGCGCCGCTACGAAGATTACAGCCAACTCAAACCCATCAAATCTTTATTTTATGGCGAGACTGTCACCGTCATCGGCTCGGTGCAAAGCGTACACACGCGCCCGCTAAAAGCCGGAAAACTTTCGATGGTGGAAGTCGTCATCAGCGATGGAACCGCCGCGCTGCGGCTTTCATTTTTCAATCAACCTTGGGTGGCAAATCGCTTAAAGCCCGGCGTTGCCATTTCCGTCTCTGGCAAGGTGGAGCAGTATCTTGGGCGCTTGGTGATGAACAGCCCCGACTACGAATTTGTAGAAGTCGAAAACTTGCACACCAATCGCATTGTCCCCGTCTATGGGCTGACCGAAGGCGTAACGCAAAAATGGCTGCGTAAGTTAATGAATCAAGTCGTCAGTTATTGGGCGCCCGCCGTAGCAGACGCGCTGCCCGCCGCCATTCAAAACGCGGAAAATTTACTGCCGCTCAGCGCCGCGTTGTTAGAAGCGCATTTTCCAAACTCGCAAGAACGCCTTACGCAAGCGCGCGAACGTTTGGGCTTTGATGAAATCTTCTACTTGCAGATGGGCGCGCTGCGCCAAAAACAAGAATGGAAATCTGCGGAAGCGCGCCGCTTCACAGCGGACGGGCAATGGATTCAAGCGCGTCTGGCATCTCTGCCCTTCGAGTTAACCTCCGCGCAACAAAACGCGCTGGCAGACCTCCGCGCCGATTTAGAATCCGGCAAGCCCATGAATCGACTCGTGCAAGGAGACGTTGGCTCCGGTAAAACCGTAGTGGCGGCGTTGGGCGCGGGCATTGTAATAGCGGCAGGCGCGCAAGCCGCCGTCATGGCGCCCACCGCCATCCTTGCGGAACAACATTACCGCAACTTTATCAGCCTGCTGGCGGGCGTTGCCGCCGAAGGCGAAATTCGTCTGCTAGTGGGCAGCGCTCCAGAAGGCGAAAAAGAACAAATTCGCGCGGGCTTGCAAGACGGCTCTATCAAAATTGTGATTGGAACGCACGCGCTGATTGAAGACCCGGTTCTATTCAAAGATTTACAGTTCATCGTCATAGACGAGCAGCACCGCTTCGGCGTGCAGCAACGCGCCGCGCTCCGCAACAAAGGCGTTGCGCCGCATTTACTGGTGATGACCGCCACGCCCATTCCGCGCTCCTTGGCATTAACCGTCTTTGGAGATTTAGACCTCTCGGTGATAGACCAAATGCCCAGCGGCAGAAAGCCCATCAACACCTACATGCTGCGCCCGCAGGAGCGCGAGCGCGCCTTCACCGTCATTCGCGGTCAAATTGAACGCGGCAAACAAGCCTTCATCGTTTATCCGCTCATTGACGAAAACGAAAAAGTGGAAGCCCGCGCCGCCGTAGATGATTTTGAAAAACTTTCCAAAGAAGTTTTTCCCGACTTAAAGTTGGGGCTTTTGCACGGACGCATGAAACCCGCCGAAAAAGACGAAGCGATGCTGAAATTCCGCAACAAAGAGTTTGACATCCTCGTCTCCACCACCGTCATTGAAGTGGGCGTGGATGCGCCCAATGCCACCGTGATGTTAATTGAAGGCGCAGACCGTTTTGGTTTGGCGCAACTTCATCAGCTACGCGGGCGCGTGGGGCGCGGCGCGGATGAATCCTTCTGTCTGCTCATCCCCACACATGAAGACGCCGCCGAAAACGAGCGCCTCAGCGCCATGACAAAAACAAACAGCGGTTTTGAACTGGCAGACCTCGACCTGAAAACGCGCGGGCCCGGCGAATTTTTAGGCACGCAGCAAGCTGGTTTTGCTTCCACGCTAAAAATGGCAAACATCACCAATTTGACGTTAATTGAAAAAGCGCGTGCGCAGGCGCAAGCCTTGTTTGAGCGCGACCCAAATTTGGAACAACCCGAACACGCCCTGCTAAAAGAAGCCTTTCAAAGATTTTGGAACGCAGGAAAAGGAGACGTGAGCTAAATGGTGCGAGCCTTATTCCCCGGCACGTTTGACCCCATTCATTATGGTCACATGGATATTGCCAACCGCGCCTCGCGTTTGTTTGACGAGGTGGTGATGGCGGTGTACGACAAGCCGTTAAAGTCGCTCATGTTTTCGCCCGAAGAACGCATTGCGCTGGTGCAAGAAGCCTTCAAAGACAATCCTAAAATCAAAGTGACCGGATACAGCGGCTTGACGATTGACTTTGCCCGCCAAATTCACGCGGATGTGGTGGTGCGCGGGTTGCGCGTCTTCTCCGACTTTGAGTTTGAGTTCCGCATGGCGCTGGCGAATCAACGTCTGGCAAAAGACATCGAAACGGTGGCGCTCATCACCGCCGAGCAGCATACCTTCCTCTCATCTTCCACAGTGCGCGAAATCGCCACGCTCAACGGGGATGTATCCAGCATGGCGCCTTTGCACGTCCAAGAGGCGCTGCACATCAAAGTGAGAAGTCTTGGCGAGCAATCTTTACCTAACGCGCTGCGAGATTAATTTGTGCTAGAATCACCCGCGTTCGCGCAAAAAAATAGACCTGCAAACCGTTGTGAACGACATTCTGCGACAAAGTAAAGACTTTCTCCGGGTTGCAAAGGCTTAAGCCCACAGGAGCGAAAGACATGGATATTCTGCAACTGATAGACCGATTGGAAGAACTCTTCAACGACGCCAAAGCCGTGCCGTTTACGCATAACGTGGTGGTAGATGAAGACCGCATGTTGGAACTCATTGACCAAATGCGAATTGCCGTTCCCGAAGAGGTAAAAAAAGCCCAGCAGGTGATGGCGCAGCGCGACCGCGTAATGGCGCAGGCGCAAGAGGAAGCCAACCGTACCTTACAACTCGCCCGCGAAAAATCGGAACAGATGATTCAAAAAGACGGCATTGTGATGGAAGCCCAACGCCGCGCCGACCAAATTTTAACGCAGGCGCGCGCGGACGCGGAAGCCACCCGCGCAGACGCAGACGGCTATGTGCTGGAAACCTTGCAACAACTGCAAGACCACATTGCCAAACTCTCCAATCAAGTGAGCAACGGGATGCGCGTTTTGCAAGACGAGCAATCTAAAAAAAGCGGCTTTACGGAAAAAGCGGAAACCAAATCATAAAAAAATAACGCGCCAGTCTTTTTTACGCAACCTCTACGCAAATATTTGAGAGACTGCTCGCCGCAAAATTATTAACCGCTGAGATGCGGAGGCACAGAGTAGATTAATTTTCTCCGTGTCTCGAAATCTCAGCGGTTATTTTTTAGGACTTTGGGGTCTATTTTGCAAACGCGGCGCGCAACGCGCCCTCGAAATCTTTTGGGTACGGCGCGGAAAAAGTGACGCGCTCCCCGCTGACAGGATGAGTCGCCGTGAGCGTATACGCATGGAGCGCCGGACGGGCAATTAAATCGGTTGGCGGCGCGCTGTATAACGAATCTCCCAACAACGAAAAACCCAGCGCGTAAGCATGCACGCGGATTTGGTGCGTGCGCCCCGTCATGGGGCTGGCTTGCAAAAGCGAAACCTGCGCGCCGCGCCGCAACACCTTGAAATGCGTCTCCGCTTTCATGCCTTCTCGGTTATCCACCATCGTGCGATGCTTATGCCCCACGTTAACGCGCAGCGGAAATTTTGTAACTTTCTCCTCCCACTTGGGCGCGCCGTTCACAAGCGCGTGATAGATTTTTTCCACTTGATGTTTTTCAAATTGAATATTGAGCGAACGATGCGCCTCAGCCGTCCGCGCAAAGAGCAGAACGCCGCTGGTCGTTTTATCTATCCGATGCGCCACCCAAATTTTGCCAACCTGCGCCTCCAACACCTTAACGAGATAATCCGCATCTTTTTGCCAGCCTTCCGCTAAAACCGACAAACCCGCAGGTTTATTCACCGCTAAAATCTGTTCGTCTTGATATAAAATTTCAATCATTGTTTACTCCAAAAATAACGCAACAAAAAAACTGAACGCGAAGCGGGAAAATGTACTCATGTGTTTTCATTAAACCATGAAATGAAAAAAATATCCGCCGCGCCAACCTTGACATTAACGTAACGTCAGGGTTTATAGTACGCGCATGTTCACCGTAAAACAACTTGCCAACTTGGCGGGCATAACTCCGCGCGCGCTGCATTACTATGACGAGATTGGTCTGCTCAAACCCGCCAAAATTGGCGCAAATGGCTACCGCTACTACGGCGAAGAAGCGGCGCTGCGTTTGCAACAAATTCTCTTCTACCGTGAATTAGACCTGCCTTTGGCGGAGATTCGCAAAATAATGAGTCGCCGCAATTTTGATGCGCTGCCTGCGTTGGAGAGTCACAAAGCGGAGTTAAAAAAACGCATGGAGCGGACGCGGCGGCTGCTCCAAACCGTAGATGAAACCATCGCCTATTTGAAAGGAAAAAAACAAATGTCACCCAAACAGTTATTTAGCGCATTTAGCGAAGAGGAACAAGAAAAACTGACGCAAGAAGCCGAGCAAACCTACGACGCGGCGGTTGTGCGCGCCTCGCGCCGAAAATGGAAATCCTACCCGCAGCGCCAAAAAGAAGAGATTCTCGCCGAAGGCAACGCCATTTACGCCGAGATGACCGCCGCCATGCCCAAAGGCGCAGCCAGCCCGGAGGTTCAATCTCTTGTGGCGCGTTGGCGCAATCACATGAATTATTTCTGGACGCCCAACCTTGAACAATTGCAAGGCTTGGCAGAACTCTACAACGCCGACCCGCGCTTCAAAGCCAACTTTGACGGGCTGCACCCGCAACTAGCGGAATTTATGCAAGCGGCAGTCGCAATCTATGTAGAAAAACTCAAGAGCGGCTAATTAACCCAAGTTGCCACTTTGCAGAATGCAGTCAGGTTTTAACGCAAAGGCGCAGAGTCGCAGAGGGAAAAACGTCAAATCTTTGCATCTTGGCGACTTTGCGTTAAGAAAACTCACGGACTCGGCGGCGGAGTAAAACTAGGCGTTAAAGTCGGCGTGGGCGTATTGGTGGTGAGCGGCGTATGGGTTGGCGTAGGAGAAACCGTAGCAGTCGGAGTCGCCACCCCATTAATCAAATAGACGCGGCTGACGGGCTCGCCCGCGTTGCCCATCAACCCCAAATCTGCGCCGTTATACGTCACGCGCAACGCGGCGGCGTTACCAGTAAGCGCTTGCACTTGCTCTTCCGCCTCAAACAATTTAGATTCGCCCGGCGCCAGCCTGCCTTCAAACGCAATTTCGCCATCCACCGCCACGCGCACAAACACGCGCTCTAACGCCAATAAATTCACCGTGACATTTGCCGTTAAAGCGGATGTAGCGGTGGCGTCCAGCGCCAGCAAATCGGCGGGCGTGGGCGTGGTCAAACCTTCATTCACAGGCACAAAGGTTAAGCCGAGCGATTCAGTCGGCAGGCTTTCGCTCAACACATCCGAGATAGAAGGCGCGGTAGGTTGCGCGTTTTGCGCCGCGCGCGAATCAATGACGCGGCTGACGCCCCAAACCGCCAGCCCCGCCAGCGCGGCAATAATAAAAAAGCCAAAAATCAAATCGCCTGCAATAAAACTCCGCCAAAAAGGAATGGACATTGGAGTCTGCATTGAAGTTTGGTCTAGCGGCGTATCGGCATATTTCTCGCGGCGGCGCGCTTGCAGCGCTTCGGCAAAACGCAGTAAAAATTTTTCCGCGTCCAAATCTAAAAACGCGGCGTAGTTGCCCAACATGCCGCTCGTCTGCACAGGCGAGGGCAATTTCGCGGCGTTGCCCGCCTCCAAAGCGCGGATGAACGCCGCCTGTAATTTTGTATGGCGCGCCACTTCCTCCACCGTCAAACTAATCAATTCGCGGCGCTCGCGCAATTGCGAGCCAATCTCCAAAAGGATTTGGTCGGCGGGCAATAAGGGAGCAGATTCAAGCGCCGCTTCGGAATGAAAATCCGCTTCCATCTCTACGGGCGGAGTTTTTTCAACGCGGCGAAAAAAACTTCCCAACCGCAAAAGAATCGCGGACAATCCATTTTGTGGCGGCGCGGCGGCTTCGGCAGAATTCTCTTGCGGTGCAGATTCCGCTCGCCGCAGCAGAGTCGCAAAACGCGTCCGAAGGTTTGGCGCGGGTTCTTCCTCCTGCAAAGGGAGAGGCGGCTCGCTTTCCACAAGGTTCACTTGCAGCAAAGGTCCGCTAACTTCTTGCGGCGGCGGGTCTTTTTGAATTTCGGTAATTAAGTCGGCAAAGTTTAGCCCCAAATATTCGGCGTAGTTACGCAAAAAGCCGCGCCCTTGCGCGGCGGACGGCATCGCGGAATAGTCATCGTTTTCCAACGCCTGCAAAAATACGGAGCGAATGCGCGTTTCTGCGGCGGCTTTTTCCAACGTTAGGCGGCGCGCCTCGCGTTGTTTTTTTAATTGCTGACCAAGGGTTTGGGACATCTTTTGATTTTAATACAAACATCACCGACTTGCGCCGGTGATGGGTTTGGTTTATTCCGCTGCTGTTTCGGTCTCTGCCGCAGGCTCTTCTGCTTTTTGCTCTTTGGCTTTGCCGCCTTTTTTCTTTTCCGCTTTGAGTCCTTCGGGGTCGGTGATGCTTTCCGGCGATTCGCCGTCTCGATAGACGACAATCTTAATTTCTGGAATTAAGTCCATCGTCAGGCGAATGCGGGCGGTAAATTCGCCCAGCGCGCGAATGGGCTGCGTATCCACTTGCTGACGTTTGATTTCATAGCGAACTTTTTCGGTCAGCGCAATTGCCACATCTTGCGTGGTGATAGAGCCGTAGAGTTTTCCGGTTTCTCCGGCTTTGGCGGGGAAGTGAAGAACTACGCCTTGTACCTGCTCCGAAAGTCCGCGCAGCTCGTCATTTTGGGTTTTGCGGCGAATATCCGCCTGCCCCTTAATTTTTTCCACTTGCTTTAATGCGCCGGCGGTGGCGAGGGTTGCCAAACCTTGCGGCAATAGGAAGTTGCGTCCGTAGCCATCCGCTACTTTTTTAATATCGCCCGCATGACCCAGTTTGTAAACGTCTTTGAGAAGTAATACTTTCATTTTTTAAGCCCTTTGCTTAAGTGATGTCAGGGGACGAAGGGTACTACGCCGCCTGCGAGGGCGGATTGTACCACAAAGCAGGGCGGGCGGTTTTATTCTTGCGGGGGTTCGCCAAAAGCAATAACGACTATATGTTGATTAAGGAATGTGGGATGTGGGTCTTCTTGGGAGGGGACAATTTGCCCCAGCGTATACCCGCCGGCAAGGGGAACATCCGCGCCGAGAATTTCCTGCACGGCGGCTATTTCTATGCCGGGTTGGGCTTTGAGCAGGAGCTGCCAGGCGGCGTCCACAAGAACGAGGACAAAGGAGGGTTTTGCTCCGTTTAGTTTGGTAAGGGCGTCTTGCGCGGCTTGGCGCGCCGCGCGCTCACAAGCAAGGCGGCTGCCGACTAGCAGATATGCGTCTATGCCATCTTTGATGGGGGCGTTCATGCGGAAGCTGCCATCCGCCTCTACGCGGATGGGCGAGCGCAGCAAGACTTCATCGCCTACTTCAATGCCCAGCGGGTAGAGACGCGCCAAATAGTTGAGCGGCGGAAACGCCCATTCGCGGGCGGGGTAGCCAAAGAGTTCTGCGTAGGCTTCGGAGGCGGGGCGTCCATTGAGCGTTCGGAGCCAAAATCCACGCGAGCGAGTGATGCGAAATTGATTGCCCACCGGCTGCCAGCCATGCGCGCTGCCTACGCCAACGCGCAAATTTCCGCGTAGAAAGGCGGCAACGAGCCCGCCGGAACCCGATTGATTGTTAGCGATTTGATAGGAATTGCCGGTGTGAAAATCTCCGCTGGAAAGCGCGCCGACAATATCCAATCCGGGCGTAAGCGCGCCGCAAAATTGTTCAGCGTCTCCGTTAAATCCATCCGCGAAGAAGAGGAGCGATTGACGTTCCACGCGCGCGGCGGCGTGTTGCGAAACTTTGTTGGCGGTCTCGCGTCCCGATTGTGCGTAGCCCGGCAGCCAAATGGAATCCGCTTGAAATTCTCCGCTGAGCAACGCCACCACCACCGAATGCGGGTGATAGCCATCCTGCGTTAAACCGGCGGGGGAACTCATGCCTAGCAAAGCAGAGTCGCTTAGCAGGCTGGATACGCCGCTCATCACATCTCTGGCTTGGTACTGAGGGGAGGCGATTACAATGGCAAGGTTGGGGATATTAACGCCCATGCGGTTCAGCGCATGGTGCGCGGCTTGCAAACCGGCTTCGCGTCCATCTAAGGCTTGGGCTACGCCCACAGAAACTACTAAGGTCATGCCGCCTCGCTAGGTTTCCGCTACCGGCACGGTGATGTGAAAGGTCGTGCCTGCGCGGAATTCGCTCTCAAACCAAATTTTGCCGCCTTGCAACTCTACCAAACTCTTGGTGATGTGCAAGCCCAAACCAGTGCCGGGAGATTTTCGCGCTTCGGAGTCTTCGGAGCGGAAGAATTTGTTAAAGAGTTTTTTCTGGTCTTCGGGAGTCATGCCCAGCCCGTTATCTTTAACCCAGATGTGAACCACGCGGGCTGCGCCATTGGGGTCCCAGTGATTGGCGGATTCTTCCGCGCCCAATTCAAGATGCCCGCCCTCCGGCGTATATTTACAGGAGTTGCTGAGTAAGTTCACAAGAACTTGAATGACGCGCACGCGGTCTGCCCAAATAAGAGAGATGTTTTCCGGCAGGACAATTCCGATGGTTTGTTTTTTATCTTCAATTTGACGTTTGAGCGAACGGGCGGTTTCGTCAATGAGCGGAGCAACCTCCACCGCTTTGTAGTCCAGCCGCAAGCGACCAGCTTCCAATTTGGAGTTGTCGTTTAAGTCCGAGACCAGCGTGGACATGCGCTCCACGTTTGTTTTGATGGTATTAAGGAAGCTGGATTGCATTTCATTAATGGCGCCTACCGAGCCAGCCGCCATGAGGTCTGTATAGCCTTTGATGGAAGTCATGGGGTTTTTAAGTTCATGCGCAACAAAGGCGACAAATTCGCTTTTGGATGCGTTGGCGCGTTCTACTTCGCCGTAGAGTTGCGCGTTGGAAATGGCGATGGCGGCGTGGTCTGTTAAGCGGGTGAGGAAGGCAATATCCACCAGCGAGTCGCTGGCGCTTTCCAGATGCAGCAAGCCAATGACGGAGGTTTCGCGGCGAATGGGGATGGAGATTTGCGTGTGCGCGCCGGGTAGAATTTTTTGCGCGGAGGCGGTAACGGTAACGCGCTGCGGCTGCCCGCTTTCTACGGCTTGAACCAGCGCGGGCAATTCTATCGTCATGGGGCGTTCAAACAGGGCGGCAGTTTTCTCCTCAAAACCCTGATGCGCCATCACGCGCAATTTATCTTCTTCCAACATGCCAATTAAACCGGCTTCCGCGTTGGATTGTCGCAGCGCCCATTCCAGCGTAATTCTCATGGCGCGGTCCATTTCGAGGCTGGCGTTAAGTTCGCGGTCAATGCGCTGCATGACCGAGAGTTCTTCCACGCGGGCGGCGAGCTCTTGGTCGGTTAGCATGAAGAGGCGCGTATTTTCAATGGCGACTGCGGCTTGTCCGGCAAAGGCGGAAAGCAGGCTTTGGTCATCTTCAACAAAGGGCAAACCGTCTCGGCGGTTGATGACTTCCACAACGCCGATGATGCGGTCTTTAACTTGGAGCGGAACAGCCATCAACGAGCGGCTGACAAAGCCCGTCTGTTTATCAATGCCCGCGAAGCGCGTGTTGGATTTTTGCGGCTCGTTTTCGATGAGCGGCTCGCGCGCTTGCACGGCGCGACCTACAATGCCTGTGCCGGGCGGCAGGCGCTGCCCCACCAAATTGGCGGCGACAGGTCCAACGGTGACTTTGAAGACAAGCTCGCCGGTTTGTTCATCTACAAGGAAGAGGCTGCCCGCCTCGCAGTTTAAGATGCTGACCGCGCTTTCCAAAATATTTTGGAGCAGGGGTTCAAGTTCCAGCGTGGAGGTGAGTTGGCGCGTAATTTCATTGAGCGTAGAAAGCTGCTTTGCGCGTTGTTGCGTTTCTTCCAACAGGCGGGCTTTGACGATGGCTCCGGCGGTTTGGTCGGCAATGGATTGCAGCAGGTCTAATTGTCCTTTGGTGTAAACCGTAGCCGCGTCTCGGCTGCCAATGCTGAGCGCGCCAATGGATTTTGCGCCGGAGTTGAGCGGCACGCCCATCCACGCGAGGACGTCGCTGAGGGCGGGGGTTACATTGCGCGCCTGACATTCGCGCAAATAATCCTGCGTGATAATTTGCCGCCCCTTGAACAAAACTTCCGGACCCAACCCCATGTTAATGGGGAAAGGCTGGTTTTCGCGTTCGGGGATGCGTTCGTTGTTCTCTACGCAAAAGCCGTAGTAATAGTAGTCGCTGCCTTCGTTGTAGAGCGTAATATGAAAATGAGAGGAGGGAATGGTTTGCGAGGTTTGCGCGTAAATCAATTCCAGCGCGTCATCAAAGGTAAGCGTGACGTTCACACCCTGCGAGACGCGAGTCAGCGCGTTCATCTCTTGAATGCGCCGCTCCAAGTCTGCCACCGTTTGCACGCGCTCCACCGCCACAGAGGCTTGGTCTGAGAGGCTTTCTAAAAATCGCAGGTCACGCGGGGTATAAGGCTGCCCCGATAAGCGCGGTCCCAGCGCCAGCCAGCCCACCGGCTGCTCTTTGCCAGGCAACGAGACAAAGAGATGAGCGCCCAATAACGCCAGCCGCGCCCGTTCCGATTGCAGTTCTTCCGGCAACGCGTCCATGCTGTCTAAATACAGAGGCAGGCGTTCTTTCTTAAAATATTGAGCCAGTCGGCTGGTTGCCGTGAAGCGAATATCGCTGGTAGGGCGGCGATTTTCGGCGGGCAACGCCGAAAAGAAATCGCTCAAAGAATCGTAGGTGTACACATGCGCGCTGCTAGGCGCAAGCGTGGCGCTAATTTGCTGGCGTAAAACTTCGCCGATGGAGTTCAAATCCAATGCGGTAGTCAAACGATGGGAGAACTCTTCCAACTGTTCGGCAAAAGCGCGCTCGCCGCGAAAGAAAGTTTTATCCACCATCACTTGCAGGCGCGTGCGAAACGGCTCTAAAACCAGCGCAATGATAAAGAGATATAACCCAACAAGCGCCGGATTATTGGCGGGTAAATTAGAACTGAAAATGACCCCAAAGCCAAGCGTCAGCAGCGCGTACCCCGCAACCACGAGAATGGTCAAAAGGATGTACATCACGCCGCGCCGAAGAATATCATCCGCGCGCATAAAGCGGAAACGCAAAATGGCGTAGCCAACCGTCAAGGGGAAGAGCGCAACCGGCAGAAAAAGATACGGAGAAAAATTAGCGGGGCGAAATGCGCCGATGGTGAGCCAAATGGTAAGCGGAAGAAAAGCCGCCAACGCGCCAATGAGAATGGCTCGCGCCTGAGTCTTGACGACGGGCGACTGCGCCCGCATGGCGTAGTATAGATTCAGCCCGAAGAAAGAGACCGCGCTCAACGCGATGAAGGCGTAAATGAGTTGCCAGCGCGGGATGTAATCGGTGGGCGCATTCAAATTGAACAGCGTGGGGAGCGCATAAACCGCGAGCGCCGCGCCCAGCAAAACGCTTATCCAACGCAAATAGGGGCGGGTGACGACAAATCGAAGTTCATAGGGAAAGACGAGCGCCAGTTCCAATAACGCGCCGCCGGTGATGGCGCAGGCAATTGTCCATAGCGCGGTAAATTCATGGGTGGTGACGAGGTTGAAGTAGGCGCCGGTGACAATAGCAAGCGAGGTTGTAAATAAGGAATAGGCGCGTCCGGCGGGTTCATTGCGGCGCAAGCCAAAAATCCACAGGCTGGCGGCAAGGAAGATAGCGCTCAATACGGTGGAAACATAAAAATAGGTGGCGCGGTCTCGATTGGGGAAGGCGTAGAGGGTGACGGTAAAAAGGCGCTCTTGCCCGTTGAGCGTGCGTACCGACACATTGACGCTTTCTCCGGGGACGCGATTTTTCAAAAAGGCGCTGATGTCCGCCGCTTTGGAAACCGGCGCATCATCCAGCGCGACAATTTGGTCGCCAACGTTCACTTGGTGATACAACGCCCATTGCGGACCCGGCGCGGAAGAGCCTGTTCCATTGAAGACTAAGGTATGTTCATATAGCGCGCCGAGAAAAGGCTGGCGCATCCACAAAACCCCCAAATAAATTCCCGCCACAAACACCGCCACCGCCACAGCCTGATAAAGAATCAAAATCCATTGAAGGGCGCTGTTAATGACTCGCTGATAGCGAAAGAAAAGGTCTTGCGCGTTTTGTTGTGCGGTTTGCGCTTCCATGCGCTGAATTTTACTCTACATCGCCCGTGTTCGTATATGCTACTTTCATAACAAAGGGAAGGATTGGGCTTAAAAGCACGCGCTATGCTCGAATTGCCGCATAGCCCACGCCGTTGGGACCCAAATGCGTTCCAATGACGGCGGTGACGTTGACCAGTAGCACATTGCGCGGCACAGATTGACGCGCCACAGACATCATGGCGTCCAACAGTTTTTTTGCGCGCGGCTCGGCGTTGGTGTGCAAAATGGCAAGCCGTTCCAATTCCCCGTTTTCATGCAGAAAGTTAAAGATGCGCTCATCCGTTTGACGGGTGATGCGCGCCGCGCCGATGGGTTTGACCACGCCGTCCAGCAGTTCAATCATCGGTTTGATGGAGAGCATTCCGCCCAGCGCGGCAACCGCGCCCGGCACGCGCCCGCTGCGCCGCAGATATTCCATTGTATCCAGCGCGGCTTTCACTTGCAGCCTGCGGCGGGTGGATTGTATCGCCGCCAGCGCGGAGTCCAGCCCCAAGTCCGCCGCTTCGGCGGCGGCAAGCGCTTGAAAGCCCAAGCCCATTGAAAGCGAGCCGCTATCTACGCAGGTGACGCGCCCGTTAAAATCGCGCGCGGCTTGACGGGCTACGTTCACAATGGCGGTCAGTTGTTGGGCGGGATGGATGGAGATCATGTGGTCACAGCCGCCCGAAAGCAATTTTTGATACGCCGCAGAAAAATCGCCCGTAGAGGGCGCGGCGGTGGTGGCAGGCTGACGCAGGGCGGGCAGCCGCTGGTAAAACTCCACGCGGGTCATGTCCACGCCATCTACATATTCTTTGCCGTCAAGGACCAGAACGGTTGGGACAACGTGAATATTAAATTCATCCAGCAGATGATGCGGCAAGTCGGCGGTGGAGTCGGTGACGATGCCAAGTTTCATTTGGCGTCTTTCTTTTTCTTCGCGGCTTTGGGGGCGCGGCGGTAGGCGGGCATATTAATCACGCGCACGTCGCTCATTTGCGGGTCGAGCAGTTTATTCCACAGGTTGGGGTAGCTCTTGGCGAAGTCTTCCATCCGCATGGTGGAGGTGATGACGGTGGGCAGTTGGTTGTTGTAGCGATGGTCGAGGATGGAGAGGAATTTATCTTCCGCCCAATGCGAGCTCAGCCCGCTTTCTTTGAGGTCGTCCAAAATCAACAGAGGCGTGGAGCGCACTTCGTGGAAGCGGCGATCAAAAGAGACGTCAGAATTTTGGCGAAAAGTCTGGCGCAGATAGTCCAACATCTCGGAGACAGAAATCATCAACGCCTGCCCGCCCAAGCCAATGCGATAATTTGCTACGGCGGCGGCGAGGTGAGTCTTGCCGCAGAACGAATCGCCCAAAAAGGTCAGCCAGCCATGCGGTTCTTCGGCAAAGCGCGCGGCAGCGGCGAAGGCGTCATGCAGAGTCTTGATGTCGTCCTTTGTAATTTTGACGCGCTCAATTTGTTTGTCTTTCACTTTGTTGCCAAAGCGGTCGGCTTTTTCGGTCCAATGCACGGTGACGTCTTCCCGTCCCAGTTCATCTTCGCGGGTTTGAAAAGATTGCAGCGTCATTTCTTTCATCTTGGGCATTGCCAGCATGTTAATGCCGGGGTTGCTGGTCTCTTCGGGGCGGCGGTAATCTGGCGAGCTAATGGAGGCGCGGCGCACCATGCTATCATCTTGCAGGCGCGAGCGGATGCGCCCTTCGATTTCATCTAACATCAGGTTGGTGGTGATGACGGTGGTTAAGCGATTGATGTAGCGGTGATTGATAATTTGAAAGAGTTTTTCCTGCGCCCAAGGCGTGGCGTTTTGCGTGCCAAAGTCATCCAACACCAGCAGGGTTGCGCCGCGAATTTCTTCAAAGCGCTGCTCAAAGGTGGTGCTGGGGTCGTCGTAGGCAAAGCGCAGAGAATCCAGCAAGTCTGGCACGGTGATGAAGAGAGTCGGCACGCCATGCGAAACGGCGAGGTTGGCAATGGCGGCGGCGAGATGAGTCTTGCCGCTGCCGTATTTTCCTTCCAGCAGCAGCCAGCCTTTTAGGTTGCGCGCAAAATCCTGCGAGGCTTCAAAAGCAAGCCGCAGACTCTCCTTATCTTGCGGGGTCATAAACTTTGCTTTTTCATTGCCCTCGGGCTGAAAGTTTTCAAAGGTGAGGTGACTCAGCTGTTCCAAGTTGCTCATGGCAAACAAGCGCGCGCGCGCCGACTGCGCCACATCTTTTGCGCGGCAGACGCACGATTCCACTTTGCCAAACTTCTCATGCCCCAGCGGCACGTCATAGCGAATATAGCCAACGCCGCCGCAATGCGGGCAGTTTGGGTCGCCCAGCGTGTTAGTCGCGGTTGATGAATTCGGAGAACTCGCTGTCCGAGTATCGCTTCGAATCTTTTGCAGCGTCTTGGTTATCTTTTCTTTCATCTTTTTCGGTTTCCTTTCGGCGCTTCAAAATTGCCTCAATATATTTCCAGTTGCGAACATTGCGGCTGACGGCAATCTCAAAAGCCTCTTCAAACCACGCGGCGGGATATTCGCGCTCCGCCTCTAAAAGCATATCCGCCAGCAGAGGAGTCAACGCGCCGATGTTTTCTTCATATAACTTAAACAAGTTGGATTTAACCGCCAGCGCGGGCGCGGGGCTGCCTTGCCAAGTTCCCTTTGCAAATGCCTCCGCCGCCATTCGTCCGCGCGGCGAGTTGAGAAAATACAGGCTCGCGTTTTTATGGGATGAAGTGAGCAGCGTGCGCCGTTGGAGAGCTTTCTGCACCCCAGCTTGAATCTGCGGCGGAGTTAATCCCAGCGCAGCAGGCTCAAAGTCTTCCTCTTTCAGCGCGCGGAAATTTCCCTCCATGCGCTCAATTTGACGAAGGGCAAACAGCGTCACCTTCAATTCCGCGATGTCGTCCATCTCATTCAACATCTGCAAAAACGAATCGGGAATTTGAGTAAAGGTTTCTTTTGAAGTGAAGCCGTTAAAATTTGGCATGTTCTGGGGGTGAAATAAAAAGGATGAATTCAGAATTCTGAATTCTGAATTCTGAATTCATCCTTGCATTTACTCATTCGGCTTAAACGTCTTTGTCGCCGCGTTTTCAAACTTGGTAATGTCGCCGCGGAAGATTAAGTCAATCTCGCCCACGGGACCGTTGCGGTGTTTGGCAATCAAAATCTTGGTGATGTTGCTCTTGTCATTGTCCTTCTCGTACTCATCGGGGCGGTAGATGAACATGAC